>JADHED010001000.1_pt1 | contig 26772 bp, 28 predicted proteins | sample 8952041 | NCBI WGS metagenome assembly JADHED01 (sample SAMN16124423, study PRJNA663239) | bioreactor sludge metagenome | isolation source: sludge (control) | place: India:Bengaluru | collected 2018-09-08
CTACCTTCTCGGCATCGAGCTTCAATCCCACATCGGAGAAGCACTCCGAACAGGCCATGGAAGTGCCTTCTTGGTTCATATTCATTCGTTATTATCAAGCTAGTTAGTAAAAAATTTTGTCCATAAGCAAACCAACGTTTATACCTGTACAAAACCAGGCATATTCACCATCTCCCTACAAATAAAAGAGCCTATTTACAAAGCAATTCCAAATCGAATATTCTTGAAAAAGTCGTCTCTCAGACCTAAACCTGTCCAAATATAAACGTTGGTTTATACCTGTACAGATTCTGTCTGGTCTGTGATGGGTTTCATCGAGTTTAAAGTATAGGCCATGAAAGAAGCTGTAGCATATTACCGTGTTTCCACTGACCGGCAGGGCGAGACAAAACTCGGTCTGGAGGTTCAGCAAGTGGCAGTATTGGCATTCACTCAGGCAAATGATTTCAGGCTGATTGCTGAATTCACGGAAATAGAATCAGGCAAGAGAAATAACCGCCCTGTTTTGTTAGCTGCGCTGAAGAAATGCAGACAAAAAAGAGCTGTGTTGCTAATCGCAAAACTGGACAGACTAAGCCGAAGTGTTGCTTTCATTACTACGCTGATGGAATCACAGGTTAAGTTCAGGGCAGTTGATAACCCAAGCGCTGATAAGCCTTACTTGCAATTGATGGCAGTCTTTGCGGAACTGGAAAGAGACATGATAAGTGAACGAACAAAAGCTGCGTTGAAAATTGCCAAGGCGCATGGCGTGGAATTGGGCAAAAATGGGAAGTATATCCTCGCAAAGCAGAACAAGGAAAATGCTGTAGCCTTTGCTATGAAGATGCATCCGGTTATTGACAGCATAAAAGCGAAAGGAAAGACTACAGTAAGGGCGATCACCAGTGAGCTCAACCGTTTGAAGATACCAACATTCAGGCATGATGGTTCATGCTGGCACCTGACCACCGTACACCAACTACTGAAGCGACTAAATGAACCAAACGAGACACCAATAAAAACATAGATATGAGAACAATTCTATTCCTATTAATTAGCTGCATCACACTGACTGCAACCGCACAATGTAAATACGTTAAGTCCACTAAAGATGAATGGTCGGGCAAGACCATGAATACTGCACAAATGACCATTGGTGCTGCCATTGCAGGTCGTGAAGTCATTCTGCAAAAATCAGAAGATGGTAAATATTACCTAAGCCTTCGTATCACCTATAACATGGACTTTCCCGAAGTCAAATTCAAGAAAGGTGATAAAGTATCATTCAAGCTAAGTAACGGCGACCTAATTGAGATTACCCCTCCACAAGATGTGACCCCGTTTACATTGCGTTTCCTTGATGTGCCGATAAGGCACTGGATAGTTACACAAGAAGTTAAAACAAGTGTATTTGAACAATTAGCTAATGCACAGATTACGGCCATCAAGTACGGATTGAATGGCAATGAATATACCATGCCAGAAATAAAAGACAGACAGACATTGAAAATAATGGAAACCGCAAAATGTATGTTGACCAATAAATAATAAGACACATGAAAAGGAACACTGCTTTACTTATACTACTCATTACATCTATTTGTTTTGTTTCCTGTTCTAAGACAGAAACAAAACCTCCTGAACCTACTGTAGTATCTCCCGATACAACCCTGACCGCTGAAAAGCTTTGCGGTAAGTGGGAAATAACTAAAGTAACGGGCAAGAGCTATAATCTGACCACAGGTAAAGAATATAAGCAGGAATGGGAGAAGGATGTTGGCTGGACAGACAACGGACGCATAGCTAAATACTGGTGGCAGGAAGACATCAGTTACATCTTTTTTGACAAAGACAGTACTTACAGGCATACCAACAGTGACGGTGTACCTGATAGCTATATGCTCAAGGGGATACTCAGCCCTTCCGGACATTGGTCATCATCTTTTGACCTGACCATGCTTATGACCAATATCAGCGATACAACCTCATTAGAAGAATGGGCTTATAAGTTTAAGGACAAGTACCTCGTGATGGGCATAGCTAATATTGATACGATCAACAGTGAAGTATATGACAACTTTTATTACCTGTCATTAGAGAAGCAAGTTCAGTAGACATCATCAACAAAAATCAACCTGATAAAATCATATAACATGCAGTGTACAAGATGTAATTCAGACAATGTGCAAACGCTCCAGGTAATCTATGAGCATGGCACGCAGCAAATCAAAACAAAAGGACGCACGCATGGAAGCGCGGTAGGGTTTGGTAGTGGCGGAATGGGAGTAGGCTTCGGTTCTGCAACAACAAATACCACGGGGACTTCCCAATCGCTGATGGCTAAGAAAGCTGCACCTCCGGCTAAAAAACCAATTGGTTTGCCTATTGTGCTTATCACCATTGGTTTGTTTGCCATTATCGGAGGCTCAGGCCCCTTCCCGAAAGTGGGGTTTGTATTGCTGGGAATAGGGGGCTTCCTGTTCTGGAAATATTGGCAATACAACAAGCAGACTTACCCTCCCCTGCTATCAGAATGGCAAAATTCATGGCTATGTAACAAATGTGGTGCTATCTTTACCCGATAATCGTATTGCATAACCGGGCTGGTTATAATGTGGTACAAACAACAAGCGATAAGGGCTGCCATTTGCAGCCCTTTGTTACATAATCAAAATCAAATCATTTGTTAGTTATGATAACCTACATCAGTTTGAGTGTTCTTTGAGATACTCGGAAATTTCCTGATATAGCTGTGCTCCAACTTTCACCGATTTATAGAGGAGATAATTTTGCGTGGTTTCGTTATAGTCTACAAAATCTATAAAAGGGGCTTCAGACTTCAAGACAAGGGTAAAAGCATAGTGATTGGTAGTTACAATATCTCCGTCAAAAAGCATTCTGATATATATCCTGAAATTATCAGCATTTGAGGGATAAAATCCGACACACTGATATCGTAGGTTATTTCCTCCGTCGAATACTTTATCCAATATGAACGGACATACAATATCTGCAAGGTTGTTCAGTAATTTGATATCCTCATGTTCCCCGTTGATAAAATTACCCTTGAACATAAGATATCCATCCGCATCATATAGTTTGCCAAAGCCATTCTTTTTGTCATTTAGCCACTGCCCTTCATAAAGCTTCTGTCCGTTAGCATAATATTGTGTACCAAAGCCACTATTCATTCCCATACTGAGGTTACCTATATACTTTGACCCATCTACCCATGTGATCGTGCCAAACCCGTCACAATAACCACTATTGCAGTCGCCCGACCATGTGAATTTTTCATTGGTATGATACAGACAGTCTCCGTAGGTTGACCTGACCCAATTTACATTCTGAGCGTACAGAGGATTAATAGCACATAACACTAACCCTAACAACAAAGAGTATATTTTCTTCATGGCGTAGCATATAATTTAACTACTAAATTATAATGACACTTATTTTTAAACAATGTGAAAAACACTGGTTTTTTACTAATTTAGAATCTCTAATCTTAACCAAACCAATCACCATGCAAGTAATCTGCTTAGAAGAAGCAGCGTTTTATACTCTAATTGAGGAAGTAGTAGCCAGACTTAAGTCTAAAAGCAATACTCAGCAAAAGAAATGGCTATCAGGTGATGAAGCAATGTCTGTGCTTAATATTAAAAGTAAAACAACGCTGCAAAATTTGCGTGACACTGGAAAAATCAGGTTCAGCCAGCCGCAAAAAAGGATTATCCTCTATGACTTTCAATCCATTCAGGATTATTTAAACGATAACGCTAAAGAAACTTTCTAGTCATGCAAAACGAAAAGGAAAAAGATGACGATTTAACCGCTATATTTCAGCAGGGCTTTAACGACGGGTATATGCTAAGGGAACAAATGCCGGAGCTGGCTCAAAGCCTTGAACGTTCATTAGCTGATATTCATACAGAATATTCAAGCGCATTCAAAGACGGAATGAATCAATACGATATTGAAAACGACAAGGGTCTTATGCTTGACTGGAAAATGGATCAAGATAGAGATCATGACGATTTTACACCAGACAAAGATGCCGATAAAGATAGAGACGAAATCGAGCCGGAAATGGACTAGTCACGTTCAGGTTCATCCATTTCAGGTTGATTATCATTGGCTGGTTCATAGTCATTTTCTGAATAATCATCATGGCCAAAATTTAATTTGAAGTCATTAATATCGGTCTTTTCTTCCTCCTTATCCTGCTCATGAACGTATTGGGCTCTCTGAGCCTGTTCCTCCTTATATTCCTTCATCCAGGTGAGCATCAGTTCCTGTGGCTGATCCAGTGGATTATCGACCGGCTCCTGTTCTACCGCCTCTACCTCAGCTTGTTTATCCTGCTGTAGTTCGTTGAGGTAGTCATTCAGTTCATCTCGCATCAGGTCACGAAACTCTTCCATTTGTTCTGAAGGAGTAGGAATGGTTTTATCCTGCTTAAATTTCAAATTACCTTCCACAAGGTTTGCAAACTGCATCGGGTAATTCCGTTCGTATTCACTATTGGTTCTTGCGTACTCATTCCATTTTCCGGCAAATTCAAGCAATTTGTCCGTATCATGAACCTGGTCCATTAACTCCTGAATATCTTTTGGTACCCTATTTGACATGGTGTAGCAGATTTATATTAACTTTTTTTATTGGAGTGAAAATACCAGTGTTTTTCACAGCAATAAAATTATGAGTTTTCAATCATAGTTTATATTTTTCGCATAACTACACCAACCATGAACAAACAATTCAGCCTTGATCTACCGCTGATCAACTTTTCTACTAAGGAAACCAGAAACCCATGGACAGTACGTGATGCAGTTGAAGGCCTGCAAATATTCGGCGGCATCGGATCAGGCAAAACATCGGGTTCAGGCAGATTTTTCGCACTGAAATATCTTTCAAATAATTTCGGAGGCTTAGTACTGACCGCAAAACATGACGAAAAGAAAATGTGGGAGGAGTTCTGTGAACTTACAGGCCGAACCGATGATCTTATCATTGTGGAACCCGGCAGTAACAATCACTTCAATTTTCTGGAATATGAGTCAAGGAATTCAACGGATCATAAATCTATTACATTAAACATTGTGCAGGTTTTAAAAACCGTTATTCGTGCCAATAAGGAAAAATCAACCCAAAAAAATGATGACCAGTTCTGGGAAACCGCACTGGATATGCTTATTGCAAATTGTATCGACTTGGCCAGGATAGCCTATGATAAAGTGACCGTGAAGATGCTCTATGATATTGCGCAGTCTGCTCCTAAAAAGCCCCCACAAACAAAAGTTGTGAAGCCAGTAAAAACAACGGCATTTGACGAGGCATTTGATTTGGCAATGAAACGTGTTGATAACCTGACTGAGAATTGGAAATCGTCTCTGTCAAAAGAAGTACTTGCCAAAATTAAAAGCAATGCAGAGTTCACCAGCATGGCAAATGAAGCACTACCCGATGTCAGGACAATGAATTTTGTAAATAACTTTTTTAAAGACACGCTCAAGAATCTCGCAGACAAAACACGTTCAATCATTGATTTTAGCTTTCTTGGCTTTTTATACAATCTACTTCGAGAACCTACCTACTCATTGTTTTGCCGCCATACATCAAATTTTACGCCCGAGGATAGCCTGGAAGGTAAGATCATATTGCTCAATCTGCCGGTAAAGGACTATCACAATATGGGGCAGGATGCTCAGATCATGTTTAAGTATATCTGGCAAAGAGCAATGGAAAGAAGACGAATCGACGAAAATGATCGTCCTGTGTTTTTATGGGCTGACGAAGCACAGAATTTCCTGCATGAACATGATGCGACCTATCAGGCAACTGCTCGAAGTAGCAGGATTGCAACTGTCTATATCTCACAGAACCTACCCAATTACTTCGCCAATATGGGTGGTGAGCAATCATCATACAAAGTCAAAAGCTTTTTAGGTACACTTGGCACCAAGATATTTCACGCCAATGCAGATGTTGAGACAAATGAATACGCATCTAAACTTATAGGTGAAGCGTACACAAAAGCCGATACTGTCAGTTCTTCTATCGCCGGGCAATTTTCCTCGGGAAAATCGACTTCAACTGAACTCACTCGAATTATGAGACCGGAACAATTTGTCGGCCTTAAAACCGGTGGCCCTGCCAATCAGCTAATTGTAGAAGGTATTCTGCATATGCAGGGTAACCAGTTAAGCCAGGATTTCAACTTTAAGAAAATCCAATTTGATCAGCAATTTATCACCAAACAACAACCATAACACAACATGAAAAAAAATCTCTATTACAAGGAAATGTTCGGCAGGCCAAACCTGATTAAAAAATGGTTTTTAGGCATCTTTCTTTCTCTTTCTACTTTCTTCCGGATACCAATTGAAGTACTGGTTCGTAAGAAGATGGGGGAACGATATTTTAGTCTGTTTCAATCTATATTGTTTGCAATTATCCTGTTAACTGCTCCATATATCAGTGGCGGCTTCAGCTTTCATGGCGATATGTTGCTTACAAATTTCGGTACGTGGTATCTTTTTACCGCCTTCTTCGTCTTCAATGTCTATAAAAGATGGCAGGAAGTAAAGCATGAACCAAGTGTCTTTGATTTCGCAAAATTCAGCTTATCGACCGGTGAACCTCATCCGTTTTTCATGAATATCCGGTTTGGGAAGGACTTTAGTCCCCGCCTGTTGGAAACAGTTATTGAACCAGGAGCCTTCTTTATTGCAGGTGTAATTTTGGCAGTCTTCATTCAGCCAATCGGCTTTATACTCATATTCTGCTCAATAGTCTATTCTCTGGGGTACATGGCTGCTTATAATATTGGGGACGATTTTGTCATGGATATGATTGACGAAATGATTTGCAATCAGGACATGGAAAAGCATTTTATGGATGACGGACAATCAGAGAAAGGTGTTAAGTTCTATGCAAGGAAGCCCAATAGTACGGAATTAAGAAGCCAACTTCTTGACCGGATTATAGTTGAAGAAGACGAGGACGTAGTTCTGGCTTCCTAAGCAAAATTTGTCCTAAGCTATGCTTAGGGAAGAAGTCTGATAGAAAAACATTAATTGGCATTAACACCAATTGCAACTCATACCTAACACAGCCCATAAAAAATCACATTATCAAACATTCAAAAATCAACAAAGCATGAAACAGATTATTCTAATCGCGGCATTAATGTCGCTCACAAATTTCTTTACAAAAGCACAAACACCAACTAAGGACGGCGTATCAACAAATCACAAGAGTTTTGACGATGTAAGAAAAGAGGACTTTAAAAAGCTCCTAGGCACGGAAGCAAACTTTGAAGGGTTCACGGTCAAATACGACAAAGACAAAACGTCACTTTTAGGCAATGGAGGGTTCTTTACCTACAAGAGTAAGCATGTCCTTTTTATTAATGGATCCATCGGAACGTCAACTGATATCACAAACATTTTCAACCAAGAAGTGCTTCCGACTTTTTCATTAGGCGTGTCTTATAATATCCTTATAAAGCAGCCATATACTAAATATTACTACGATGGTGAACTTGACACTTACCGAACCGGGATTGCTCAAAGAAAGCAAGCTATAGAAACGGCAAAACTACACCAGCAGTTTCAGTTACAATATGCACCGGGCATAAATGCTAAAAGCGTTACCCAAGCAGATAGTGAAGCCAAGGCATATATTAAGCAGATAAAGACCGGAGATCACCGCTTTCAATACCGCAAAAAAATGGTCGAAAGAATAGCCAAAGGGCTAGAAGACCGTCCTTACGTGTATACATTCAAGCGTTTAATCTGGCTAAGCATGGGAGCAAAGTATAACAATGACCAATATGGATTTATTGACTACACTCGACCTTTCAAATCGCAACAATTCGACACAAGCTATTCCACCTTCTCCGGTCTGGTCAGTTTGAATGGATATTTTGGCTGGAACCAAGATGAATATAAGTGGAATAGTTTGCAACCACTTAAATATCGCCCGGTATATATTTTCGGATCAGTTTTCGGACGTGTCAGCAAGAACAATAATATAGGTGAGATTAAGAAAACAACAGTATATGATTTAGCGCATAGCGATTATGATACAACTTCAAAAATTTTGCGTCAGTCTGGCAAAAGTCAAAGCTATTACAATGGAAACTATTACGAATTTTTAGCCACAACGTTCGGTGCACGATTACTGATATCTCCTTTCAATCATATCGCTTTCGACTTTGCTGCCGAGATGAATTTCATTTCCAGATCAGACAAGAACACCTACAACCTAAATGACTATTCGACATTGAAAGCAGGCTTTTTCATTTACACTGGCAGCAAAGAAACATTCAAAATCAATATTGGTGTTGCAGTTAAAAGGCAACAATCTGTGACAAACAATACATGGCAAAATAAGTTGGAGTTGGTGACAAGTATTCCAATCGGATCTGCCATATAGAAGCCCCGCTTCATACTATTCAACCTGATAAATTAACCTGTCAGGTTGAATGACTTTAACACACGATAATTTTCAAAGATTTTCAGATAAGCGCTTTCGATTACCAGTAAAGTAGCAAGTCATGATAAGAATGGTTGCAAGTCAGTCGGCTGGTCAGGCGAAGACATACTTTTCCGAAGCGCTGGCCAAGGCTGATTATTACATAGGAGATCAGGAATTGAACGGAACCTTTCGCGGTCTCCTGTCAAAACGACTGGGCATTGAAGGCATCGCTTCACGGGAACGCTTTTTCGCCTTATGCGAAAACAGGCATCCGGAGACGGGTGACTTCCTTACACCGCGCACAAAGAAAGATCGGACTGTCGGCTATGATATCAATTTTCATGTCCCTAAGTCAGTGTCCTTCTTGCATGCCTTTGCCGGGGATAATAATATCCTTGATGCGTTTCAGGAATGTGTCAATGAGACCATGACGGAAATGGAAAAAGAAATGCGTACGCGTGTACGCAAAGGGGGTGTCTATAGTGATCGGTTGACAGAAGAGTTGCTGTATGTGGATTTTATCCACCAAACGGCAAGGCCAACTGATGGGTTCATTCCCGATATGCACTTGCATGCTCATTGTTATGTATTCAATGTGACATGGGATAAGCAGGAAAATCGTTTGAAGGCTGGCCAGTTTCGACAGATCAATCAGGAGATGCCTTTCTATCAGGCCTTGTTTCAAAAAAAAATGGCTGACAGATTAATAGCACTTGGCTATCAGATTAGACCGACCGCCAAATCTTTTGAGGTCGAGGGTATAGAGCCTGCCTTTATCGGCTTGTTTAGCAAACGTACCGATGAAATAGGACGCATCGCTAAAGCAAAGGGCATCACTGATGCTAAAGAACTGGCCGAGTTAGGGGCTCGCACCAGGGCAAAAAAGCTGAAAGGGCTTTCAATGGAAGAGTTGAAAGCTGAGTGGATGCTTCAGATTAGCACATCCGGTCTACCCGGCAGTGAAGGATTTGATATAAAACAACTGGAAGGACTGCGAACCCTTTTAAGGAAACACAAACAAAATGACCTTACCGCTATCGAATGCAGGGACTATGCTGTCAGACACTGCTTTGAACGAGCCTCAGTCATACCGTTTAGCAAGCTCGCCCAAACAGCGCTCAAACACAGTATTGGCGCTAAAGCAAATGCAGCAGAAGTTATCGCAGCCTTAAAAACACATGATGACATTATTCAGGTCACGGAAAACAACCGCGAACTCTGTACAACGAAAGAAGTACTGGCAGAGGAAGAAAAAATGGTAGCCTTGGCGCGTGCGGGAAAAAACCGCTTTGCACCTTTGTATACGACCTTGCCACAGATCAAGACAACTGGTCAGCAAGGTGATGCCATTCGTCACGTGCTATCAACAACCGATATGGTATCTATTGTTCGAGGTGCGGCAGGTGCCGGTAAAACCACATTAATGAAAGAGGCAGTACCGCTTATTGAACAGGCTGGCAAAAAAGTTACTATTGTTGCTCCAACAGCAAATGCAGCGCGACGCAACTTAAGACAAGAAGGATTTGAGAGCGCAGAAACAGTTGCAACATTACTGGATGACACTAACCGTCATGCCGATTTAAAAAATGGCGTGCTATGGGTTGATGAGGCGGGCATGCTTGGAACGGCTGATATGAAATCCCTCCTGAGCTTAGCAACAAAGTACAATACGAGACTAATCCTAGGAGGCGATACGCGGCAGCATGCCAGTGTTGATCGTGGCGATGCCTTGCGTATCCTCAATGTCGTTGCCGGAATCAGGACTGCAGAAGTCAATCAAATCCACAGACAACGTGACGAACTTTATGCAAGTGCCGTTAAGGACTTATCGAACGGAGATATTTCAGAAGGCTTTAATAAGCTTGACAAGCTAGGTGCATTTCACGAGGCATCGAAAGATGATGCAATAGGTCAGCTGGTAAAAGACTATGTCAGTTCATTAAAAAAGGGACGGAATGTGATGATTATCTCACCAACCCATGATCATGGTGATGAAGTGACAAACATCCTACGCAATGAGCTTCGTAGTGCCTGTTTATTAGGTCGTAAGGAAATTGTCATTGACAGGCTAAAGCCCTTGGGACTAACAGACGCTGAAAAATCTGATTGGCGTTCATACGATAAAGACATGGTATTACAGTTCAACCAAAACCAAGCAGGAATCAAGCGTGGCAGCCTTTGGAAAGTCGATGATACGGGTAATGGATCGGTTGTTATTCGAAATACCCAAAATGAGATCAAGCAACTCAATTTAAATAAACCATCTGATTTTGCACTTTTTGAGACCAAATCACTTGCACTCTCCAAAGGTGATAAGATACAAGTCACTAAAAATGGTTTCGATAAGAATAAGCAGCGATTGGATAATGGTACCCTGTTAACCGTAGCATCGGTTTCAAAAGGTGGTAAAATCGTTGCTCAGGCTCAAAATGGTAAGAGTATTTATCAGCTTGATGAGGAGTTCGGACATCTGGCCCATGCCCATTGTATAACTTCTCATAAATCGCAAGGTTCGACCGTAGATGAGATTTTCATTTCGCAACCTGCCGAGACTTTTGGCGCGACAAATGCCAAACAATTCTATGTTTCTGTTTCGCGTGCAAGAGACAATGTTCGTATTTATACTGATGATAAAGAGCAACTGCTACAGAAGGCTACAAATGAAGGCAATCGGCGAGGCGCAATGGAACTGATAGCGGCAGTCAACAAACATATTGAATCTGACATCAGACTTAAACAAGCAGAGCAAGTACCACCGCAATCGGATCGCACAATCTCACCTGAACAACCATCCATATTACCAGACTACGAGAGTTATGAGCCAGAATTTTAAACTACAGTTCGACGAAAACAAGGAAGGTGTCAGCGAAAATGCCACACATGAACGCATAGATAAGTATACGCATAACACCAATACACGTAATCTGGCTTTTCAATGGCCGAGTGGCAGGGTAAAATTTTACAATTATAGCTATCTCGTATCTTGTGATTTTCTGCCCGATGACAACAAGATTATCCTTGAATTCGCGTCCGAGATCGTTGAGCTTATTGGCACTCGTCTTTCATTATTGGCAGAATTGCTGTTAGATCACACCCCCCGGATTATTGCTGTCACTGAAAAACGTTACGAAATGCTGGACGACACCGAACACTGGGTTATCACTTCTATCACCGTGAAAATGAAAGAAGGCAAATAAAATGAGCCTCATTGCAGAAGCTCTATTTCCGTTAAAGACTATTAGTGGTTCCAAAATTTGCGAGTGTATTTTCTCCCGTCAATTAAAATGCAATCATGATTATCGATAAAAATCCGATTTTTTGTACCGTTGAATTTAAGAACATAACAATAATTGCTCTCCTTATCAAAACCAGTTACATAAAACACCCAGCGCTTGATATTTTTAAAATTGCCATTTTTATCTTGTACCTCAAAATCTTCCAGGATTTGAAGATAGCCTTTGTAATTTCTCAGATGTTTATTTGAATTAACTTTCATTTTGGACTCCGTCAGAATAGATAAACAAATAGCCCCCTTGCGGAGGCTATTTGTCAGTTATGCTTCAAGCTGATCTCGATTGAAAAGAAATGCTGTCACTTCATTTCCTTTGCCGTTGACAAAGGAGATTTGGAAACCTTTCTCCCGTCTGCGGACAACCTCGTTGATTGCATTCCACTGCTTGAGCGTTGCCCATTCATTTGACTTGTAGCTTTTTGACTTGGCGTATTCAGTCAGTAGATCGGCATTCAGACCACGATATTCTCGACCGGTCTTGAAGTTAAATTGTGCTGGTTTATCTAACTGTGTCATTGGAAGTTCCTTTCTTTAGGGTTAACAGTTGCAGGTGATTGATCAAATCGTGGAATAGTGACCAAATCAACTTGAATTTTGTTTCGCGAGGAAGCCAAAGGCGGGGAAAATTATGGTTGATGTAGGGAGCGCCACGATTAAATCTCCTGTACAAAAACTGTTGACACGGCCAAAGAAAGGAACAAGCAATACTTAAATCACCAGTTCCAAATCAACTGGCCTGTAAGGCTGGTTATCCGGGTGATGGCTTCTGCCGGTTTTGTTTAGCCTTATCAAACTGCATAAGAATATGGTCTTCAACAGTGATCTCGCATAATGAACGAGCCGCATCCGCATAGACAGACATCGGATATTTGGCAATAAAGGAAGGGTCAGCTTCAATTTTATATCCCAGCAGCGCTAAGCGGATACTGCCAAGCTCCTCAAGGCTGACATATCCAAGCTCGGGAAAACCGAAGCCCAAATCACAGAGGCCAAAAGCAATGTTAGGGTCTTCTACATCAATTTCATTTAATAGCCAAACACATCGACTTTGTGGCAATATAAGTTTGACAACAGGCATATGGTCGTGGTCAGGATTTTTGCCATTTTCAATAAGTTTTGCAAGTTGCTCATCATTAAACATAGTATACTCCTCTCTGGTTAGAACGGCGGTTGAAATTGCTTGAGGTAGTTAACTGCCTTGGAGGCATTATTAGCGGCAGAAGTGATGAGGTATTTGTTATTCTTCAATGCCTGCAGCCATGATGCAATATAGCTCGCATGATCTTTGCGCGGATCTCTACTGATATAGAGGTCAGCACAAAGAAATGCGCTGCCCAATTCGGCTAGCAGTTCTTCAGCTGCGTAAGCATGATCGCCGAAGCGCTTGCCGAACTCACGGTTCAGACGGGAAGGATGACCTGACCAATGAACTAGCTCGTGAAAAAGTGTACTATAAAGGTTTTCGGTTGCAGAGCTATGGTCGGTGTCTTTAAATGCAGAAATTTTGGGCAGTCTGATTTCATCGGTATCAGGTCGATAGCAGGCTTTTGCACCGATGTGTTTGACTTTGGCATGTGTATGAAGGACAAACAAGTCGGCAAATGCTATACGTTGAGCCAAAGGCGTTTCTTCAATATTGAGCTTATTGTCAGGGTTGTAGCTCGACAACTGACAACGATTGAATACACTGTAGGATTTGATAAACGGGATTTTCTTGATTTCTCCATCTTCCTCTTTTTCCATGAAATCATAGTACACGACCATGGTGCCTTTCTCACCTTTGCGGATACTTTCTTTATTAGCAGACCATTGCTTGAAACTGGCCCATTCATGGGAGGAGAATACGCGTTCCCGGGCAGCGCCCCACAGCAGCAGGACGTTGACACCGCTATACGGCTTTTGAGACAGGCTATTGCAGGGGATGCGAAATGATGTGTCATGAACATTCCAGGGGCGCTGCCAAGGTGTTATCCCATTTTCCAAATAGGAGATGATCGTATCGGTCACTTTCTGATGGATATCATTGATAGGTTTGTCGGTAAGATCGTCAGGAATAGCGTCAGCGATTTGTTTCATTATTCATTGTCTCCATAGGTTTTGAAGTGGTACGAAAGGTAACTAACGCATCATTAAATGCGATAATCAGCCTTCTTAAATGAAAGTGAATTCAGTCATGAGAAAGAATTCTATCTATTTTCAGATCTAGCCAAGGCGGCTGCAGATCAAATCCTGAGATATCTGCCGCATTAAGAATATAATCAACATCATCTTGGTTAAGATCGGATGGTGCATACTCGCCAACCAAATCGGACAAAAACCCTTCATGACCACTATACGGCAATGAATGGAATAAATCTAATTTATCGACATTAAGCATGGCCACCTGAAAATCTTCATTGACGAGAAAAACGTTCCCGCTTGCAGTATTAAATGCAGGGCGTACACTAGCATCGTAAAATCCGTCAGGCAAACCGTTATCGAGCCAAGCTACAAAGATGTCTCGCAGAATTTTGATTTCTCGGTATCCGAAGTCTGAGATATTTTCGGTATAAAAGTTTGACATGTAATCTCCTTTTGTGAGGTGTTGGTTTCAAGGGCGATAGAGGCCTAAGACCAGCTGACTAAATCAACTTGAATTTTGGTTGGGCGGGTGAATGCCCTGAGGCAGAGCGAAAATTATGGTTGATGCCAGGAGGCGTCTTTGGCATCGCCTATTGGGAAACGACATTATGCTACAAAAGGATATTCCGTCATTTTATCCCGGAAGCAGGCCTTCGTCAGCAAATGAGTAATAACTCTCCGAAGTGACAATCATGCTATCAAGCAAACGGATATCCAACGCTTTGGCTGCAACAGCAAGTTTTTCGGTTGCAGCAATATCCTGTTGACTGGCTTTCAAATATCCGGAAGGGTGATTGTGAGCGAACACAATGCAACAGGCGTTCGCTTTAAGTGCCGCGATAAAGATCATCTTATTGTCAATCACACAGCTTGTTGCGCCCCCAGTAGCAACATTGATTGCCCCGATCAGTTCACAACGATTGGTCAGCAGTAAGACATTACATTGTTCTTGCAGATCAATTTTGTTTGTATCCCAGAACGACATAAAAGTGCTGTAGGCCAGTTCGGATGTATTGACAATCGGCTGCGCATTCGCAGGCTTCTTTCTTCTGTAGGATATTTTCACTTCGGTAATTGTAATACTTTTCAAATCAGGCTCCGTCAGGACTGTATAAGTTGAGCTCATATTTGTTGATTGCTTTGAATATTTGCAGTGCTACTTGCGGGACAATGGCATTGCCATAGAGCTTTATTGATTGTTCTTTCCATTTTTGAAAGGCAATTCCGTCCAGTCCGGCGGGAAGCCCATCATTTCCGCCACAAAGCGGGGATTGAGTCGGCCAGTCACCCCACTCTTTTCCTGAGCCTGAGAAGCGATGCCGTGCCACTTCCGGATTTCCGATTGTTTGCAATAATGACTGTCTCTTGCTATCTGTGTCGGCAACCAAGTGATCCACCGACTGAGTGTCACGCTGTGCATGGTTCCCGATTTGACCTGCGAGCTTCTCATTTGAGCGGTTGCTTGTGTTGCATCCATCGCCGTAGGTGTTGGTATCAGCTTTTTCCAATTCAGCCTGACATAGGCTGATAAGGTACTGACGTTGTCTGCGTTTTCCCCAGCGCGAAGTTTTTCTGCAAGGCTGGGTGCCGTACCGTCTATAGCCGTGGGTGTCGGAATGATCTTTCTGCTTCCTTCGGGTGGCATTTGCTGGATTATGAGCGATAATCCAGACTCGGTATCGCTGATGCGGAGCATTGATACCCGCAGCAGGCAATATAAACGCCGTGACGTCGTAGCCCGCAGCTTCCAAGTCAGATTGCACCGCCTCGAATACCAGCCCTCCATTCCAATTAACAAGGCCGTAAACGTTTTCACCCACGATCCAGCGAGGCTGGATCGCTTTAATAATTCTAAGCATTTCAGGCCAGAGGTAGCGGTCATCGCTTGTGCCCTTGCGCTTCCCGGCAGCACTGAATGGCTGGCAAGGGAAGCCTCCGGAAATAACATCAATTGCTCCTCGGAATCTCTTTCCATCAAACTCCTTGATATCGCCGAAGCAAAATGCTTCAGGCCAATAGTGTTGTAATACTTTTTGGCAAAACGAATCCTTTTCACAGTGAAAGATATTTTGCCATCCGGCCATTTCGGCGGCGAGGTCAAAGCCTCCGCCGCCGGAGAACAGGCTACCATGTCTCATGTGCTAGCCCTCCTGGGCCGCACGATTTTTCTTGGCGACATGCCAGGCGTTAAGGCTCACGTAATTGGCGTATAGGCGGTTCTGCTTTTTGAAAACCACATTCCCAAGCGTTTTACAATATCGCTTGTAAGCGCACGTTGCCGCATGGCCTTCCAATGTATTGTCAAGCCATGTGTGAACTGTCTTGTATGGGTATCCATAGATATAGCCTGAGGAAGCAGGCATGTTGTAGTAGTTGTTGAGAATGAGCACATCATCTTTATAAGGCTCGCCCCCCCGAATGGAAAGCGCTGTCAGATAATCGAAGATATCTTTAAAAATGTGCAATCCGGTTCTATCGACATTCGTACCACGCAGAAAGGAAATATACGGGCGATTCAATTGAGCTTTGCAGTGCTCATTGCGAATGCAAAAAGCTCCTTCATCATTCTTATTTCCAAGTGCCAAAAAACTTTTACCAGTTTTTAGGTTATGGACATTTACCTCAACAAGATTAAATTGGGCAATTTCAAGCGGAATACCCCGTGCCTGTTCCAGATAATGGATCAGATGCGGTGTTTGTAAATGCTGGTGATCCATATACGAATAATGCTTGTCATAGGAGGCAGGATTTACAGAAGTCTTTGGAACTTTTAAAATTGAATACCCAACTATGTTTTTTACCCATCGTGCTGCATCGACTATGGTGTCATTTTCTTCATAGTGTTTAAGATACTTACAAGCAAAGTCAATGACGGTGCCACTTGAACAATCGGTAAGATCAGCCCAGCGGTTAGACTTGATGCTTATGATAAAGTTTGGCTCACTGGTCGCATTGAATGGTGAAATGTAAAGCAGTTCCGTTTCGGATTTACCGACTGGGCATAATCCGAGCTTGCCAAGAATTTGGCGCATAGGTATAGTGTTTGCGTATTCAACGTTCATTGAATTTCTTTCTGGATTGGATGTTGTTTCTGGGTAGGCAGGGTGGAAGTGTTAGAGCACTTTCACCTTCGCTCTACGGACGCGTGAAGCGCTCCGAAGCGAACTGACGGATTACAGACGGTGTATATCGAATCTGCCTGCCTATCCTGATCGGCTTCAAATCATAACGTTTCGTACAGCGCCAAACGGCTAATGTGCCAGGTGAGTAATTGAGATAGTTGGCTGCCTGTTCTGTGTCCCACAATGGTTCGCGCAGGTCAGCCGCTGAGATTTCTGGGTTGAAATTCCTCAAGGGGATGCTCCGTAAATTATTTATTGAAATGTACTTCTGGAAATAGAAGAACACCGTTCATAGGCGATTCGGCAATCCCTTGCAAAGAAAATATGAAAAAATAATGAGCGTTAATGTCGAATAACACAAACTTAACCCGTACATATATCTATAGTAGGTTTTATAGAATGATATTATTTGCCTTTAGAAGCATTCTTCTTAGTATGCCACAACCAAAAATCAGAAATTGATGTAATATTGCTTGGTACCCTTAGAATATTACGCCTTTTATCTCGAAAAAACTCAGAAATATGCTTAGGTAAATCAATGTGGTCGCTCGGAAAAAAGGTTCCAGCATCTGCATCTTCATATGCAGGAACTGACTTACTCGTAAACTTTTCCAATATCACCGTTCCTGAATATATTGAAGCGCCAACGTTATGGAACTGACCTATCGCTAAAGTCAATGATCCCGTTCCAATATAAAATAATATATGAAGATCCTTTTCACGATATTCTCCTAGCTTCATTTCCAATAACATATACTTTTCACCATACATTGAATAGTATCCATTGTATATTTCTGAATCCTTCTTTGTAGTACGATACCCCCTTATTTCAGCTTTTCCAAAGGGCTTCAATCTTAATAATGCTCTAGTAACCCCTCCGATCATTTCAATATCTGGCCCGTCTGATTTATCACTTTCTTCATCATAATAGTACAAAGCCCATTGAGTGTTCTCGAACGCCCTCATTTTTTTACTTGGCTCCCATCTTTTTAGAGACGTTTTATGAATGTTTATTTTTTCCTCTCTTTCTTTATTAATAAAATCCAAGTAATTTTTGAATGTTTTCTCTGGCAGAACAACAGGTTCTTCAAATCTTATCATTTTGGTCAATTCATAAACCGTTTTACGCCTTGCTGATATACTCTTAATTTCGTTTGCCTTTTTCACCTTTCCTTTTTCATCTATTTCTGCCTTGGGTGCAATAATTTGTTTTTTCCCAAATATCGCTTCTGTAAGTTCATATACATGTGGATCAGTAGAGTACTTCCCAACGAAATCCACTAGTACTTCGTTGTCTTTGAATATACCAATATCAAGACGTTCATAGGTAGCTACGAGATAACAAAATAATTCAACGGCATCCCAGTGATGAAGGTGTACTCGGCTCATATATTAAATTTTATTTGTTTCGGAATATTTCAGAATTTTTCGGAATGTTTCACAAATATATAATTATTAATGGATTTAATCGGTTGTTGCCATTAAGAATAAAAAAATTGAGTTTGCAATTGTATAGGCAATGATGCCTTAAAAAAACATATATTATGAGTAACTCAACATCTTTAGTCAAATTTCGTCAACAATCGCAGGATCGCTTTAAAGCGTTTAAATCTCATTTTATTTCCTACTTGTTGATTACAAGTGGTACCACAACTTTAATCATGCTTTTTCTGGTGGGAGCAAGCCACTACCCTTCAGTAAAAGCACTACTAACAATGTTACCATTTAACGCAGAAGAACTGGTTCAAAATTTGATTTTTGGTTGTATCGGTCTGTTCGCTATAGCCTTAGGACTAGAGCGCAATACTGATTCCATTAATATTCAAAAGGGACTTGAAACACAGGCAAAAGCACTGGAAGCACTCAGTAAGAATGTAGCTGTTATTACTGAGATGCACAATCATATGATGCACAATTCAAAAAAATTAACGAGTCATCTTGAAATGGCAAACCCGTTAAAATTTCCTGATGCTTTAACAAACGCGGCTATTAACCTACTGGATCCTGTTCTGGAACAGCTATTTCATGACGAATTCAGGAGAAAAATTGAATTCTTTTCAGACGCCATTAAAGACAAAAAGGTAAACTTTTCAGACAAAGACCTTTTTTGTAAGGTATATAGGAACTGGTTGAAACTGTATCCTGATTCTACTATCTACGCTACCTCCTCACCTGCTGCCACCTACTTCTGGAGCATGGAAAGCGAACCAAATACTAAAATAGAAGATATTATTGTTGAGTTTATTAAAGGTGGGGGAAAAATGATACGTGTGTTCTTTTTAAAGAGCGAAGATTTGACAAATCAGAATACACTTAGTCGAATGAGAAAACATGTAAAGTTTGGTGTTGATGTATACTATTCATTGATACAACCTACCTCGAACGTAAGATATTTTGTTGTCGATAAAGATGAACGCGTCACATTCAGAATTGACATCAGGCCTGACCGAACTATGAGAGACTTTGGATGTACACTTGATCGAGAGTATGCTAAAAGACACAAGGAAGAATTTGAAGAGCTTCTAGATAAAAATTACACATTTAAATTCAACCTTTAAACAACATTACATATTCGGTAAAAACTTGATTGAATCAACAGTCAGTGGCTTAATACATTCAGTTGGGGCTACTGACTGTTTATTTTCAGTAAATGTCAAATAAGCAGCAAGCATTCCGGAAGTAAGAAATACCACCTTAAGGAAGTTGTTTCTTTTTAGTCTGTAATCAAAATTATGTTCCATAGTTCTACCTCGAAATTATTGTGATGCCTATTGTGCAGATAGCCATAAAAAAGTCAATCTACTTTTTGAAAATTGATATCTATAATCAATTTATGAAGCTGCTATAATTAACTATGAATAATGTTTAGTAGCATTTTAAATTAGATCAAATTATGGGAAGCTATGATTTCTCATTGAATTTATATTATCTATTGGTAGAATCGACGAGTTGCAATAAGGCGGTTTAATTGGAGTTACCAATAGGTTACCACACAAGGCGAATTTATTGAGACGATTAATTAAGTAGTTGAAAAATTGGTGGGCGTAACAGGGATTGAACCTGTGACCTCTCCCATGTCAATCCGCCCGGGTCACTTTACCCGTCATTACTACTGATTAATTTCTCAACAAATTCAGGAAATTACCTCTTGTGTATGCTTGAAATCGGTCTCACCAAGTTAACCGCTCTTAACGCAGCAAGTTACCATTGCGTTACCATGAGGATCAGATGACCATTGCAATTGCATTTACGAAGGCTGCTCTTGCCGAACTGCAACCCCAAAATGCCCACTATCACGTTAAAGATTCTAATACGCCAGGATTAATCCTAAGAGTTCATTCTGGAGGAATGAAGACATTCATGTTCTTTCGGCGAATCGATGGCCGATTAAAAAGGGTTAAGATCGGAAGATTTGGAGACATCACCGTTGAGATGGCACGCAAAGCAGCCATTCAAATAAACAGTACTATCATTGCTGGTCTTGATGACGCCAGCACACGGAGTGAGCTGACCTTCGGCGAGCTATTTGATAAATATTACAACCAACACGCGCTAATTCATACAAAGCGGCCTGAGGATAATAAAGCGACACTTGAATTTCACCTGATGCCTAAAATCAAAGATTTAAAAGTCAGCAAGGTTACGACCGAATTATTGACGGAACATCACCTTGCACAAGGATCGTCTAGGGGCAAACAACAGGCAAACCGGGTTCTTACTATCGTGAGCGCCGCCTACAACTTTGGCATCCGTAAACGTCTTATTAGATGTTCGAATCCATGCATTGGCATCAAGCGGTTTAAAAGTAGAAGCCGAGACAGATTTTTAAGCAACAATGAATTGCAGTTGTTTTTTAAAGAACTGAAAGTAGAGGATCAACTTTATCAGGATTTTTTTATGCTCTGCGTGTTTATTGGTGCAAGGAAATCAACCATGCTCGCTATGCGGTATGACCAAATAGACTTCGATCTTTGTCGCTTCAGATTGTCTGAAGATGAAAGCAAGAACGATGACGTAAATATTTATGTGGTTCCCAATGTGGCAATCGAAATTCTTAAACGTCGCCTTGAATCAAACAAGCTCCTCGATGTTCCATCTGAATTTGTCTTTCCGAGTGATAGTGCTAGTGGACACCTTAGTGATCCAAAACGCGCCTTCAAAAGAATAAAGGATAGAATGGGTATCAAAAATCTATGGATACACGATTTACGACGGACATTAGGCAGCCACATGGCTATTAATAACACAAGTTTGCAAATCATTGGACAGGCTTTGAATCACAAAAGCCACGCATCTACCCAGATATACGCGCGATTAACTTACCAGCCGATTCTTCAGGCTGTAAACGAGGCGACAAATATTATGATCCAAGGTTCGATACGTCGGAATGGACCGCAATACATGTGCTATTCGGTAAGCCCACATGTGAAATTTGGAATAGACAGAAAATCGCCGATCATGGGATATGCTTTCCGCATGACCAGTGTGAAGTGATTATTCTTCCTGACCGGCATCTCTAATGTCGTGTAGAATATCAGCGATCGAAGTATCAACATATTTTGATGATGTTAGAAATTTATCGTTGATATCAGCCAGGCACTGAATTACAGAATAAATTTTCGCACCGAATATCTATCCTATATCAATAAGGATAAAACGAAAAAGCCGCTTTAGTAATAGCTTTCAATTTTATGACCCCATTGGTACAAGTCTTGGGAATAATATTTACCTTTTATTTATGAATCAATTACAAGACTATGCCGATACTCGCTTAATCCTTGGGTGCATTTATTGTGGCGGCCTGCCAGACACGCGAGATCATGTCCCCTCGAAGTGCCTTCTCGATCGACCATTTCCTGAAAATTTACCAGTTGTTGGTTGTTGTGATTCGTGTAATCAAAAATTTTCACGGGACGAACAGTACCTGGTCTGTCTGATTGAGAGTGTTCTCAGTGGCTCAACAGAACCAGAGAAGATTGGCCGACCTTCGGTTGCCGAAATCTTGAAAAAATCTCCAGGCATTGGAGCCCGCATCGAATCCTCCAAAATTAAAATTGGAGATGATATAGCGTTTGTGCCAGAACTCGAGCGCTTGAATAATGTGATGTTGAAACTTGCCCGCGGACACGCAGCATTTGAGCTCAGTCAAATTTGTCGCGACGAGCCAGATCATTTCTGGTCCGGCCCTCTCCTTTCACTTCCTGAGCAAGTACGTGAGTCCTTCGAAGAGGCCCATTTCCAACATAATCTCGGCGAAGTCGGATCGCGCAGTATGCAGCGGATGATGATTATCCAGACTACTGTCTTGACCGAAAGTGGTGAGCAGAAAAACATTTCTATGATTATGAATGATTGGATAGAGGTACAAGAGAAGCAATATCGATATCTTGCTGCACATGATATGGGCCGCATTTTGATAAGGATTGTCATTGCCGAATACTTGGCATGCGAGGTAGCCTGGGATACGTAATTTAATTGGGCGACTAATTAACACTGGATCTTGGCCTCTGGCAGATAGCCATTCTAAAGAAGTAAGAAGCTATAATATGAGAGGGATTAAGGGCAAGAAGGATACTAAGCCCGAAATTCTAGTACACAAATTCCTCTATGCAAACGGATTCAGATTCCGTCTTCATGTGCATCAATTGCTTGGCAAGCCTGACATCGTTTTACCAAAATATTAGTCTGTGATCTTCGTAAATGGATGTTTTTGGCACGGTCATAAAAATTGCAAGTACGCTGTATTGCCTAAAACCAGATCTGAATGGTGGAATGCGAAGATTTTAAAAACTATCACTACTGACAATAAGCAGCGCCATGCATTGACAGACTTGGGGTGGGCAATCATAACCGTATGGACTTGCGACCTAAAATCTAAAAGCGCGACAAAGACACTGTCAGATTTATTAGCAAACTTGTCATCAAAAATATGATTCAATGGTGCTAGGTGACAACAGGCTACAAATTTCGTCGATGCCATTCAGATTCGTCTAGGCCAACGCGCGAAAGTGATGCGCTATATTCTGCAATAATCCTTTGAGAATGCAAATCTTTCAAATCCAAAATCCAGATAAATTGTTCATCTTCTGCATTCTTATACTTTTGCGCGAATATATAAGCATCATCCTTTTTTTCAGCTTTAATAACGCCGCTATCATCTGAGCAAATGAATTTAATTGTTCTGACTGCATAAGAATCCTTTACCCGTTTAAGCTGCTTGCCATCTGGCGTCAAAATATCAAATTTTCCAGTAGACTCCGACAATGGTATGAAGAGAAATTTGCGCTCCTGGTCACGTTTAATTCTGACGCTGTCGCATTTCTGCTGTATGCAAACGTAATACAATTCGTTTTTGTTGCTTTTTATCAATGTTCCCAGCGTTAATTTAGGAACGGTACTCTTAGGACTAAAAAGGCTTTTATGGTGAGTTAAATTTGAAAACTTTTTATTTGCGGTTCCCGCCTCTGATCTGCTCGCCGCGTTTAGGAAAAATTCAGTGACATTTTTAATGAAAAGGTCAGTGTCATTGTTTGAGAAATCTTTAATCCCAGAAGCCTCTTTGAGTCTGGATTTGACATCTTCAATCTCGGATTTCAGAATACTTTTAGCCATGTCGGCATTGCGTTTAATAGACTTGCTACCCACTTTATAGTCCTCATCGGCAATATAGTTTTCTTCCCAAGAACCGACAAGTTCTTCTCTCACCTTATCGTGAACATTTGCATAAAACAGCAGATCCTTCAAGCTATCGCCAAACAGTTCTATTAGCAAATCCTCGGCATCTTCTTGCTTTGATATAGTAGCCTTGTGTCCCAAAAATGCACTGTCCATTTGCTTCGAAAATATACTAAGGATTTTGCTAGAGTTCTTTCTAAGCGTTGACAAAGAAATTAAAGCGAAATTGGAAAGAAGTCCGTTTGTCAACTTTGTGAATTCTGTTAGTATGAAGGAAGGCAATTCTTTATACTTAACAATTTTGCTTCCATATTTTTCCTGATCCGGTCCTTCTCTTAACTGAACTTCTTTGGATCGCACGATAATTTTTACCTTTTGCGAACTGATGGAATGATCCCCGGTGTTAAGTGTATAAGCTTGAAAGGACTTAAATATTTCATTATAAATTTCCTGCGCAATTTCACTCATGATGGTATAGTCGCCAGTATATACCACGATAAGTTTCAGTACTTCCTTTTCCTTGTCTTCATGGAAAAGGATAGACTTGATGATATCCTTTGTATAAATACCTCTAGGATCATCTTCTGCATCCTCCTCTTCTGTGCCAGGTTGCGGAGTTTCACGAAAGACAATCTGCCAATCTAAGATGACGACATCGGCCTTGGTGGCGATAACCTTAAATTTTTCTATGTTATCTGTGGATATGGGTTTGTACACCGCACAGATCTTATTCTCGTCGGCAAAAATTTGGGAAATTTTCAACGCGTCGAAATCATGGTTGGTTTTAGCCGCGTCAGTTGCTTCGTAAGCTTTATCATCCAGAAAAACAATACTTTGAATAAAGTCATCAGATATTTGCATAGATTTTTCGAGAAAAGTATCAGACATCGTTTTCGGTTTGAGGTTTTCCAATTTTGAATGTGACATTAGCGCCTTCCTTAGGCGGGACAACAGACAAGTCATAATTTTCAGCATTTAAAACTTCTTTGCTAATACTTAAACCCATGCCGCGTCCATGAGCCTTCCTACTGAAGCCCATTTTGAAAATTCGTTCTCTATCCTGCACAGAAATTTCTACGCCATTATTTGAAACATATACACCGGTATCATCGGAGTGAAGTCGTATCACTTTTTTTTCCGTGCCACTTTGGTTGAGCCGATATATTGCGTTGTCAACAAGATTGACAAATACAGGATAGAATGTCGACCTGAATCCAAATAAGCTCCCTGCAGCAAACCCTTTGGTATGCTTGAACTCAATTTCGTGCCGTTCAAGACGCGACTTAAATAAGTCAATCAGAAATGTTTTGATTTCTAATAGGCCAATATCTTCGCGCTTTCTATTTAGCCGGCGATTAAGAGGTGTGAACAGGTTTAAATATCCATCGAGGTGTTCAAAATTGACTTTAATATTCGTGTAAACGCTTTCCAAATTGTCGTTGACATCTGACCAGGCCTTTAAGTCTTTGATACTGCTTCTAATAGATTTAACTGTACTGCTAAATTCATGATGCAGGATGCCCACTGCCAAGCCTAATTGACTTAATTCAATGTCCGCCTGAACCCTCTCCCTCAAATCATCCAATTCCTCAGCTAACGCATCCGAAATTTGATCACTTGTTATAATGTTTCCGCTATCATCTTTTTCTATGTAGAAGCTCTCAAATTGTCGAATTATTCGATCCATCACATGGGTGTTACGACTGCTTATTAATTCGATTTCGCTTTCCATGTTCCGACGTTCTTCTACTAAATCGAAATCTTCACTATCATTTACACTTAGATTTTTAAAACGATCTTTTACCGAACGAATTTGAAAATCAAGGTCGAGCATCAGTTCACTCGTAACGTCTTTTATCCGTTTGGAAACCTCTGTTACCAAATCATTAGTTTCACTGCGCTTTTTCGAATTCGAGCGAACCGCTTCTAACGAAATAAATTCTACAGCCTGTTCTAATCGCTTTCGCTTACTGATCTCTACATTAAGTCTGGTACTTATGTCCAACACAAGAGAGTCGATGGTATCGTTAGCATTTTTAAACAGACCGTCTTCAAGTGCTCTAAACTCAGAAAGATACGTGTCGAAGTCCCTTCGCGTATTCTTTGAAATTATGAATCCTTTGGGACTAGGCACTGCCGCAGTCCTCTTATAATCCGATATTTTCTTTCTTGTTTCGAATTCAGTATCGATTATCTGCTGGCTAGCTTTGTCCAAATCTTTTAAGTATATAGCATTGTTAAACGAAGACCTAGCTTCACTGATAATGCCATCAACCTCTTGATCAAATTTTTTACTACTTAGTTTTTCAAAAAACTGGTCCAGTTCCTTTATAAATCTTTCTTTTTTTGACTTTGCTAACTTGTCTCGCCTTTCGAGAGCTTTATATATAGTATTCCGCTCATTTCTCTTATCAACCCAAAATTCAGATTGTGGTGTTTTGGCCTTTTCATCAAAGAAATCGGCCGCCACCTGAACGAAGAAGTTTTTCAAGATTGCCTGAAGCTGTCGATAAGCTTTATTTTCAATAAAGCCTTCTCTGCCAGCTTTTTCAACAAGCTTAGCGTTGTTGTGCTGCGATATACTGATCGTGCCAAACATGCGACGGTAAGAAAAAAAGTAGGTAGACGCTCTTTTCGACCTATTTTTTTCAATGTCTAGGAAATCATAATCAGAATCACCGTACGGTAAAACGCGAATGTTGTCTTTGTAAATGTATAAGCCGCCAAATTTTTCTGTTTTGGAACTTAGCCGGCTCCAATTTTCCCATTCAACTACGGAATCTTTCAGTTGTCCTTGAAGATATGCGAGATTTATTTGAAAAGACCCACAATCAGTTTCTTTAAAATTATTTCCACTCCAGTTTACGATGTGTTCATATGTTTTCTCCCTATAAATTTGAATATTGCCTCTGAACTGACCAAATTGATCAAAATTGCCCTTGAAGTGATGATCGGCTAAGTCGAATTCTTCTGGCGTAAAAAATTGCTCTTTGTCGATTAAGTTGTTGTATGTGCCGTCGTCAGTTCTATAATCTCTAAAAGCTATTTCAATAATTGGATCCGAATGACCAGGAGTCATTGTATCATGGAAGCCAA
>JADHED010001001.1_pt1 | contig 26752 bp, 33 predicted proteins | sample 8952041 | NCBI WGS metagenome assembly JADHED01 (sample SAMN16124423, study PRJNA663239) | bioreactor sludge metagenome | isolation source: sludge (control) | place: India:Bengaluru | collected 2018-09-08
GAGCCTTTCCCGTTCAAACGGGATCGTTTGAACGGGATGAAAAGGCTCTAGATCAAAGGCTTGAGCGCGTTCTGACCGCAAAACCGGTGTCCACTTTTGCGGAACGCGCTCGGGAGCTCTTCAGGCTGCGGCTGGCCGGGGTGAAGGCCAGCCGCGACATGGCCGGAGCGGCGAGGGGCGGCGACGGGGAGGTCGCGGTCTCTCGCCCTTTTTTGTGAGGTCAGGTTTCCTGTGACGTCAGGCGGCCGTGTAGCCGCCGTCGACGACCAGCTCGGCGCCGGTCATGAAGCTGCTCTCGTCCGAGGCCAGGAAGACGATGGCGTCGGCGATCTCGCGCGGGACTCCCAGGCGGCCCATGGCGTGGCGCGAGACGATCATGTCGCGCATCTCGTTCTCGTTGCCCGAGTCCCGCAGGCTGTTGGTGACCATCGGCGTCTCGATGAAGCCGGGATGGACCGAGTTCACCCGCACGCCCATGGGCGCGAGCTCGAGCGCCACGGCCTTGGTCATCAGGGCGACCCCGCCCTTGGAGGCGCAGTAGGCGGCGGCGCCGGGCATGCCGACCTTGCCGAGGATGGACGAGAGGTTGACGATCGAGCCGCGGCCGGCGGCGGCCATCACCGGCGCGGCGTGGCGCACGCCCAGGAACGTGCCGTCGAGATTGATGCCGACCACGCGGCGCCAGCCCTCGAGCGTGGCCTCCAGGATCGGCTCGCCGCCGCCGACGCCGGCCGAGTTGACCAGCACGTCGAGGCGGCCGAACCGCTCCATGGCGTGGGCGACGACCTCGGCCCAGCGGGCCTCGTCGGTGACGTCGTGGGGGAGGAAGACGGCGCGGCCGCCGGCGGCCTGGATCTCGTCGGCGACCGCCTGGCCGGCCTCGGCCTGCATGTCGGTCAGGACGACGGGGGCGCCCTCGCGGGCGAGCCGCCGGGCGCTCTCGGCGCCCAGGCCCGACGCGGCCCCGGTGATGATCGCGACCTTGCCTTCGACGCGTCCGGCCATGTGGTCTCCTGTCAGTTCACCCGGCGCTCGCGGCCGGCCCAGTAGGGTTCGCGCAGCTCGCGCCGCAGGATCTTGCCCGACGCGTTGCGCGGGATCGCCTCCACCACGTCCACGCTCTTGGGCGCCTTGAAGGCGGCGATGCGAGTGCGGGCGAAGGCGATGATGTCGGCGGGGTCGACGGTCATCCCCGGCTTGGGCACGACGACGGCCTTGACCGCCTCTCCCCACTTGTCGTCGGGAACGCCGATGACGGCGACCTCGGCGACGGCCGGGTGGCCGTAGATCGCGCTCTCCACCTCGGCCGGATAGATGTTTTCCGCCCCGGAGATGATCATGTCCTTCACCCGGTCGTGGATGTAGAGGTAGCCGTCCTCGTCCAGGTAGCCGGCGTCGCCGGTGCGCAGCCAGCCGTCGGTGGCCACGGTCGTGGCGGTGGCCTCGGGCAGCTTCCAGTAGCCGGTCATGTTGGCGATCGAGCGGGTGGCGACCTCGCCCACCGTGTGCGGCGGCAGGACGTTTCCGGCCTCGTCCACGATGCGGATCTCGACGCCGGGCATGGGCACGCCGGCGGCGCGCATCCGGGGCGTGCCGGCGGGGTCGTGGTCTTCGGGCGGCAGGTAGACGATGGTGCCGCAGGTCTCGGTCATGCCGTACTGCTGGACGAAGCCGCAGCCGAACACCTCCATGCACTCGCGCAGCAGGTCGAGCGGGATCGGCGAGGCCCCGTAGAGGATGTACTTCATCCGGCTGTAGTCGACCTGGCGGGCGCGGGGCTGGCGGACCACGATCTGCAGCGCGGCGGGGACCATGAACATCTTCGAGACGCGGTCGTGCTCGATGAAGTCCAGCACCTTCAGCGGGTCGAACTCGCGGGCGACCACGCCCTTGGCGCCGTTCATCAGGCCGACGATGCCCCAGCCGGTGCCGCCGATGTGGGCGACGGGCATGGCCACGAGGCTGATGTCGTCCGGGCCCCAGGTGTTCCAGGCCATCTTCGCCTCGGCGGCCTGGCGGCGGCCGCCCAGGATGTTGTCGTGGCAGAGCATCACGCCCTTGGGCTTGCCGGTGGTGCCCGAGGTGTAGAGCTGGACCGCCACGTCGCGGGTGGTGATCGGGATGGCGGGGTCGGCGGCGCCAGCCGCGTCGCGCCAGGCCTCGAAGGTCGGGTAGTCGCTGCCCGGCTCCATGGCGATGACCTTGGGCTGGCGCGCCAGGAGCTTCGCCACCTCGGGCGTCTGGGCCATGACCTCGGGGCCGACGAAGACCAGCGGGGCCTCGCTGTCCTGGACGATGTAGGCGACCTCGGGCGGGGCCAGGCGCCAGCCGATGGGCGTGACCACGACGCCGGCCTTGGCCGCGCCGAACAAGAGCTCGAAGTAGTGGTCGCTGTTCTTGCCGACGTAGGCGATCCGCTGGCCCTTGGAGAGGCCCTCGGCGATCAGGGCGTTGGCCACCTGGTTCGTGTGGCGGTCGAAGTCGGCGAAGGTGGTGTCGCGGCCCTCGAAGGTCAGCGCGACGGCGTCGCCGCGGACGCGGGCCTGGTAGCGGGCCACGTCGCCCAGGGTGGTCATCTGGCCGAAGTCGAGTTCGGGCGCGGTGCTGGCGTCGGTCATGTCGCGAAGGAGCCGCCCCGCCGTGGCGTAAGGCAAGGGCGCCGCTGGGGCAGGGACGTGCGTCAGGTGGCCGGGGCGCAGACCTCGCGCAGGCAGGCCCGGAGCCAGCGGTGCGCGGGATCGGCGTCGAGCCGCGGGTGCCAGAGCATGGAGACGGCGAACGGCCTCGCCGGCAGCGGGACGGGGACGGCGTGCAGGCCCTGGCGCAGGCTGCGGGTGTGGCGGTCGGGGACGGTGGCCACGAGGTCCGACGCCGCGGCCAGGGCGATGGCCCCCGAGAAGCCGCCGACCAGGGCGCCGACCCGCCGCCGGACGCCGGCCGGCAGGAAGGGCAGGTCGACGGCGTCGGCCTCCTCGCCGGTGCGTGAGACGACGACGTGCGCGGCGGCCAGGTAGCGCTCGGCGGTGAGGGCCCCGCCCGCGAGGGGGTGGCCGTCGCGGACCACGGCCACCAGCCGGTCTTCGAACAGGGCCCGGGCGCGGACCTCGGGACCGATGGCGGTGTCGACGACGCCGGTCTCCAGGTCGACCCGGCCGTCGCGCAAGGGCGCGCTGTCCTTGTCGGGCTTCTGCAGGAAGTTGAGGCGCACGCCCGGAGCCTCGGCCGCGACGCGGGCGACGAGGGCCGGGCCGAAATTCTCCACGAAGCCGTCGCTGGTCCGCAGGGTGAAGGTGCGCGCAAGGCCGGCGAGGTCGACGGTGTCGTCGGGGCGAAGGACCGCCTGGGCGTCCTGGACCAGATCGTGGACGCGGGCGCGCAGGGCCTCGGCGCGCGGGGTCGCGACCAGACCCCGGCCGGCGCGGACCAGCAGCGGATCGCCGGTGGTCTCCCGCAGGCGGGCGAGGGCGCGGCTCATGGCCGAGGGGCTGAGACGCAGCCGGCGGGCGGCGCCGGCGACGCTGCCCTCGCTGAGCAGGACGTCCAGGGTCAGCAGCAGGTTGAGGTCGGGGGGCGCGGGCATGCGCCACCCTAGCAGGTTTCCCGCCGGGCATGGCGTCTTATGCACGATTGAAGTGCAAATGCTGCGTGTTCCGCCATGACTGGCCGCCGCCTAGCTTCCGCTCCGAACACGGACGGAGGACGGACGATGACGGACAGCACGCTGGAGCGGGGCATGGCGCGGGTGCGGACGGCCTGGGGGCCGCTCTCCACGCCGCTGGTGGCGGAAGGCCGGGAGGTCCTGGCGGCGCTGGCCGCGGCGCCGGTGTCGGAGCCCTGGCTCGCGGCGCTGGTGGCGGAGGCGCCGGAGAGCCGGGAGCTGTATCGCGATGCGGACCACGGCTTCGTGCTGCTGGCGCACGCCGAGCAGGCGGGGCTCTACCGGCCGCCGCACGACCACGGCGCGGCCTGGGTGATCTATGCCGTCCAGCACGGCGAGGTGGAGATGCGGACCTACGGCCGGCTCGACGGGCCGGGCGAGGCCGGGCTGGTGCGGCGCGACGCCGTGCGGCTGCGGGCCGGGGACGTGGCGGCCTATCTGCCCGGCGACATCCACGACACACGGTGCGTCAGCGAGACGGCGCTGCTATTCCGCTTCACCGCCCGCGACCTGCGCCAGGAGGACCGGGAGGGACGCCTGACCCGCTATCCGGCGCCCGCGGCGTGAACGGCCTGCCGGAGCCGCGGCGGACCGCGGCGGTGGCGGCGGTGCTCGCGGCCATGGCGCTGGTGGTGCTGGACGCCGGGATGGCGAACCTGGCGGTCCCGACCCTCGGGCGGGCGCTGGGCGTGGCGCCGCGCGAGGCGCTGGTCGTGGTGACCGCCTACCAGGCGGCGCTGGTGACGGCGCTGCTGCCCTGCGGCGCCCTGGGCGAGCGGCTGGGGTGCCGCCGGGTCTTCGTGGCCGGCGTGGCGGTGTTCGCCACGGCGGCGGCGGGCTGCGCGCTGGCGCCGTCGCTGGCCTGGCTGGCGGCCGGGCGGCTGGCGCAGGGGCTGGGCGGGGCGGCGGTGATGGCGCTGGGCGTGGCGCTGCTGCGCGAGGCGGTCCCGCAGGACCGGATCGGCGCCGCCATCGGATGGAACGCCCTGACGGTCGCCCTGGCGTCGGCCGCCGCGCCGAGCCTGGGGGCGCTGGTGCTGCACCATGCCGACTGGCGCTGGCTGTTCGTGGCGCACCTGCCCGTCGCGGCGCTGGCGGCGGCCGCCGCCTTCGCCCTGCCGCGCGGAGAGGGTGGGGCGGCGCGGCTGGACGCCCTTAGCATGGGGTTGAACGCGGCCGGGTTCGGCCTGCTGATCGTCGCCGTCCAGGCGCTGGGCGGCCCGGCCTGGACGGTCGTGGCGGCGATCGCCGGATCGGTCGCGGCCTTCGCGGCTCTGGTCCGGCGAGAGGCGCCGAAGGCCGCGCCGCTGGTTCCGCTCGACCTGCTGCGCCGGCCGGCGTTCCGGGGCGCGGTGCTCGCGTCCGTGTGCTGCTTCACGGGACAGTCGGCCGGGATGATCGCCCTGTCGTTCCATCTGCAGGGGGCGATGGGCCTCGACCCCCTGGCCGCGGCGCTCTGCCTGACCCCGTGGCCGCTGGCGGTGGCGGCGGCCTCGGTGATCGCCGGACGGGCGGCGGAGCGCCTGCCGACGGCGTGGCTCTGCGCGGCGGGGGCGACGGGCCTGGCCGCGGGCCTGGCGGCCTGCGCCGCCTGGCCAGCCACGGCCGACGCCCCGGCACGGCTGATGGCCGGCGTGGGCCTGTGCGGCCTGGGCTTCGGCCTGTTCCAGACGCCGAACAACCGCAGCCTGTTCCTGGCCGCGCCGCGTCATCGCGCGGGGGCGGCGGGCGGCGCGCAGGCGACCGCGCGGCTGGCGGGGCAGACGGCCGGGGCGCTGGCGGTCACCGCCCTGTTCGGCGCCCTGCCGCTGGAGACGGGCGCGCGCGCCGGGCTCGCGCTCGGCGCCGCCGCGGCGCTGGCGGCGGCCGTGGCGAGCATCCTGCGCGGCGGGCTGGACGAGGCCGCCGCCGACGCGGCCCGGCCTGAAATACGCCAGATTTGAAGGCGATCCGGCGGGTCGCGCGCGGGGCGGACCCGCGTTGGGTGAACGGGGGAACCATGACACGACGACTGCTGGTCGCCGCGCTGCTGATCGCACTGCCGACTCTGGCCCAGGCGGCGCCGATGTCGGTGGCGGAGTTCGTCAGCCGCGCCGACGGCCTGCAGAAGATGGGGGCGGCGGCCCTGCTTTCGCGCGACCTCGGCGTCCTGAAGGACGAGATCGTCCGGTCGGCCGCCGCGCTGCGGCAGGACCAGGCGGCGGCCGAGCGGGCCGGGCGCAAGCCGCGGACCTGCCTGCCGGCCAAGGCCAAGATCACCTCGCAGGAGATCATCGCCCACATGAAGGCGATCCCGCCCGAGCGGCGCGGCCAGTCGGTGGAGGACGCGCTGCGCGTGCTGGTGTCGGGCAAGTATCCCTGTCCGGCGTGAGCCGCGACGGCCGAGCTCGCCGCTTCGTTCCGTTACGTCACTCCGGGTAATGCGGTTCCATGACCGACGCCTCCGCACCCGCCTCCGCCGCCGGCCCGCTGGCCGACCTGGTCGTCATCGAACTGGGGACGCTGATCGCGGGCCCGTTCTGCGGCCAGATCCTCGGCGACTTCGGGGCCGAGGTGATCAAGGTCGAGGACCCTCGGGTGGGCGACCCGATGCGCCAGTGGGGCCGCAGCCTGCCCAAGGGGCTGTCGCCCTGGTGGCCGGTGATCGGGCGCAACAAGAAGTCGGTGGGGCTGGACCTGCGCAAGCCCGAGGGCCAGGCCCTGGCCAAGGACCTGATCGCCGGCGCGGACGTGGTGATCGAGAACTTCCGCCCCGGCGCCATGGAGAAGTGGGGCCTGGGCTATGAGGCGCTGTCGAAGATCAACCCGCGGCTGATCATGGCCCGGGTCTCGGGCTTCGGCCAGACGGGGCCCTATTCGCAGCGGGCCGGCTACGGCCTGATCGGCGAGGCCATGGGCGGCCTGCGCTATGTGACCGGCGAGCCCGACCGGGCGCCGGCGCGGGCCGGCATCTCGATCGGCGACAGCCTGGCGGCCATGCATTCGGTGATGGGCATCCTGATGGCCCTGCACCACCGCGAGCGCACCGGACAGGGCCAGGTGATCGACGCGGCGCTCTACGAGAGCGTGCTGGCGGTGATGGAGAACCTGGTCACCGAATACGACCTCACCGGCTATGTGCGCGAGCGGTCGGGCTCGATCCTGCCGGGCATCGCGCCGTCGAACGCCTACCCCTGCAAGAACGGCGAGATGATCCTGATCGGCGGCAACGGCGACAACGTCTACGCCCGCCTGACCGAGGCCATGGGCCGGCCGGACCTGAAGGACGACCCCAAGTTCGTCAGCCACGCGGCCCGGGGCGAGAACCAGGCCGAGCTGGACGGGATCATCGCCGAGTGGACCAGCGGCTTCGTGCTGACCGACCTGCTGAAGCTGCTGGAGGACAAGGGCGTGCCGGCGAGCCGCGTTTACCGCGCCCCCGACATGCTGGAGGACCCGCAGTTCCAGGCCCGCGACGCCATCGTCTCGGTGGAGCACCCGGTGTTCGGCCCGGTGCGGATGCAGAACGCCTTCCCGAAGCTGTCGGCGACGCCCGGCAAGGTGCGCTGGCCGGGGCCGACCCTGGGCCAGCACACCGACGAGGTGCTGGCGGCGCGGGCCGGGTGCTCGCCCGAGAAGCTGGCCGAGCTGCGGGCGGCCGGGGTGATCTAGGGAGGCCCCGGAAAAGAAGCAGCCGGCCGGCGACCTGTGCCGCGGGCCGACCGCAGAAGTCCGGGTCGCCTGATCCGGGCGATCACCCTTGGCCGCCGGTCCGGCCTCCGCGGGCTACACCGCGAACCTTCATGGGCATGGGGATAGGGGTCGGCGGGGCCTTTGCGGAGGTGGCGCCTTGTCTCAGCGCGATCTCGCCGCGCGTCACTGCGCCGCTCTATATGGTGAATAATATCAGCGGTTTGCGAGCAGCTCGGCGACCGCGGCGGCGACCTGGGTGACGTCGTAGGGCTTGCGGATCACGGGGGCGTCGAAGCCGCCCGGCGCGCCGCCGGTCTCGCCGTAGCCGGTGGCGAAGACGAAGGGCACGCCGCGCTTGTAGAGCACCTCGGCGACGGGAGTCACCGAGTGGCCGTTGAGGTTGGCGTCCAGGACCGCGGCGTCGATCGGCTGGTCCAGGAGGGCCAGGGCCTCCTCCAGCTCGTAGGCGGGGCCGACGACGGTGGCGCCGGCGTCGGAGAGGCCGGTCTCGAGCTCCAGCGCCAGCAGCACGGCGTCCTCGACGATCAGCACCCGGGCTCCCTTGAGGCTGGCCGGGCCGCGGGAGGTGGCGACGGTCTCGGTGACGCGGGCGGCGGGGACCTCGGGCACCACCTCGGGGCGCTCGGCCACGGCGGCGGCGCCGGCGACCAGGCGGGCGACCACGCCGCCGGGGCGGTAGTCGACGTGCGCCTCGCCGTTCAGTTCCCGGCCGGTGACCTGCTCCAGCAGGGTGCAGCCGAAGCCGCGGCGCTGCGGCGGGGAGACCGTGGGACCGCCGGTCTCGGTCCAGGTCATCTCGAAGCCGCCCTCGGGCCGGCAGACCCAGGTGAGACGGACGTGGCCGGAGTCGGTGGAGAGGGCGCCGAACTTGACCGCATTGGTGGCCAGCTCGTGCAGCGCCAGCGACAGGGCGTTGGCGGCGCGGGGAGTCAGGAACAGCTCGGGCCCTTCCCAGCTGGTCTGACCGGGGGCCAGGGCGCCCAGCTCGGCCGAGGCCAGGTGGTCGATGGCCGCGCCGCGCCAGCGGGCGGCGGTGAGCAGCTCGTTGGCGGAGGCCATGGCCTTCAGGCGGCCGGTGAAGGCCTGGAGGAAGGCGTCGAGGCTGGAAGTGCGGCGGGCGGTCTGCTGGGCCAGGCTCTGGACCGCGGCCAGGACGTTCTTCACCCGGTGGTCCAGCTCGGCCAGGGCCTGGATCCGCTGCTCTTCCTCCTGGTGGAGCTGGGTCACGTCCTGGACGATGCCCATCAGGGTGATCGGGCGGCCCTGGTCGTCGCGCTCGACGATGCCGGCGACCCGGACCCAGACGATGTGGCCGTCGTCGGGGTGGATGTGGCGGAAGGCGCTGCCGAAGCGGTTCTCGGTCTCGCGGTTGCCCTCGCGGGCGGCGCGGAAGGCCGGCAGGTCCTCGGGGTGGACGAAATCGTCGAGGGCCGCCCCGCCCATCGCCGGGCGTTCGCCGGCCGGGATGCCGGTCATGGCCGACATCTGCTCGGACACGACGAAGACGTCGCGGGCGAAGTCCCACTCGAACGATCCCAGGCCGGCGGCCTGGAGCACGAGCTCCAGCCTGTGGTCGGCGTCGGACGTTGGGGCTCGTTTCCGAGTCATCGCTGCAAGATAGGCACGGCCGCGCGCCGAAGCGAAGACGCTTGCGATGGAAAAGGCCGACGCCCCTCGGGCCGCCCCTTGGCGGGGCCGGGGGGGACGACCTATGTTGCAGCGGCCGAGCTTCCCGCCGCGGGAGGCGCACCGATGGGAGATCCGACATGCCCGCCAAGGCTTCCGAACTGACCCCCGAAGACACCACCGCCGCGGCCAACGACACGACGGCCAAGATCGTCGCCGACGCCCAGATGGCCATCGCCGACGCGGCGAAGCGCATCGAGGCGGCCGTGCAGCAGGGTCTGGAACAGGTGCGCGCCCAGAGCCGCGTCTACGCCGACGTGGCCTCGGAGCAGATCGACGAGGCCAGCCGCGTGGCCAGCGAACAGATCCGGGCCCGCCCGCTGGCCGCCACCGGCGCGGCGCTGGGCGTCGGCGTGCTGATCGGCCTGCTGCTCGCCTCGCGGCGTTGAACCTCCGCCGGATCCTGAGCATGGCGGCCGCCTTCGCGGCCGTCATCACCGCCGCCGTGGTGTGCGTGGTGGCCGCCTCGTTCGCGGTCTATGCGCTGGCCAAGGCCTGGCTGGGCCCGGCGGGCGCGGCGGCCGTGGTGACCGGCGTCTTCGCGCTGTTCGCCGTGGTGGTGGCCGTGCTGGCGACCCGCAAGGCCGCGCCGAAGCCCGTCGCCGGCGCCCCGCCCGACGAGGCGGTGGTCGACCGGCTGATCGGCCTCGCCAAGGAAAAGCCGCTGATCGCCCTGGGCGCGGCGGCGGCGGCCACGGCCGCGGCGGTGGCGGTGCTGGTGCGCAATCCGGCCCTGGTCACTGCCCTGGTCAGCGCCTTCCTGGCCGGCAGCAGCTCGACCAAGTCGGGCAAGTAGCGGAACAGCAGAGCCGCACGGGCGTTGCTTCGCCGCAGGCCGATCAGGGCCTGCGTACGGAGATTGTGACATGCTCGGTTGGGCCCTGACCTTCCTGGTGGTCGCCCTGATCGCCGGCGTGCTTGGCTTCACCTCGGTGGCCGGCGCGGCGATGGGGATCGCCAAGATCCTGTTCTTCGTCTTCCTGGTCCTGTTCGTCGTCTCGCTGGTCCTGCACCTGGTGCGCGGCCGAGGCGTCGGTCCGGGACCGCTTTAAGGTTCAAGACGACTAGCCTGGGCGCCGATCGAGCGCCCAGGTCCGATAAGGCTCATAGTGCGAGCCGGTCCAGGCGAGGGCGGTGACGCGAATGCAGCCGTCCTCGACCTCGATCTCGTTGTAGCTGGGCGGGACGCCCCGTTCGCGCACCGACAGGGTGCCTGACCCCACCGCATAGGTCCGCCCGTCGCGGTGCGGATACGGCCAGGTGAAGGGGGCGTGGATGTGCCCCGACAGCACCAGGTCGACCCGGGCCTCGGCGAACGCCGCCGCCGCCCGCTCCCCGCCCCAGACGCGCGCCGTCATGGGACCGCCCATCATCTCGATCAGCGGGTGGTGCACCACCACCAGGCGCAGCGCGTCGCCCGGCTCGAACCAGGCGGCGGCCTCGCGCGCCTGGCGTTCGGCGATCTGGCCCTTCGACCAGTTGAGGCGCGGCTGGGCGCCGCGGGCGGTGTTGATCCCGCGCACCGCCACCCCGTCCTTGCGCCAGCCCTGGGCCGGGGCGGGGCCGACGTGGCGCTCGTAGCGGCGGAAGGGCGCGAAGATGCGCTCCAGCGGCGCGAGATAGGGGGCGTCGTGGTTGCCGGGGGTGACCAGCCGCGGCTCGGGCAGGCTCTCCAGCCAGGCGACGGCGGCGCGGAACTCGGCCTCCTCGGCGTAGCGGGTGAGGTCGCCGGAGACCACGGTGAGCGCGAACTCACCGGCCCGGATGCGATCGCCCGCCGCGGCCACCGCGGCCGCGTTCTCGCCGCCGAAATGGATGTCGGAGAGGTGCGCGATCCGAACCTTCACCGCGCCTCCTTCGGCAGGGCCAGGACGCGGCAGATCTGGGGCACGTAGCGCGCTTCCGCGAGGCGGTTGAGGCGCACCAGCTCGCCGTCGAGCAGGGCCGGGATGTCCTGGGCGGACCAGACTCGGGCGACCTTGCAGGGGCGGTTGTCGACGGCCGGGTCCATGCGCCAGTCGCGGACGATGGCGTTGATCCCGAGGCGCAGGGCCTCGCCGGCGCCGTGGACGTTGAGGGCGGCGGCCTCCAGGGCGCCCGCGTCGTCCTCCATCGCCCGGGAGGCCAAGGGGCACATCAGCACGAGGGCCTCGGTCTTCTCGCGCTCGCCGCCGTCGAGGCTGTAGCGGAGCCGGCCGGTGAAGGCGCGGCGGAAGGCCTTGCGGGCGCGCTCGAGGGCCAGGTTGAGCTGACCGTGGCGCGCCGCCTCGCGGGCGGGGGCCCACAGGGCTGGCGAGCCCAGGATGGCCGCCACCAGGAAGCGGTGGCCGTCGATGTCGCCGCCGGCCAGGGGATGCTCCTCGCCGTGCTCCAGCAGCATCCGCAGCGCCTCGGCCCAGGGCCGGCGCCCGTACACCGCATGCGGCAGCATGTTCATCGTGCCGCCGGCCAGCGGGGCGATCAGGGGGCCGTCGGGGCCGGCCTGTTCGGCGGCGCAGCGGGCCGTGCCGTCGCCGGCCAGGATGACCAGCAGATCCGGGCCGCGGTCGATCGCGGACCGCAGGCAGGTCTCCAGCTCGTGCGTCTCCGGCGTGCAGATGTTCGGCGTCACGCCGAATTCGGCAAACACCTTCTCCAGCTCTCCGGCGGCGCCGGGGCCCACGCCGCCCGAGGCGACGTTGGCCACCACCTCGACCTTGCCAAGGCGGCGGCGCACGTCGGGGGACGGCTGGTCGGGCGTGGCGGCGGGGGCGGGGCCGCTAGCGGGTGGGGCTGACAGAGTCGGTCCTGTCGTTGTCGGTGGCGTCACGGACGGCCTGGGAGGCTTCGGCGGCGGCGCCGCGCACTGCAGGCTCGGCCTTATCGGCGGCGGTGGCAAGGTTCTGATCGACCACCACGCCCGCGCCGCCGAACGAGCCGTTCACGGCGGCGAGCGCCATGACGACCAGGCCGACGAGGGCGGCGACGACCAGGAAGGTCATCAGGACGGGGTGGCGGCGGCGGGCGCGGCGGGCGTCGCGCCGGCCCATCTCGTAGGCCTGGCGCAGGTCGCTGCGGTCGTGGTCACGGTCGCTGTAGGAGGTCACGGCGGCTCTCCGGTGAGGTGTTCCCCGGCAGCAACGGCAGGCGGCCGCCTTGGTTCCGGGGCGGAACTGCGCCGTGCGGCATGCGTTTCGGCCGCCAGGGGACACCCCATAGGAGAGCCATTCGTATGTACAAGCCTCTGATCGCCATGGCCGGCGCCGGCCTGCTCGCCGCCGCCTGCACCACCTCGGGCAATGTCGAGGGCAACGCCGTGGGCGGCGCGGCCCTGGGCGCGCTGACCGGGGCCGCCATCGGCGCCGTCTCGGGCGACGTGGGCGTCGGCACGGGCGCCGCGGTCGGCGCCGGCGTCGGCGCGGTCGCGGGCGCCGTGAAGGGCTGCCGCGACGACGGCGGCTGCGGCGCCCCCACCTCGAACCGGCGCCAGTACTACGACGAGCGCGCGGGCCGGTATTACTACTACGACCCGGCGACGGGCCGGTATTACTGGGAAAACGGCACGCCGCGCTGAGGCGCCGGCCGTGCGTTGAACACAAGGGCGGCCGGATCACCTCCGGCCGCCCTTTTTCCATCTGAGGGCTGGAGGGAGCCGATGAACAGAGTTGCGATCCTCGCCGTGACGGGACTGTCCCTGGCGGCCGCTGGGTGCACGACGATGCGGAGCGCGCGCGACCGGCTGGTGCGGCCCGCGCCGGCCTGCCAGGACGTCACCGTGCCGGTCTATTTCGAGCCCAACGTCGCCGCCCTGACCCGCGACGGCCAGCGGGTGATCGCCGCAGCGGCGCGTCAGGCGCGCGGGTGCGAGGTGAAGGCGGTGCGGGTGGTGGGCCTGGCGGACGCGGCGGGCGACCCGGCCGCGAACCTCGAGCTCTCGAAGCAGCGCGCCAGCTCGGTGGCCGCGGCGGTGGCGGGGGCCGGGTTGCCGGCGGCGAGCTTCGACGTCGAGGCCTTCGGCCAGGCGGGTTCGGTCACCCCCGACGGCCGGGTGCAGCCGGTGCGGCGGCGCGCGGACATCACGCTGGATCTGGCGCGGCCGAAGTAGGGGGCGGGCGGCGGGTCCTGAGACCCGCCCAATCCTCGAAAGAGAAGTGCGGGTCTTTCGACCCGCCGAATCCTCAAACGGAAAAGAGAAGGGCGGGTCTTTCGACCCGCCCGAGGTGTGCATCATCGAGAAAAGGGGTGCGGAGACGGCAGACTGGCATAGGGCCAGTCTCAAGTCGGGGGGGGCGTCGCCGCCTCCGCACTCTCCAAAACACACCACTCCGCGAAGCGTTCCGGCGTTCGTTCACTTTTTTTGGCGCGTCTCTCGGCGGCCTTTTCGCGGGGCGGGCGGAGGCGGAACAGGGGGGCAGCGGCAGCGTTTAGCCGGCGTCGGAAAGGACGCCGCCATGATCCGCAGCTCGTTCGTCGCCACCACAGGCCTGAAACTGGCTCGGACGCCCAGCGCCCGCGACCAGGCGCGGCGCCGGCTGCTGGCGACGCTGGGCGGGCTGGTCGCGCTCGCGGTCGCCGGCATGGGCCTCGGCCTGGCCACGGCTCCGGCCGATCCGTCCGCCGGCGCGGTCCGCACCGGACCGTTCAGCTATTTCCCCTCGGAATGAAGGAGAGCCCATGACCTATTCGACGCGCGAGCGCGAAAGGCCCGCCCTGAACGCCACCCGCGCGCGGCAGGGCCGCTGGGGTCGGCCGGTGTTCTGGGTGCTGGTGTTCGGCACGCTGCTCGCCGCCCTGGCCCTGTTCGCGGCCTGGGCCTGGCGCGACGCCGTGGAAGGCCCGCCGGGACCCGGCCAGGAGCGCGTGGTCCCGCAGACCGCCGACGCGCCGATGCCGCCCGCGCCGGACGGTGCGCCCCGGCCCCGGTGATCCGGTGCGCCAATGAAGAAGGGCGCCGCTTCGCAGCGGCGCCCTTTTCGATTCAGCGTCCTTCGCTGCTGCCGGGGCAGGCGGCTCAGGCCGCCTGCTTGCTGGCCTTGCGGGGGTGGAAGAACAGGGCCTGGCCGATCGCCGCCTTCACCGTTTCCGGCTGGAAGGGCTTGGTGATCAGGAACGTCGGCTCGGGCCGCTCGCCGGTCAGGAGACGCTCGGGGAAGGCGGTGATGAAGATCACCGGCACGTCGTAGCGCTGGAGGATGTCCTTCACCGCGTCGATGCCCGAGCTGCCGTCGGCGAGCTGGATGTCGGCGAGCACCAGGCCCGGCGTCTTGCGGGCGACCGCGTCGACGGCCTCGGTGCGGGTGGCGGCGATGTCGACGACCGTGTGGCCCAGCTCGGTGACCAGGGCCTCGATGTCGGCGGCGATCACCGGCTCGTCCTCGATGATGAGCACGTCGGTGGCCAGCTCGGCGTCGATCTCGGCCTGGGCCTCGGCGATCAGCTTCTCGACCTCGGGGAAATCGGCGCCCAGGATCTGGGCCGCCTCGCTGGGCGTGAAGCCTTCCAGGGCGGTGAGCAGGAACGCCTGGCGCGAACGCGGGGCGATCCGCATGAGGCGACGGGTGGCGTCGTCGACGCCGCTGCCGTCGTCGTCCGCCGGGCTCTCGAGCTGGGCGCCCGAGGTGCACCAGATGGCGTGGAACACGTGATAGAGCGCGACGCGCGGCGTCATGGTGTCGGACAGCGTGCGTTCACCGGCGGCCAGGGCCTCGAGCGCCACGCGCACGTAGTGATCGCCGGTGGACTGATCGCCGGTGAGGGCGCGCGCATAGCGGCGCACGTAGGGCAGATGCGGCGCCAGTCTGGCTAGAAGACTCAAGGGTGACCCCTCCCGTATTGCGTGGATCGTCGTGCTTCGCTCTGGTCGCCCGGCGCGCGGGAACGCATTCCCCCGACCGAGCCCCATCATGGAGCGAAAACGCCACCGCTGGGAACCGGTTCCCATCGCGGGCGGTTTTCCGCATCCTCGGCGCGCTGCAGTATGGAACCCGACATGGGGCGAGGGCGTTGAGCGATCGAAAGACAGACGAGAGGGGGCGGACTCTGCGCGAGCGGAGCGCCGACAAGATGATCGAACAGCGTCCATCACCGGAGCGCCGCAAGGCCTCCGCCGCTCTTGATGAAGCCCGCCTGCGGCAGCAGGCGATCGGCGTGCGCCTGCGTCAGATGTTCGACGAAGTCGTGAACGAGGATGTCCCGGAGGAATTCCTGGAGATCCTGCGCCGCGCAGACGAACGCGACTCGGGGAAGGCGTGATGGTTACGGCCGCCGAACATGTCCGCCCGGAGCGGACAGCCGCCGACGACGCCGGCTTCAAGAAGGAACTGGTCACGCTGATCCCGCACCTGCGCGCCTTCGCGCGGACGCTGTGCGGCGATCCGACCGCCGCCGACGACCTGGCGCAGGACGCCATGCTGAAGGCGTGGGACGCGCGGGCCAGCTTCCAGATGGGCACCAACATGAAGGCCTGGACCTTCATGATCCTGCGCAACCAGTTCTACTCCGAGAAGCGCCGGTCGTGGCGCCAGAGCCAGCTCGACCAGGAGGCCGCCGAGCGGACCCTGGTGGCGGTGGACGACCCGGAGGCGCCCGTCGCCCTGGACGAGCTGCGCCAGGGCTTGGCCATGCTCCCCGCCGAACAGCGCGAGGCGCTGATCCTCGTCGGGGCCGGGGGGTTCGCCTACGAGGAAGCCGCCGAGATCTGCAACTGCGCGGTCGGCACGGTGAAGAGCCGGGTCAGCCGGGCGCGGCGGGCGCTGCACGCGATCCTCGAGGGCGGGGCCTACGACCGCGACGGCGGAGCCGCTGGCGACGCCATGCGCTCGATCCTCGCGGACGCCGAGCGCCTCAGCACCGTTCGCTGACGGTGGCGCGCCGCCGCGATTTGGCGGCGGCGGCGCCTGTCTTTATGACTAGGGAGCCTGGGAGCCCCCGACCGAGGTGATGGTCGGGGCGGGCGCGATCACGGACAAGGGCATGGCCGGTCGGCGGCGAAGTAAGCTCAGCACGATCCGCGTTCGACTGGTCGCGGCCTTGGCGGCGGCGCTCCTGCCCGTGCTGGTGCTGGGCGCGCTGCAGTCCGCGATCGGATTCCAGCGCGAGGGCCGCGAGCTGCGCCAGAACCTGGGCTTCGCCGCCGAGCGCAGCGCGGCCACGGCGCGGGCGCGGATGGAGAGCGCCGACGTGCTGCTCCAGACGCTGGCGCCCGGCGCAGTGGGTTTCCAGTGCCAGAAGCGCCTCGACCAGGTGCGGGCCCGCATCCCCGGCTACCTCAACCTGATCCGCTTCGACCGGCAGGGCCGGGTGGTCTGCGCAGCGGGCGACGTGCCCGCCGACCTCGCCCGGGCGGAGCGGCCGTGGTTCCGCGAGCTGGCGGCCGGCGGCGACTTCACCGTCACCCGCGACCCGGGCTCGGCCTATGCGTCGGAGCCGGCGGTGCTGACCGCCGCGCGCGCCACCGACGGATCGGGCGCGTTCGACGGGGCGTTCGCGGCGGTGGTCGCGCTATCGAGCCTGCAGCCGCAGGTGAAAGACCCCTCGCTGCCCCGCGGCGCCGAGGTGGGGCTGGTGGAGAAGACCGGCCGCTACATCACCACGACCGACCCCGGCGCCTTCCCGGCGCTGCCGGCGAACTGGCGGGCCAAGGTGGACGCGCGCGGGGCGCTCGTCTGGTACGGCGACGACGGCAAGGCCCGGCGGCGGGTCTATTCCGCCGCCCCCGTGGTCGGCGACGAGGTCTATGTGGTGCTGTCGGCGCCCTCGCCGAGCATCCTGTCGTGGGCCTGGCTGAACCCGCTGTCGGGGATCGTCTTCCCGCTGCTGAGCTTCCTGCTGGCGCTGGTGACCGTGTCGGCGGCCGCCGAGCGGGTGGTGATCCGCTGGATCGGCTACCTGCAGCGGATCGCGGCCCTCTACGCCCGCGGCCGGCTGAGCGTGCGCCCCGTGCAGGCCGAGCAGATGCCGCCGGAGATCCGCGACCTGGCCGAGACGCTGGAGGACATGGCCGACGCCATCGTCGGCCGCGACGCCAGCCTGCGCGATAGCCTGGCCCAGAAGGACGCGCTGATGCGCGAGATCCACCACCGGGTGAAGAACAACCTGCAGGTCATCTCCAGCCTGCTAAACATGCAGCAGCGGGCGCTGACCGACCCGGCGGCCCGCTCGGCCATGAGCGACACGCGCCAGCGGATCACCGCCCTGGCCCTGATCTACCGCGCCCTCTACCAGGGCCCCGACCTGAAGCGGGTGGACCTGCGGCCGTTCCTCGAGGAGCTGACCGCCCAGATGGTCAACGGCGAAGGGATGCACGGGGTGTCGGTGCGGACCGAGCTGAAGGTGGACACGCTGGTCATCGACCCGGACCGGCTGGCGCCGCTGGCGCTGTTCGCGGTGGAGGCGATCACCAACGCCCAGAAGCACGCCTTCTCGGCGCGGGGCGGGGTGCTGACCCTGAACTTCACCGTGCGGGGCGAGGAGGCCGAGCTGGAGATCAGCGACGACGGCGAGGTCAGCGACAGCGCGCTCGCCGCGTCGGGCGTGGGGCGGACGCTGATGACGGCCTTCGCGCGCCAGCTCCGCGGCCGCGCCGAGCTGGTGCGGAACGGGGCGGGCGGGGTGACCGCGCGCCTGATCTTCCCGACCCCGTCGCTGGAGCAGCAGTCCGCCCCGCCACGGAACCAGGCCGCCGCCTAGGCGTTGCCGCGGGGCACGATTGTTCCCCCCGGAGATTCACATGCGCAAAGTCTTCCTGCTGGCCGTCCTGGCCGCGAGCATGGCCACGGCCGCCTGCAACACCGTCGCGGGCGCCGGCAAGGACGTGAAGTCGGCCGGCGAGGCGGTGACGACCACGGCCGAGGACGCCAAGAACTGACGATCCGGACCGGACACGGTCCAGGGACGGCCCCGCCGGCAATGCCGCGGGGCCGTTTCGATTCCGGGCGACCGGGTGAGGATCAGGCGGCCGAGCGCGCGGCCTCGCCCGGCGCGGCGTAGACGCCGAGCGGCGGGATCACGGGGGCCAGGCCGGCGGCCGGGTCCCTCGGCCCGAGGACCAGGCGCCCGCCGGGGGCGAGGACGGCCTGGAGCTGGGCCATGGCGCGGGCCTGGGCCGCGGGCGCGAGCTGGGACAGCACGTTGCGGCAGAGGATCAGGTCGAACCGGCCCATGCGGCTCAGGTCGTCCATGAGGTTGAGGCGCCGCCAGCGGACCATCTGGCGGATGCGCGGCGAGAGGGCGAACATCTCGCCCTCCTTCTCGAAGTGGCGGACGAGGGTGCGGGCGGGCAGGCCGCGCTGGACCTCGAACTGCGAATAGAGGCCGGCCTGGGCCTTCTCCAGCGCCCGCTCGGAAAGGTCGGAGGCGTAGAGCTCGACGGGCGGCTGGGGCGCCGGCGCGTCGGCCAGCATCATGGCGAGCGAATAGATCTCCTGGCCCGTGCCGCAGGCGGCGTTCCAGACCCGGACCGGCGCGCCGGCGCGCTCGAGGGCGAGCTCGGGCAGCACCTCCTCGACGAGGCGCTGGAAGACCGGGCGGTCGCGGAAGAAGTCGGACTCGGCCTGGCCCAGGGCCTCGACCAGCGCCCAGCCGAGGTGGCCTTCCGGGTCGGCGCGCAGGGCGTCGACGAACGCCCGGGGCGAGGGGAAGCCCTCGCGGCGGGCCACGGGCGCGATCCGGCTGTCGATCAGATAGGCCTTGGCGGGATCCACCATGAGCCCGGCGCGGGCCAGGCAGAGGGCGGCGAGGAATTCGCGGTCTTCGGCTTCGATCACGCGGCCAGCCCCAGGTAGCCCAGCTTGCTGGCGACGATGCCGCCGTCGAAGGGCTTCATGATGTATTCGTCGGCGCCGGCGTCGAGCGCCTCCCGGATGCGGTCGAGGTCGGTCTCGGCGCTGCAGAAGACGACCCGGGGGGCGTCGCCGCCCGGCTCGGCGCGCAGGCGTTGGAGGAACTCCAGCCCGTCCATGCCGGGCATCCGCCAGTCCAGCAGGACCACGTCCGGCATCACCGCGTTGCACCAGGCCATGGCCTCGACGCCGTCGGACGCCTCGGCGACCTCGAAGCCGAGGTCCTCCAGGATCCGGCGCGCGACCTTGCGGATCACGCGGCTGTCGTCGACGACGAGGCAGGTATTCAAGGCTCGCGGGGCTCCCAGCTCGGAGAGCATGGTCGCGCGAGGCTGGTTAATGCGCGGTGTTGACCGGCGCAGTCGGGAGTCAGGCCGGCAGGGTGGCCGCGAAGATCACGCGCTCTTCCTGCACGTCGGCGAAGACGCGGCCGCCCGCGTCCCCCACGAACAGGTGGGTGTAGTAGGCCTGGACCCAGTGGCCATGCAGGCCCTCGCCCAGCGGCTGGCCCTGCAGACCGGCCAGCACCTCGGGCCGCAGGCGGGCGCGGGGGCCGGTGGCCTCGATCGCGATGGCCAGGGAAGCGGCTTCCTGCACGGCCTGGACCTTGGCGACGCCGCCGGTGGGCAGGGCCGCCCCGGCCATCTGCGCGAGGTTGAGCAGGGCGCGGGCGGCCGGCTTGTTGACCGCCGGGGTCTCGACGACCCACTGCATCTCGGCGCGCATGTGGTCGAAGACGCCGCGCGCCAGCTTCTCGAGGTCGCGCACGTCGAAGGTCTCGGCCGAGGCCGAGGCGCCGAAGGCCACGCGGCAGAACGACAGGAGGTCGGTCAGCTTCTTCGCCGAGGAGACGATGAGGCCCATGGCCTCCTCGCGCATGTCCTGCGCCGAGGGATCGTCCAGCAGGTCGAGGCCCGAGGAGATGGCGCTCGCGGGGCTGATGAAGTCGTGGCACATCCGCGCGGCCAGGTAGGCGGCGAGTTCCGCGGGGCGGATGACGGGCGTCTCGGTCATGGGACGTGACCTTTACGCGATTTGCGCCTTGGGGAAACGCCTGTGCGTCTCTAAGACACCGGCCATGGACGCGTATCGGGATCCGTTCCTGGAGCCGGGGGTCCTGGTCCGTCATCCCACGCAAGCCGACTGGGGTCTGGGCCAGGTGCAGTCGGTCGCCGGGCGCCGGGTGACCGTGAATTTCGAGCATGCGGGCAAGCAGACGATCGACGCCGCCGTCGTGAGGCTGGTGTTCGTGGGTGACGATCCGAGGACGAATTGAGCCAGAACGACAACGACGTGGGCCAGGCGCTGGCCGAGATCTGCGAGGCCGCCGCGGCCCTGATCCTGCCGCTGTGGCGGTCGGGCGTGGAGGTGCTGACCAAGGCCGACGCCAGCCCGGTGACGGAGGCCGACCAGCGGGGCGAGAAGCTGATCCTCGAACACCTGGCCCGGCGGTTCCCCGGTGTGCCGGTGATCTCGGAGGAGGACGCGGCCGAGTTCGGGACGCCGGACGCCATCGGGCCGCGGTTCTTCCTGGTGGACCCGCTGGACGGGACCAAGGCGTTCGTGCGCGGCGACCCGCACTTCACGGTCAACATCGGCCTGATCGACAACGGCCGCCCGGTGGCCGGCGCGGTCTGCGCCCCGCCCAGCGGCGAATGCTGGTTCACGACGCCCGCGGGGACGATGAAGCGGGTGAACGGCGGCCCGGCCCAGCCCGTCCGCGTGCGGCCCTGGCCCAAGGGCCGGGCGGTGGCGCTGGTCAGCCACACGATGAAGGAGGAGGTCGCGGTCAAGCTGGCCGAGCAGTACGGCTTCGACCTGCGCGAGCCGATGGACTCCTCGATCAAGCTGTGCCGGATCGCCGAGGGCGCGGCCGACATCTATCCGCGCCACGGGCCGACCATGGAGTGGGACATCGCCGCGGCCCACGCGGTGCTGGAAGGCGCCGGGGGCTCGGTGCTGACGCCGGAAGGTCAGCCGTTCGCCTACGGCAAGGCGGGCGACGGATTCCGCAACGGCTGGTTCGTCGCCAGAGGCGGCTGAAGCTCCGACGGCCGGGTTCCGATCCAGGGCAGGGGCTGAAGGCGCGGGCCGTTGAGAAGCGGCGCAGGCCGACCGCGTTTGGCCGACGCCCGCCCGCGCCTTCGGCGCCTGTCCCGGATCAGATGTGCTTGCCGGCGGCCAGCTCCGGCGCGGCGGGAAGTGGGGCCTCGGCGGACCAGGTGGCGGGCGCCTGCGTCGGGGCGGGCGGGGCGGTCACGCCGACGAGCGCCCAGTAGCCGACGAAGCCGACCGTGAAGGCGACGCAGGCCAGCAGCACGAACGGTTTCAGAATGCTCATCGCAGGATCAACGGCGCGGTCCGCGGCCGGTTGCAGCGCAGCTTCCTCTTGTTTCTGAGAATTACTCGCATTAGCAGGAGTGGCGGCCGCGGGGCCGCGATCGGAGAGACCGCCGCCCATGACCCTGATGGCCCGCCTGCGCCGCCTCTGGCTCGACGTCCACCTGTGGATCGGCGTCGGCCTGCTGATCGCGCTGATACCGTTGAGCGTCACCGGCTCCATCCTCGTCTGGCACGACCAGCTTGACCGCGCCCTCTATGCCCACAGGTACGCAACGACCGGGCCATCGGCTTCACGGCCGGTGGAGGACTATGCGCGAGCGGCCGAGGCGGCCTTCGCCGGCCGGGCGCAACTGACCCAGGTGCGGCTGCCGCAGGCGGCCGGCGATCCGGTGGTGGCGGTCGGGCGCCTGGCGGGCGAGCCGGGCCCGGGCGGGCGGCCGCGGACGCTGAACGCCTGGATCGACCCGCCGACCGGCAGGGTGCTGGACTTGGCCGAGACGGCGAAGGGTTTCACCATGGTGATGCACCGCCTGCACGGCACGCTGATGATCCCGGAGATCGGCCGAAAGGTGGTGGGCTGGCTGGGCTGGGCGATGTTCGTCTCGTGCGCCACGGGCCTGTGGCTGTGGTGGCCGCGGAACGGGGCGGTGCTGAAAGGCCTGCGCTGGCGGCGGGGCCCTGGGGTGCTGTCCAACCTGCACCACATGGTCGGTTTCTGGGTCTGCGTCCCGCTGGCGGTGCTGTCGCTGACCGGGGTCTACATCTCATTCCCGCAGACCAGCCGGGCGGTGTTCGGCCTACCGCAGCCGCCGCCGCGGGCCGCCGGGCCGGGCCGCTTCGCGCCGCCGGTCGCGGAGACCCGGCTGACCCTCTCGCAGGCGGTGGCGATCGCCCAGGCGCAGGCGCCCGGCGCGGCCCTGGCCGAGGTCAGCGTGCCGACGAAGGGCAAGGCCCCGGTCTGGCGCGTGGGCCTGAGGGTCCCCGGCGCCGAGCGGCCGAAGACCATCCAGGTGGTGGACGCCACCGGCGAGGCGAAGGCGGGCCGCGAGGGCGGTCCGGGCGCTGGCCCCGGCGGCGCGGACAAGGTCTCGCCGCTGATGCGCCAGATCCACGACGGGGCGGACACGGGCATCGTCTGGCAGACCATCATCTTCGTCGCCGGGATCGCGCCCGCGCTGCTGAGCGTCACCGGGGTGGTGATGTGGCTGCAGCGCCGCGCCCGCCGCAGGGCGCTGGCGGCGAGCTGAGCTGTTTCCGATTAGTTGCGAACGATTCTCATTGCGTATCGTTCGGGGCAATTCTAAGAACGACTCGCATTCTTAGTCGCAAAGTATCGAGGGCGTGGGGGACATGGCTGTGGTGTCGAGTGGCGTGGTCGCCAGGAAGAAGCGGGCGCTGACCTGCGCGCTGGCGGGTCTCGCCGGCCTGTCGCTGGGCGGGGCCGCGCAGGCGGCGGAGGCCGCGGCGGCGATCGCCACCGCCGACGCCGACGGGGCGGCCACGGTGCTGGGCGTCGAGGTGGAGGGCGCGCGGACCAGGCTGGCCAATCCGAAGGTCACCGCCGCGCCGCTGGACAATCCGCAGACCGTCACCGTCGTCGGCCGCGGGACCATCGCGGCGCAGAACCTGCTGACCCTGCGCGACATCCTTTCGACGGTGCCCGGCATCACCTTCGGGGCCGGCGAGGGCGGCGGCGGCTTCGGCGACTCCATCAACCTGCGCGGCTATTCGGCCAACAACGACATCACCCTGGATGGCGTGCGCGACAGCGCCCAGTACAGCCGCTCGGACCCGTTCAACATCGAGCAGATCGAGATCACCAACGGGGCGAACTCGGTCTATTCCGGCGCGGGTTCGGTGGGCGGCACGATCAACATCGTCTCCAAGCGGCCGACGGCGCGGGACAACACCGTCGTCTCGGCGGCGGTCGGGACCGACGACTACTGGCGCGGGACGATCGACGCCAACCGGCGGCTGAACGACAAGGTCGCCGTGCGCCTCAACGCGATGGTCCACCGCAACGACGCGCCGGGCCGCGACGTGGAGCGGTTCGAGCGGTGGGGGATCGCGCCCTCGGTGGTGATCGGGCTGGACGGGCCGACCCAGCTGACCGTGATGTACGTCCACCAGGAGGACCGCAACGTCCCGCAGTACGGCGTGCCGTTCTACAACGGCCGGGCGCTGCCGGGGGTCGATCCGGGGAACTACTACGGCTACGCCAACCTCGACCGGCAGGACCAGGACGTCGACATCCTGACCGGGATCATCGACCACGACTTCGGCGGCGGCCTGACGGTCCGCAACCTGACCCGCTGGCAGAAGGTGACCCAGACCACGGTGGTGGACCCGCCGCAGGGGATCTACTGCCTGGCGAACGGCCTCAAGCCCGTGGCGTGGAGCCAGTCGACGACGGCGACGAACATCACCGGCTTCCAGGCGTGCGGCGCCACCGATCCGGCGCCCGGCTTCTACCAGCCGTCGGGCCCGCGCGGGAACCTGCGCGACACCGAGAACACCCTGCTGCACAGCCAGACCGACCTGACCTGGGAAGGCGAGCTGGGCGGGATGCGCCACACGCTGGTGGTGGGGGCGGCGGTCTTCGAGGAGGACTTCCACCTCGACACCGGCAACATCCTGCGGACGGCGACGGGCGCGACGGCGGCCCTGCCGGCCATGAACATCGCCAGGCCGGACAATATCTGGACCGGGCCGGTGAACTTCATCCAGGCCAGCGCCCAGGACGGCTCGCGGAAGAACCGGGCGGTCTACGCCTTCGACAACATCGAGCTGTCCGAGCGGTGGTCGGTCAACGGCGGTCTGCGCTAGGAGCGCAACGAGGGCGTCAACTCGACCGACACCTACAACACGACGCCCGGCGCCAGTCTGGGGGTGGTGACGCCGGGGCCGAAATTCCGCAACGCGGAGACCCTGCTGACCTACCGGGTGGGCGTGGTGTTCAAGCCGGTCCCGAACGCCAGCCTCTACGTCGCCTACGGCAACACCAAGACGCCCTCGCAGGCGACGGTGAACGGCTCGGGCGCCTGCACGGCGGCGACCTGCAACGTCGACCCCGAGAAGGGCGAGACCTTCGAGGTCGGCGCCAAGTGGGACGTGGCGGGCCGGCTGTCGCTGACCGCCGCGGTCTTCCGCAACGACCGGACGAACTACAAGGTGGCCTCGGGCGATCCGACCGTCGCCGACCAGCAGCTGGACGGCAGCGCGCGGGTGGAAGGCGTGACGCTGGGCGCGTCGGGCAAGATCACCGAGGCCTGGGCGGTGTTCGCCAACTACACCTACCTGGACAGCGAGGTCCGGCGCGGGGTGTCGAAGTTCCTGGCGGCGCAGGGGCTGGACTTCACCCGGGGCGACCCGCTGACCAACGTGCCCGATTACGCCTTCAGCCTGTTCACCACCTACGACCTGCCGCACGGGATCCAGGTGGGCTACGGCGTCACCTACCAGGGCGAATACTACCTGACCCAGCACGGCCAGATCGCCGCCTCGACCCCCGCCGCGCGGACGACCATCCCGCTGGTGAAGGCCGAGGACTACTGGGTCCACCGGGCGACGGTGGCCTGGTCGCCGCGGCCGGACCTGGAGCTGCGACTGAACGTCAGCAACCTGTTCGACAAGGTCTACTACCAGCGCGGCCGCAACAACGGCTGGGCCACCCCGGGCGATCGCCGCAACGCGACGCTCACCGCCAACTACCGGTTCTGAACCAGGGTCGACGCCATGATGCTGCATGTGCCGGGCGTGCTCTCGCCCTCCGAGGTGGCCGAGCTGCGGGCCCTGATCGACGCCGCACCCTGGGAGGACGGCAACGCCACCTCCGGCGCCCAGTCGGCGCTGGCCAAGCGCAACCTGCAGCTTCCCGAAGGCTCGGACGCCGCCCGCGCGGCCGGGGCCACGGTGCGCGAGGCCCTGACGCGCAGCCCGCTGTTCATGGCGGCGGCGCTGCCGCACACGGTCTATCCGCCGCTGTTCAACCGTTACGGGCCGGGCCAGACGTTCGGCGACCACGTGGACAACGCCCTGCGGTTCCAGCGGGACCAGGGCGTGCGGATCCGCACCGACCTGTCGGCGACCTTGTTCCTGGCCGAGCCGGATGCCTACGACGGCGGCGGGCTGGTCGTGGAGGACACCTACGGGGTCCACGAGGTGAAACTGCCGGCGGGCGACCTGGTCCTCTATCCGGCCAGCAGCCTGCACCGGGTGGAGCCGGTCACCCGTGGGGAGCGGGTCGCCAGCTTCTTCTGGATCCAGAGCCTGGTGCGCGACGACGGCCGGCGCACGCTGCTGTTCGACATGGACCTGGCGATCCAGAAGCTGGCGCAGGAGGTGGGGCCGGGCGCGCCGCCGATCGTCTCGCTGACCGGGACCTACCAGAACCTGCTGCGGATGTGGGCCGAACTCTGAGCGCTTCCCCCTACCGTCGTCCCTGAAAAGCCGGTATCCCGCGCGCACTTGACGTGAGGAGACCCCTGCCATGCCGCACGACGCCGGCGCGCCCCAGAAGACCTATCGCTGGGACGACCCCCTCGACCTGTCTTCCCGGCTCTCGGAAGAGGAGCGGATGGTGTGGGAGGCGGCGCGGCAGTACGCCCGCGAGAAACTGCTGCCGCGGGTGGTCAGCGCCTACGCCGAGGAGCGGTTCGACCGCGAGATCATGACCGAGATGGGCGAGCTGGGCTTCCTCGGCCCGACGCTGCCCGAGGAGTACGGCTGCGCCGGCGTGAACCACGTGGCCTATGGCCTGATCGCCCGCGAGATCGAGGCGATCGATTCCGGCTACCGCTCGGCGATGAGCGTGCAGAGCTCGCTGGTGATGTACCCGATCTATGCGTTCGGGTCGGAGGAGCAGCGACGCAAGTACCTGCCCGGCATGGCGGCCGGAAAGATCATCGGCTGCTTCGGCCTGACGGAGCCCGACGGCGGTTCGGACCCGGCCTCGATGCGGACGACCGCGCGGAAGGTCTCGGACGGCTACGTGCTGAATGGCGCGAAGATGTGGATCACCAACTCGCCGGTGAGCGACGTCGCCCTCGTGTGGGCCAAGCTGGACGGCAAGATCCGCGGCTTCCTGGTGGAGCGCGGGACCAAGGGCTTCGAGACCCCGCAGATCAAGAACAAGCTGTCCCTGCGCGCCTCGGTGACCGGCGAGATCTCGCTGACCGACGTGCACGTGCCTGAAGACGCCATGCTGCCCGGCGTGGAAGGGCTGCGCGGGCCGTTCTCGTGCCTGAACAAGGCCCGCTACGGCATCGCCTGGGGCGCCATGGGCGCGGCCGAGTTCTGCCTGCACGCGAGCCGGGACTATGTCTCGAGCCGCAGCCTGTTCGGCCGCACCCTGGCCTCGCGCCAGCTGGTGCAGAAGAAGCTGGCCGACATGTCCACCGAGATCGCGCTGGGCTTCGAGGGCGCCCTGGCCCTGGGCCGGCTGATCGACGAGGGCGCGTGGGTGCCGGAAGCCATCTCGATGCTGAAGCGCAACAACTGCGGCAAGGCGCTCGACATCGCCCGCGTCGCCCGCGACATGCACGGCGGCAACGGC
>JADHED010001003.1_pt1 | contig 26704 bp, 31 predicted proteins | sample 8952041 | NCBI WGS metagenome assembly JADHED01 (sample SAMN16124423, study PRJNA663239) | bioreactor sludge metagenome | isolation source: sludge (control) | place: India:Bengaluru | collected 2018-09-08
CTATTTGGTGGACAAAATGGACAAAAAATCAGTTGTTCAGTTTTACACTATGGTCTGTTCTATCTTCTCCGTTATTGAATTGTATATGTAATGTATCATTTGTAATATACAAGCTATCAATACAATAGCCTGTGTATGCACTGCTGCACTCATCAGTAATTGTTATAAATGATTTTTGTGTTTCAGTATTATATATCTGCAAGCTATCTTGTCCTGCAATGCTTACTATACAATTATTACTCAAATCACTGAATACTATATTATCAATACTTAGTCTATTCTTACTATTATTTAATGGTAATAAATAACTGATATTACAAGGATTGCCACAACTACCTGTCAATAGTATATAGTCTTTGTTTTCATCCTGTATTCGGAAGTTTCTTAGATAACCATTTGCTATACTGAAGCTATCAGGATAAGAAAAGGTTTTACCATCTGATGTATAGTATATCTTATGATAACCATTATATACTTTAAAGCTAACTTCTCTGTAGTAAGGTGTGGTTATCGTTCTTAAATGTTCTTTGATATATGTACTGTCATCCCCAGTGTAAGCATAGCTATCTATTTGATGCTTGTTGTTGCATGCAGATATGGCTATCAGGATAATGATATATAGGCATTTCACATTGTAATTTATTGAAAATACATCTTGTCCATCTTGTCCGCGTGTCCGAGATACACAAGTGTGGACAGCGTGGACAAACACATTCTTGTCCATCTTGTCCACGTTTTTTAGTTACTCATTATTTGGACAAAATGGACAGCGTGGACAAATCAGATTGTAACATAGAAATAATGTTTAATCCTGATAAACCAATCAACTAATCTCCCAATCCACAATCTGGTTTGCCCATTCGGGGCGGTGGTGGGTTTGTACTTTTATGTAGTTGTCGGTATAGCCTTCCATCATGCCGTTTTTGTCTGCCCCTTCAAACAGTACAGGGCGTGTTTGCCCCACATGCTGTGCGGTGAAGTATTGCAGCTTTTGGTAGCTCAGGTTACGCAGGGTTTTATTGCGCTCGTGGCGGATGTTCATGGGTACTACGGGCTTCATGTCTATAGCCAGTGTATTGGCACGCTCGCTGTAGGTAAATACGTGCAGGTAAGATATATCTATATCGTGCAGGAAGTTGAACGTGTCTTTAAAGTCCTCATCACTCTCTGTAGGGAAGCCCACTATCACATCTACACCAATGCAGCAATGCGGCATCAGTTGTTTTATATAGGCTACACGGTCGGCATACAGCTCTCGCTTATAGCGGCGGCGCATAGCTCCCAGTATCTTGTTGCTACCGCTTTGCAGTGGTATATGAAAATGCGGCATGAACTTTTTGCTCTTTGCCACAAACTCTATTATCTCGTTGGTCAGCAGGTTGGGTTCTATAGACGATATACGGTAGCGGTCTATACCTTCAAACGCTTCCAGTTCTTGTATCAACTCAAAGAAATTGCTCTCGGTACGTTTACCACCTTCATTGCCCTTGCCAAAATCGCCCAGATTAATGCCTGTCAGCACTATTTCTTTAGTACCACTCTTAGCCAGTTCGGCCACATTGTTCAGCACACCTGTTATACTATCGCTACGGCTATGCCCACGAGCCAGTGGTATGGTGCAGAAACTGCAATTGTAGTCGCAGCCGTCTTGTACTTTCAGGAAGGTACGTGTACGGTCGTTGATGGAGTAGGAGCTGTTAAAGCCATTTACCTCTTCAATATCGCAACTGCATATCTTGGCACTATCGCCTTTGGTAAGGTCTTGCAGGTGTTTGGTGAGGTTGAATTTTTCAGAAGCACCCAGTACCAAATCCACACCCTCTATCTCGGCTATTTCCTTAGGCTTCAGCTGTGCATAGCAACCTGTTATTACCACCATAGCCTGTGGTGCACGCTTTTGTATTCGGCGTACCAGTTGGCGACATTCCTTATCAGCATTCTCGGTTACAGAGCAGGTATTGATGACATAGACATCTGCCTGTTCATCAAATTCACGTTTCACAAAACCGTCGTTTTCTAACATACGGCTGAGTGTACTCGTTTCAGAGTAATTGAGCTTACAGCCCAAAGTGTGAAATGCTACTGATTTTGCCTGCATAAAAAAGAGTGCGCAAAGTTACAAAGAGTATGGCATATACTTTGCTGTTGTATAGTTTTTATGTAAATTCGATTCAAATACACACTAACTAATATATTGTATGAAGAAACCCGTAATACTACTTGCCCTCGGTATCATAACCCTTGCATCTTGCAAAAAACTGGAAGAGATAGCACAAAATGCTACCACTATCGATAAAAATGTGGAATACAACGAAGAGATAGATATCCCGAATATTCCGCAATTAGGTACTTTTCCTCCTGGTGGAATGGCAATACCTTTTCCCAAAATCGGTGCTCCTACTTACATTCAGGACTTCGTAGCACAGAACAACACTACTGCTGATTTGATATTAAGCGTAAACGTTAATAAGATAGGTATCAAGCTGTTACAGCCTGAGAACTCAAATTTTAATTACGTTGACAGCCTATGGATATTTATATCTACCAAAAAACTACCGGAGAAACTGGCTGCATACAAGTTTGGTATCGGCAAAGGGTTGAAGGATATTCCCGCTGATGTAATAAATCAGGATATTAAAGAGTATTTCAAAGAAGATTCTATCTATTATACCGTAAAAGGCCACTATAACGATTGGCCTGATTCTAATACCAAACTGCAACTTTACGGTACTTTCAAAGTAAAAGCAAGCCCTGTAAAGACAGACTAATTTTCTGATAACATAACCAAAGAGATGAAGGCGAGCCGCAATGGCTCGTTTTTCATTTCCCGAAACCTTGTATTTTTGAAGCTATGAAAACACTCCTGCTGCTGCACGGTGCCATTGGTGCCCAAGACCAGTTACAACCACTGAAAGAACTACTCTCTGCACATTACAATGTTCATACTTTGTCCTTTTCAGGGCATGGTGGTAATGCATTTCCTGATGGTAATTTTTCTATAGCATTATTTTCGGTAGATGTTCTTAATTATTTGAATACCAATAATATAGATGTGTGTGATGTGTTTGGCTACAGTATGGGTGGATATGTAGCTATGTATCTGGCAAAGCAACACCCTGAAAGGGTAGGAAAGATAGTGACACTGGCTACCAAGTTTCATTGGGATGAGCCTACTGCACAGAAAGAATGTGGTATGCTGGATGCCGACAAGATAGAAGCCAAAGTACCCGCATTTGCCGCAGCATTGGCAAAACGCCATGCCCCAAATGACTGGAAAGAAGTACTGAACCGCACTAAAGATATGCTGCTGACAATGGGTAAAGACAACCCGCTGAAGTTGGAAGATTACCAAAGCATCAACACCCCGAGTCTCATCATGCTGGGCGATAGAGATAAGATGATAACACTGGAAGAAACCCTTGCCGTGTACAAGGCATTGCCACATGCACAGATGGCCATGCTGCCCGATACACAGCACCCCATAGAGCAGGTAGATGCACAGCATCTTGCCTATATGATTCAACGATTTGTGGGTTAATCAGGCAATGTAATATTTCACTCATTTTTCACAGTTTATTAATAGCATCCGCGGTATTTATTTTACCTTTGGAAGCAATCATTTTTGCAGCACACACAACTACATGAAGAAAAATATAGCACTATTGGCCGGTGGTTATTCCGGTGAATATGTAATCTCTATACAAACAGCCAAAACAATAGAGCAAAATCTGGATAGCAGTAAGTACAATACTTACAAAATCATCGTTACCCGCGATGGTTGGTGGTACGAAGGTGCAGACGGACAAAAGCAGGAAGTGAACAAGAATGATTTTTCGCTGACAGTAAATGGTGAGAAAATAAACTTCGACTGTGTGTTTATAGCCATACACGGCACACCGGGAGAGGATGGTCGCATACAGGGCTATCTGGATATGTTGGAAATACCATACACTACCTGCAATGCGATAGTATCAGCACTTACTTTCAACAAGAGCTATTGCAACAAAGTAGTTAAGTCATTTAATGTGGTAAACATTGCCAATTCTGTACATCTTATTAAAGGTGAGCCCTATTCTGTAGGTAATATATTGGAGGAACTTAGGTTGCCGATGTTTGTAAAACCAAACGAAAGCGGCTCAAGCCTTGGTGTCAGCAAAGTGAAATCTGTAGAAGAGCTTTTACCGGCTATTGAAAAAGCATTTAAAGAAGATAATCAGGTACTGATAGAGGAGTTTATTGAGGGTAGAGAACTGACTATTGGTGTGTACAAAGTAGATGGTTACCTGAAAACACTGCCTGCTACCGAGATAGTGAGCAAAAACGAATTCTTTGACTACGAAGCCAAATACACACCGGGTGTAACCAGTGAAATAACACCTGCACCCATAGACGATAGCATCCGCGAGCAATTAGAGCATAAAGCAGCACACATCTACAGGCATCTGAATTGCAGAGGTATTGTGCGTATGGATTTCATACTACAGAAGGGTACTAACAAACTCTTTTTCCTAGAGGTAAATACCATGCCGGGACAAAGTGAAAATAGCATTGTGCCACAACAGGTAAGAGCAGCAGAACTAAGCCTGTCAGATTTTTATTCGGCTATTATAGAAGACTGCCTCAACACGGCGAAAGCATAAAAAATCGTACATTCAGATTATGGGATTCATTAAGGAAGAGACAAAAAGGTCGTTCAGGTTCAACCTCTTGGTTGTGTTCCTGCTATGTGCCTTATTGTATATTCTGTTCTTTGCCAGCCTTAGCTTCATTACCCGTCATGGTGCGGAGGCAAAAGTACCACAGGTAATAAACAGAGATGTGCGTATGGCTGTTGCAGAGTTGGAAAGGTTAGGTTTTGAGGTAGATGTAGATTCTGCCTACGACCCTGCACATAAAGCCTACACGGTACTTTCACAAATCCCCGAGGTGAATTCTGTAGTAAAAACAGGGCGTACCATTTTTATTACAGTCAATAAAGCAGAACCACCACTTACCCCAATGCCTAATCTGCAAAATCTGTCTTTCCGTAGTGCAGAGATGATATTGAAAAGCAACAACCTGATACTGGGCGATACTACCTACCGTCCGGATATAGCAAAAGGTGCCATACTGGAGCAACTGTACAAAGGGCAATCCATACGCCCCGGTACCATGTTGCCACAAGGTAGCCGCATAGATCTGGTAATAGGTGATGGACTTAGCAGTGTACAAATGAATGTGCCCGATGTAGTTGGATTGACGTACAATGAAGCTACAGCCATGCTGAGTGGTAGCGGGTTGACAATTACCACATTATGGGAAGGTGAAATAACAGACTCTGCAAATGCAGTTATCTTCAGCCAGACCCCAACTGCACTCAACGAACTGGGTGCGCCAAACCGCATTAAGCAGGGAGACCTTGTAGATATACGCATCAAGCAAAACCCTACGCCCGAAGAGCTGGAGCGCAATAAAACCCCTCAAAGCGGAGTTACTACTGAAGAAGAAGAGCAAACAAAAGGCACTAACGAAAATCAGGACTACCAATAATGGGTTGCAGGAGTATTGTACTATTTATTCTATCGCTGTTGCTGTGGCAAGGTGTATCATTTGCACAGGATGTTATAATAGCCCCACTCAATTTTAACGGGGCATTACAACAACAACCTGCCAATACCGTAACAGCACACAAGACTACTGCCATCACACTCCCGTTTTTCGAAGATTTTACAGACGATATTACATGGACTAACAAAGACCGTTGGGTAGATGATCAGGTGTATATAAATAATACCATGGGAATAAATCCCATCAGCCGTGGTGTAGCTACATTCGATGCGCTGAATGCTAATGGTATACCTTATAATACAACCAACCCATTTGCACAATTGTACGCAGATAGCCTTACTTCTAAAGACTTCAATCTAAGTACCTTTACGCCTGCAGACAGTATTTACATGAGCTTCTTTTATCAGCCACAGGGTAATGGTTTCTATCCCGAAACTGATGATTCACTGATGTTATACTTTAAAAAGAAAAATCAGGCATGGGTAAAAGTATGGGGCAGGCAGGGTAGCACACTGGATTCATTCAGGCAGGTGATGGTACCTATAACTGATACCATATACCTGCATGACACATTCCAGTTCAGGTTTGTAAACAGAGCATCCATCAATACCAATGATGATGTATGGAATGTAGACTATATACGCATAGCAACCAACCGTACTTATACCGATACTATTATTAACGATGTCGCATTTACATCGCAGCCTACAAACATGCTCAATGATTATACAGCCATGACCTATAAACAGTTTATGGCAGACCCTAACAAAGAGCGCGGTAGCAATATGAGTGCTTACGTCAGGAACAATGGTACAACAACTGCCAATACCAATTACAATCTGGTAGCATCGCTAAGATATGCAGGTACACCACTTTACAATGCAGGTACTAACGCATTGATAGTTAACGCTAATGCTAATGCAACTGTTACATTGCCTACTTACACCAATACCGTACCGTTGACTAATCAGCGGGATAATAACTTCTTTGAGAACAGGTATTACATAGAGTCTGTTTCATCGTCAGATAATAAAACAAACGATACCATTGTACAGCATCAGGAGTTTTATAACTATCTGGCATATGATGATGGTACGGCAGAGAAAGCCTATTTCCTTAAACTATCATCTACACTACCGGGGAAGACGGCAATAGAGTTTCATCTGAACGAGCCTGATACAGTAACAGGTGTAATGATATATTTTGGCAGACAAGTGCCGGATGCTTCTGCAAAACTGTTTTCTGTAGCTGTATATGGCGATATAGCTTATAATGGAGGCACGGATAAAGTAGTATATCAGGAAGATTTTCTGCTGCCAAGATACCTTAGGAATGACTTTTATTATACCTACAAGTTTGAAAAACCTGTGGCAATGCCGGCAGGTACTTTTTACATGACAGTAATACAACCTGCACTCAGCAATAGCGATAGCCTTTATTTGGGTTTAGATGTAAATCGCACGGGTGCCAACCATTTATATTATAATGTAGACGGATACTGGAAAACGGTGGTACTGTCGGGTGCTGTAATGGTGCGTCCCGTATTGGGGCCAATTATAGCAAGTGGTATAGGCAACGAAGGTGGGGTGATAAAGAAACAACCGGTATTTGCCATAGCTCCCAATCCTGCAAAAGATGTAGTGACTGTGATCTTCAATTACAATCAACCACTGAATTACGAGTTGATAGATATGCAGGGCAAGGTGCTGATGCGAAACACCATCAGTTCGGGCAGTAAGATAGATATAGGTAGCTTGGCTACAGGTATGTATATGCTAAGGCTAACGGGTGAAGGGTACACTACCAATCCTCAGAAAATAATAAAATACTAACCATACATTATGCAGGAAATAACTGTAGAACAATTAAAGAACAGGGTAGCAGCAGGCGAAAAACTGAATGTAATTGACGTACGCGAACCCGATGAGTATCAGGAATATAATATTGGTGCTAAGCTGATACCGCTTGGTAACATTATGAGCATGCAGATAGATGAACTGGAAGACCTGAAGAATGAAGAACTGATAATACATTGCCGTTCGGGCAAACGCAGTATGCAGGCATGTATGATGCTGGAACAGATGGGCTTTACTAAAACAGTAAACGTAACCGGAGGCGTGATGGCATGGCAGGCAGTATATGGTAATGAGAAATTGTAATGCACGAGATTGAACCATATTACAACTGGAGGCACCTGTATACTGCAGAGGAAGACGAAGATTCTCCTTTTTATGGCAGGGAATACAGTGAGTTCGAGTTTTCCAATACTGTTTACAACTACTATATACATCCACAGTGGGACGAGTTTGGTTCTCGTACCCTGTACATGAAATTGCTCTTTGTAGATTATGACCTCAATTATGCCATCATAGAACTGATAGGCGAGTGGAATGATGCTGTGGAGAACGACATTATGCAGATGAAACGGGAGGTGATAGACCTGATGATACCGAAAGGTATATATAAGTTTATCTTAATAACAGAAAACGTACTCAACTTCCACAGCAGCGACCAAGACTATTACGAAGAGTGGTATGACGATATAAAAGATGATGGCGGATGGATAGTATCTATAAACATGCCTGAGCAAACACAATACGATTTTCAGCGCTCGCATATAGACAGGTACATAAAACTATTTGAAAACCCCAACTGGCGTACGTATCAGCCACAGCATTTCTTTCAGATGGTAGATAACCAGATGTTGAGGTTAGACACTATTTAGCGAATAAAATATTACACATGTCAACCATCAGGTTGGCATGTTGTTTTTATCAGTATCTATAGGTATTTCACAAATATCAATGTGTAGAAATAGGGATTGCGTTTTAGCAGTGTGAAGCGTATATTTGCGAAGATTTTTACAAAAACATTACAATTTAACACAGACGATTATTATGTCTTGGAAAAACGCTTTCAGCAGTTCGGTTGGCAAGAAGATTCAAATGTCACTTACCGGGCTCTTCCTAATCCTCTTCTTACTAGTCCATTGTTACGTAAATGCAATGATTTTCTACAACGATGGTGGTGAGAAATTTACAGAGGCCGCACATTTCATGGGTACAAATATTGTTATTCGTATTACTGAAATCGGCCTTTTTGCATTTTTAATACTGCATATTGTGCAAGGCCTCAGCCTGTGGATGCAAAACCGCAAGCGTCGCAACACACGTTATGCAGTAAATGCAGGCAACGCTACCAGCAAATGGTATAGCCGCTCTATGGGTATTCTGGGTACGCTTATCCTGTTGTTCCTTGTATTGCACATTTCAGCTTTCTGGGCGCCAAACCGTGCATCACAAACAATGGGCAATGGCGAGCTTGATTTGTATGGTATGATGCGTGATGCATTCCAAAGTTTACCGGTTGTTATTATTTATATATTCGGTTGCATATCATTAGCATGGCACCTTGTACACGGTTTCTTCAGCGCATTCCAGACACTGGGTCTTGCAATGAACAAATACAAGGGTATCATCAAATCGGTTGGTGTTGCTTTCTCTATCATCATTCCGTTGATATTTGCACTGATGCCACTGGCTTTCTACATGCACTGGATACAATAAACTAATAATCTCATCTAATTCTAAAATATTTCCATAGTTATATATATGGCACTGAATTCAAAAATACCTGCTGGTTCTCTGGAAGATAAGTGGGAAAAATATAAGTCGACTTGTAAGCTGGTAAACCCTGCAAACAAGCGCCAACTGGAAGTGATAGTTATAGGTACAGGTCTTGCAGGTGCTTCTGCTGCTGCATCGCTTGGTGAGTTGGGTTATAAAGTAAAAACATTCTGCTTTCAGGATAGCCCACGTCGTGCGCACTCTATCGCTGCACAGGGTGGTATCAATGCTGCTAAAAACTATCAAAACGATGGTGACAGTACATACCGTCTGTTTTACGATACTGTAAAAGGTGGTGACTATCGTGCTCGTGAGGCTAACGTTTACCGTTTGGCAAGCGTGAGTGCTAATATTATAGACCAGTGTGTGGCACAAGGTGTTCCTTTCGCTCGCGAATATGGTGGTCTATTGAGCAACCGTTCTTTTGGTGGTACACAGGTACAACGTACATTCTATGCTGCAGGCCAAACAGGTCAGCAGTTGCTGATAGGTGCTTATCAGGCGTTGGAGCGTCAGGTAGCACTGGGTAATGTAACACAATACAGCCGTCACGAAATGCTGGATATCGTAATGATAGATGGCAAAGCACGTGGTGTAATAGTTCGTAATCTGGTAACAGGCGAACTGGAACGTCACTTCGGTCATGCGGTATTGCTGTGTAGCGGTGGTTACGGTAACGTATTCTACCTGTCTACAAACGCAATGGGTAGCAACGTAACGGCTGCTTGGAAAGCACACAAAAAAGGTGCATTCTTCGGCAACCCTTGCTATACACAAATTCACCCTACATGTATCCCTGTAAGTGGCGACCACCAGTCGAAACTGACACTGATGTCAGAATCGCTACGTAATGATGGCCGTATCTGGGTACCTAAAAAACAAGGTGATAACCGCAAACCAAACGAAATACCTGAAGAAGAAAGGGATTACTATCTGGAACGCAGATACCCTGCCTTCGGTAACTTGGTACCACGCGACGTTGCCAGCCGTGCTGCAAAAGAGCGTTGCGATGCGGGTTATGGTGTAGGTGCTTCTAAACAAGCCGTATATCTGGATTACGCTTCTGCTATTCAGCGTTATGGTAAAATAGAAGTAAGCAAACAAGGTATTGCCAATGCTGATGCTGCTACTATTACCAAATTGGGTAAAGAAGTAGTAAAAGAGAAATACGGTAACCTGTTTGACATGTATGCTAAGATAACAGGCGAAAACCCATACGAAGTGCCAATGCGTATATACCCTGCGGTACACTACACAATGGGTGGTGTATGGGTAGACTACGAACTGCAAACTACTATACCTGGTTTGTATGCACTGGGCGAGGCAAACTTCAGCGACCACGGTGCAAACCGTCTGGGTGCATCTGCACTGATGCAGGGCCTTGCTGATGGTTACTTCGTTATCCCTTACACATTGGGTAATAACTTGGCAGACGATATCCGTACCAAATCAATACCAACAGATCATCCTGCTTTCGTAGCTGCTGAAAACGAAGTACGCGAACGCATCAACAAACTGATGAGCATCAAGGGTACTGAAAGTGTAGAAAGCTTCCATAAGCGTCTGGGTAAGATTATGTGGGATAAGTGCGGTATGGCTCGTAATGAAAAAGGACTGAAAGAAGCTATTGAAGAAATCAAAGCACTTCGCAAAGAATTCTGGAGCAACGTACGTATACCTGGTGAAGTGAATGAGTACAATCCTGAACTGGATAAAGCAAACCGTGTTGCAGACTTCCTGGAACTGGGCGAACTGATGTGTCTGGATGCATTGAACCGTAACGAAAGCTGTGGTGGCCACTTCCGCGAGGAGTACCAAACAGAAGATGGTGAAGCAGAACGTCGTGATGATGAATACATGTACGTAGCTGCATGGGAATACAAAGGCGAAAGCAACTTCGTAATGCATAAAGAAGAGCTTAACTACGAAGTAGTACACCCAACACAACGTTCTTACAAATAATAGTTATTAACAGATAGAAAATATTCCGTTTCATGGAACATTATAATATGAATCTCACACTGAAAGTGTGGAAACAAAAAAACACAAACGAGAAAGGTCGTTTTGAAACATATCACGTTAAGGACATCTCTTCTGAAATGTCTTTCCTCGAAATGTTTGACGTACTGAACGAGCAACTGATTGCAGAAGGTAAAGAACCTGTAGCTTTCGACCACGACTGCCGCGAAGGTATCTGTGGTATGTGTAGCATGGTTATCAATGGCCGTGCGCATGGTAAATGGGAACAGACTACTACCTGCCAGTTGCACATGCGTGCTTTCAAAGATGGTGAAACGATTGTTGTAGAACCATGGAGGGCAAGCGCATTCCCTGTTATTAAAGACTTGGTTGTAGACCGTCAGTCTTTCGACCGCATTATACAAGCAGGTGGTTATGTATCAGTAAACACAGGTAACGCTGTTGATGCCAATGCTATACCTATAGAAAAACACATGGCAGATGAAGCATTTGCTTCTGCGGCATGTATAGGTTGTGGTGCTTGTGTGGCTGCATGTCCTAATGCTTCTGCTATGCTGTTCTTGTCAGCAAAGGTATCTCACCTGGCTATGTTGCCACAAGGTTCGCCTGAGCGTAAAGAACGTGTTATGAACATGGTAAACCAGATGGATAAAGAAGGCTTTGGTAGCTGTACCAACATTGGTGCTTGCGAGGCTGAGTGTCCTAAAGGTATCTCAATCGAAAACATTGCACGCCTGAACCGTGAGTATTTGGGTGCTATGTTTGATGGTGGTTCTAAAAACTCGATATAATATATCAATAGTATAAACGAAGGCTACCTTTTCGGGTAGCCTTTTTTGTTATTTTTACAGCATGTTCCAAAGACTATTCTTATTCCTCGTTTCGATACTTTTTCTGGCTAATAACCTACATGCACAAGACAGTGTGCGGGCAGATGACAGCCATCTGCAAGTAAGCCTTATAACCTGTGGTACCGGTGATGAGATTTATGAAACATTCGGCCACACAGCCATACGCATTGTAGATAGTGCTGCAGGTACCGATATGGTATATAACTACGGTACGTTTGACGGGTATGCCGAAAATTTTGAGTTGCAGTTCATGCAAGGCAAGCTTTTGTACTACGTAAGCTGCTATCCATATTCGATTTTTCAGCAAGAGTATGCAGCGTATCATCGTAGTGTAGAGGAGCAAGTCCTGAAAATAAGTGGTGCTTCCAAAATGTCGATTGATTCGTATTTGAAGAATAATGCACTGGAACAAAACAAGTATTACAAATACGACTTCTTTTTTGACAATTGTGCTACACGTATTCGCGATGTATTCAGGTATGCAATGGGGGTAAAGTTTAAATATGGTAATGTACTACCTGAAGGGAAAAAGATTACCTACAGGCAAATCATCAATCAGTACTTCTACCGCACACACGGAGAAAGAGTAGGCGTAAATCTGCTGCTTGGCAGCCGTATAGATAAGGTAATGACAGACCTTGATATTATGTTCCTGCCTGATTATCTGAGGGATGGCCTTGCAGGTGCAACACTAAAGGGCAAGCCCGTAGCAGGTAAAGCACAGCTTGTTTTAGACGGTTCGCCATACAAACCGGCAGGTTTCAATTGGGTATTGGCGCTTACAATAGGTTTGCTAATACTGACAGCTATAGGTTTGTTTGTACCAAATATGCAGTCATTGGGCAAGATAATGTCCGGTTTTATGCTGTTCATAACAGGTTTGTTGGGCGTGTTGATGTTGGTTATGTGGTTTGCAACAGACCATCAAGGTTGCCAAAATAACTATAATGTACTATGGGCATTACCAACTAACATTTTCATTGCTTTTGCCGTTAAAAGAAATAAGAGCAGGTATGCAATGGTAGGTATCGCACTGATATTTGTATCGCTATTGCTGCATATATTGGGTGTACAGGAGCAGGCACTGCTCGAGATGTCGCCGGTACTGCTGTCATTAATATTAATATATCTCCACATCATCAGGATAAACAGGGCTAAAGCATAATGGAAGTAAAGCTTATCAGCACGAATGTATTTGAAAGCCTGCAGTATCGTAAAACAGGTAGCGGACCGGCAATAGTATTATTGCATGGCTTTCCTGTCAGTAGCTTGCTTTGGAGTAGGGTATGGGATAAGATAGGTGAATACAATACTGTAATAGCTCCTGATTTACCCGGTAGTGGTGCCAGTGCAGGTATCCCCAACCTATCTATGGAGCTGATGGCTGACGCTGTAAAAGCAATATTGGATGCGGAAGGTATTGCCAAAGCAATTATTGCAGGTCATTCAATGGGCGGTTATGTATCTATTGCATTTGCAGCAAAATACCCGGATATGGTATTGGGTATAGCTATGGTACACTCTATAGCGTCAGATGATACTGAAGAAAAGAAAGAAACCCGTCGAAAATCCATTGCATTGATAGAAAAAGGTGGTAAAGAACCATTTGTTAAGCAAATGATACCCAACCTGTTTTCACCTAAAAGCAGTCAATTATATCCGGAGTGGATTACTGAACAAATAGAGGAAGGGTTGAAAGTGCCTGCAGAGAGTCTTACAGCTTTTTACAATGCTATGATAAACCGTAAAAATCATACGGAAACCTTGTCTAATGCGGTATTTCCAATACTTTGGGTTGCCGGAAAGGATGATGGAGTAACACCACTTGACAAAGTAATACAACAATCAATGCTTGCAAGCGTTAACTTTGTAGAGGTGTATGATAATTGCGGTCATATGAGTATGATAGAACAAAGTGAAAGGCTAAAGGGTGATATTATTGAATTTTCAAAATACTGTAGCAATGCAAATGCTTAGGAAAGCATTATTGACAATATTGTTGCTGCTGGGCTTACTACCTATCGCAAATGCTACCCACCTTGTGGGCGGTGAAATGACGTATCGTTTTCTTGGTACAGATGGTTTTGGAAGAAATAGGTATGAAATTACGCTATACATTTATCAGGATTGTCTTACAGGATTAGCAGATGTTATAGCACAAGATAACCCTGCCTATATAGGTGTCTTCTTACAAAATGGTACACCTGTGATACCGAGAGATAGTATATCATCATCAGAAGCAATACCGGTACCGCTCAATTTCAGTAATGAATGTGTTAATAACCCACCACCAACTTGTCTTAGAAGAACTAAGTTTGTCAAAGTCTATGCATTGAACCCTAGCCCTGTAGGGTATAGAATCATCCACTCTCGTTGTTGCAGAAACGAAACAATAAACAATATCAATCGTCCTGGTGAAGTTGGGGCTACCTATTTCTGCGATATACCTCCTACAACCATAGCATCTAACAACAACAGTGCAATATTTAAATTTTATCCTCCACAGATTGTTTGTGTGAATAATCCTTTGGTGTATGACCACTCTGCCACAGATCCTGATGCTGATTCTTTAAGTTACGAAATTTGTGATTCTTATCCGGGTGGTTCCAGAGATGATTCAAAACCAATGCCCAATAATGTATTACCATCGCCTCTCAGTATATATGCAGACAGAAAGCCAAGTCCAAGTTATGGTTATAGGTCTGGATATACAGCTGCTAAGCCTATGGGCGGAAGTCCATTGATACAAATAGACCCCAGAACAGGTATTATGACTGGTACGCCAAATTTAATGGGGAGGTACGTAGTCTCTGTTTGTTGTCATGAATGGAGAAATGGTGTCATAATTAATACGTTAAGAAGAGAGTTTCAGTTTGTTGTTACTAATTGTTCTAAAGCAGTAGTTGCAGATATACCACAGTTCAGTGATGAGATAAATACATATGTAGTCAATTGCAAGGATAATACAGTAGGTTTTGTAAATAGAAGTACAGGCGGATTCTCTTATTTTTGGGATTTAGGTGTGCCTGGTGCAACATCAACAGATTTTCAACCGGTTTATACATATCCTGATACCGGAGTATATAAAGTAAAACTTATAGTAAATAAGGGTAGCACATGTCCGGATAGTATTGACAGGCTTGTAAAAATATATCCGACACATACTGCTGCATTCAAGTTCGATGGCTTGCTTTGCCCTAACACGCCTATGCAGTTTACTGACTTGTCTGATGCCACATACAAGCCAATTGTTGCATGGAATTGGGATTTTGGTGATTGGAAACAATCTACCGAACAAAATCCTAAGCATAGTTTTGATGTTGGTGGAGATTATACAGTACGCTTAATTTCCAGTACAATTAAAGGGTGTGTGGATACCGCATATCAGACAGTCAAGGTTGAAAAATTTGTTCCATTTGCCGGTAATGATACTATTATAGTAAAAGGGGAGTCTATCAACTTTAAAGCATCGGGTGGTATAGAATATACTTGGAAACCTGCAGACAGGCTTAATCTTACCAATGTATTTAACCCAACCGGCTATTACCCAGACACTGGCAGATATAACTATGTAGTACACATAAAAAGTGCCAATGATTGTGAGGGTGATGCTAAGATAAATGTTTGGGTAGTTAATCAGGCTTCGCTTTTTGTTCCTTCAGCATTTAGCCCTAATGGTGACGGCAGAAACGATTATTTGAAAGTATTGAGTGTGGGTTATGCAAAAGTAAATTTCTTCAGGGTTTTCAATCGCTTTGGAGAGGCAGTATTCCAAACAGATAAAATTGCAGAAGGATGGGATGGCAGATATAAAGGTCAGTTAGCAGACATAGGTACTTATTTTTGGGTGCTGTCTGTAACAGATAGAAATGGTAAACAAGAAAGTATTAAAGGCGACGTGACACTTATTCGTTAGTAACCTCATTAAGAATATGATAAAAAGGTGCACAACAGTGTGCCTTTTTTCGTGTAATACAAGCAGGATATTATCTTTATACGGTAATCAGAACACAAGATGGCTAAAACAGTATTAGTAACGGGTGCAACGTCGGGATTTGGAAAGGCGATAGCAACCGTTTTTGCAAAGAACGGATATGATGTATGTATAACCGGTAGGCGAAAGGAAAGACTGCAGGAGCTGAAAGTAGAACTTGAAAAAACATACAATGTAAACATTACTACACTTTCTTTCGATATCAGGAAAAGAGAAGAAGTAACTATAGCAGTCGATGAGCTGAAAACTTTTTACGACACTATTGATATTCTCGTAAACAATGCCGGCCTTGCAGCAGGTTTAAGTACGATTGACGAGGGGGATATGGACGATTGGGACACAATGATAGATACCAATGTGAAAGGGTTATTGTACATAACTCGTCAGGTATTACCTATGATGAAAGCAAAAGGTGGGCATATATTTAATATAGGTTCTACTGCTGCCAAGATGGTATATAAAAATGGTAACGTTTACTGTGCTACCAAGTTCGCGGTAGATGCACTGAATCAGGCAATGCGTATCGATTTGTTGCATTATGGTATCAAAGTTACAGGCGTGCACCCCGGTATGGCAGAAACAGAGTTTTCTATCGTAAGATTCAAGGGCGATGAAGACCGTGCAGGAAATGTTTATAAAGGATTTGAGCCATTGCATCCAGAAGATATAGCAGATACGGTTTACTATTGCGCTACATTGCCACCACATGTATGTATCAACGACCTTACAATTACCTGTACCAATCAGGCCAATAGTGTTGTAACAATAAAAGATGCAGATAGGCTGAATAAATAGGGTAATATGTACGAATCTACAACAGAGGTAAGGGTGCGCTATGGAGAGACAGACCAGATGGGCTATCTCTATTATGGTTATTATGCATTGTATTACGAAGTAGGTAGGGCAGAGGCTATCCGTCAGTTAGGCTTTACTTATCGCGAGTTGGAAGAAATGGGTATAATGATGCCTGTGGTAGACTTGCACGCACAATACTATCGCCCTGCTTTGTACGATGACCTGATAACGGTAAAGACTATCCTGAAAGAATTACCTGAATCTCATAAAATACAATTCCATTCAGAACTGTATAACGAACAAAAACAATTGCTTAATAAAGGTGTTACCACATTGGTGTTTTACGATCCTGTTACCAAACAAAAAGTAAATATGCCTGAAGAATTGAAAAACAGGCTACAACCTTTCTTTACAAAATAACTATATGGCAAATATCAGGGCTTCTATAATAACGATTGGTGATGAACTGCTGATTGGGCAAACAATAGATACCAATTCTGCATGGATAGCAAAACAGCTGAATACACTTGGTATAGATGTAACAAAGCGCATAGCGGTAGGTGATAACGAGAAAAGTATAACCGATGCATTAGATAGCGAATTGGCAGATGCTGATCTCATATTCCTTACCGGTGGATTAGGACCTACAGCAGATGACATCACAAAGCCGCTTCTTTGCAGGTATTTTGGAGGTAAACTGGTTATAAATGAACAAGTGCTGGCGCATGTAAAGGATATCTTCACCAAAAGAAACAGACCCTTTCTGGAGCGAAACATGAAGCAGGCAGAGGTGCCTGATAATTGTACAGTGCTGTTTAACCCTATGGGCACAGCACCTGGTATGTTGTTTGAGAAAAACGGCAAGAAAGTAATGTCTATGCCGGGTGTTCCTTTTGAGATGATGGCAATCATGGAGACAGCCATATTGCCGATGCTGAAAGAGAACTATCAAAGCGATGCTATAGAGCATGCAACCATTATTACTGCAGGCGAGGGCGAAAGCTTTGTGGCTGAGAAGATACAGGATATTGAATCTGCAATGCCACCACACATCAAGCTAGCTTATCTGCCTAATCTTGGTATGGTAAAACTACGCGTTACAGGTAAGGCAAAAGATCCTGTTGCACTGAAGACAGAAGTAGATGCATGGATGCAGCAAATAAAGGAAAGGCTTGCCAATATTGTAGTAGCAGATGGTGATATAGCTTTTGAGCAGATTATTGGTAATCTACTGAAGCAAAAAGGCAAGACGCTGTCATTGGCAGAAAGCTGCACAGGTGGTTACATTTCCCATCTTATTACACAAGTATCAGGTGCCAGCAATTATTATAAAGGTGGTGTAGTTTCTTACCTGATAGAAGTAAAAGAAAACCTACTTGGTGTAAATGCAAGAGACATTGCAAATAATGGTGCCGTTAGCGAAACCGTAGCCATTCAAATGGCAGAGGGTGTAAGGGTACAGCTACAATCAGACTATGCGCTCAGCATTACCGGTATATTGGATAAACAGCCTGTTGAAGGAGAGAAAGAAGATCCGGGCACTATATGGATGGCTGTAGCAGGACCGGATAAAACTGTTGCCAGGAAGTTTAAAGTGTATTACGACAGGGTGAGAAATAAAGAAAGTGCATCTATAATGGGTATGCTATTCCTGTGGAAGTTTATAAACGATAAACTGTAAATGATAATCTTTCTGATAGGTATGCCTGGTGTAGGCAAAACATATTGGGGCAAAAAGCTTGCGCTGGAATATGATTTGCTACATATAGACCTAGATGAAAGCATTGAAGAAGAAGCAGGTAAGACTATTCCACAGATATTCAGTAAAGATGGTGAAGAGGCTTTCAGGGATATAGAAGCTAATACCTTAAGAATAATAACACAGTCTGTAGAGCGTGATACAATCATTTCTTGTGGTGGTGGTACGCCTGTCTTTCATGATAATTTAACGTACATGAAAGCATACGGTTGTACTGTATATTTACAGGCTTCCATCAGCTACATAGCAGACAAGCTAAGAAATACTGAAACTGTACGTCCTTTAATTGAGGGGGCTTTAGCCGAAAAGCTTGAAGAACTATTCAAAAACAGAAAAAATATATATGAACAAGCGCATCAGATAGTTGATGCAGAAACATTAACTGTTGGTAATTTTGCAGAAATTATCGCACAATGCAAACATCAGCATTAAGATTAGGTTCATTATTTGCAGCGTTGGCTGTTATTCTTGGTGCTTTCGGTGCACATGCACTCAAAAAAGTTCTTACTCAGGAGCTTTTACAAACATTTGAAACCGGTGTTAAGTATCAATTTTACCACAGTTTTGCATTATTGATAACAGGCATTTTATATGGTAGTTTTGCTAATAAGCTTACCAAGCTGGCATCTACGTTTTTTACCATCGGTATCATACTTTTTTCAGGTTCAATATATGCCTTGGTTATGCTGAAGTCGAGCGGACAGGTAGGACTTGGTGGACTGGGAATACTGACACCTGTTGGTGGTGTTTTCTTCATTCTCGGATGGCTTATGTTAATATTAGGGATAGGTAATAAAAACAAGTAGAAATACTATCATGCATAAGCCTTAATCATTAATTTCATTTTTTATTAAACATAGCAAACTATGAAAGTTGCAGCCTTAATATCAGCACCCGCAGGCAGTACAGATTTCCCGGGAAAACTGTTGCTTGAAGTAAATGGTAAATCTGTTATTGCCAATACAGTAGACTCTGTAAAGCAAAGCGGATTGTTTGCAGATATTATTGTTGTAACAAACGATACAGGAATTGAGTCAAATCTAAAAGATTCGGGTATTCAGGTAGTAAAGGTTAATAAAGCATTTGATAATTATATTGAACGTTTGGCAGAGGCATCGATGCTGGCAGATGCAGATATGTTTGTTTGCATACCCGGGGATCATTTGCTATTAAATAAATTGGCTGTAGAACGATTGCTGCAAATGTTTGAAGGAGCAATAGGTAAGGATGTTCAGGTGGCATCTATTGTTCAGAAAATACAAAACGATACACTAAAAGAAGATAGAAATACGGTAAAAGTAGTACTTGGTCTACGTATGCATGCATTGTATATGTCAAGATACCCGATACCATATATGCAGCACGATGAAGCAGGCTTTGCTTGTTATGAGCACATCAACATCATAGCGTGTCGTAAAGATGCGATGCTTCGTTTTCTGCAATGGCCGCCCTCTCCATTGGAACGCGCAGAGCAGATACATGCATTGCGTTTTGTAGAGAATGGCGTACAGATAAAAATGCACATAGCACAGTATCCTTATTTCAAGATTCGTAGCGAAGCTGATATTGCAGAAGCAGCAGCTTTTATCAATAACGCAGGATAATCTTTTATATCATTGCGCCCCTTTACTCTCGCAAATATTATGCTTGTTCTGTGTCTGTTTGGCATAGACATACTGTATCTATCCGGTGCAATAGATTGGTGGTGGTTGCTGATACCTGTTGTTATTTACATTCATCTATTGGTATTTGGCGCTATTTATATACAATGGAATTTCTACGTAAAATCTTACAATAAATCATCAAGTAGTAAAGCAATTGCATTGACTTTTGATGATGGACCTGCGCAGTACACCAATACCATTTTAGATGTATTGAAGAAAGAGGGTGTGCAGGCCGCATTCTTTTCAATTGGTAAAAATGCTGTATCTAACCCTGAAATAGTAAAACGATGGCATGCCGATCAGCATTTAATAGGCAACCATAGCTACGATCATGGTTTCAATTTCGATTGGAAATCGAGCAAGGCTATGCAGGAAGAAATTAACAAAACCAACGCGGCTATCAGGCAAATAGCAGGTGTTACTCCTAAGTTATTTCGTCCGCCGTATGGTGTTACCAATCCCAATCTCGCGAAAGCAGTCACCCGCTCGGGGATGCATTCTATAGGCTGGAATGTGCGTTCCTTTGATACTACAGCTAGAAATAAAGCCGATTTAGAAGCACGTATTCTTAACAGCTTGAAAGGTGGTGATATTGTTCTGCTGCATGATTCCCAACAGATTACAGCCGAAATTTTAACGGATTTAATTAGAAAGGCTCGTGAAAAGGGTTTTACCTTTGTGCGCGTAGACAAACTACTGGATTTAAAACCGTATGCGTAATCTTTTTACAGCCATTTTGTGCACTGTATCTGTTGGCGTTATTGCCCAGCCTAAAGGCTATATTGCATTAAAAAATGTTTCAGCCTTTCAGCAGGCAATGAGCCAGAACAGCATGAAAGTGCAGACAATTGCCAGTGATTTTATACAGGTTAAAAATATGGCACTGCTGGAAGAGAAAATCAAATCGAAAGGTAAGTTTTACTACAAAAGAGAAGATAGGGTAAGAATTGAATACACCAGTCCGTATAGCTACCTGTTAGTAATGAATGCCGGGCAAGTAATGGTGAAAGATGAGCAAAAGACCAGCAAAATCAATACTAAAAACAGTAAAACAATGCAATCTGTCAACAGAATAATGATAGATTGTATGAGGGGTACTGTGTTTCAAAATCCGGATTTTAAGGTTACTGCTTACGAAAGTAGTACGGGCTATTTGCTGAACATGGTGCCGGTAACAGAGGCCATGAAAAAGATGTTTAAACAGATAGATGTGTACATGGATAAAAAGACCATGGATGTTGATAGATTGACAATGACGGAACTTGGCGGAGACTATACCGACATGGACTTTACAAATACTAAACACAATATTGCGCTGGATGAAGCAATTTTTAAGGTTAAGTAGCCTTTTACTGCTATTCTTTGCTTCATGCAAAAGCCCATATAAGGGCTTAAAGCCTTCATCTTCAGCCAATAAGACCGCATATCAATACAAGCCACAATTTTTAAAAGAGGTATACCGTTGTACAGTAAATGGCAGGGTGCTATTCAAGAAATTTCACCTTAGTGGTATACTGTTGTTGAAAGAAATGAAAAATGGCACGGTACGTGCTATATTCCAGAATGAAATGGGCTTCACTTTTTTCGACTTTGAGTGGGACCGTCAGGACTCATTTAAGGTAAACACTATTATCCCCCAATTGGATAAACCTGCTGTTGTGAAAACATTGAAGAAAGACTTCAACCTGTTCTTAATGAAGGGTTTAGAAAAAGAATCAGAAAAAATACTGATTTCAGATAGGGGTAAAGAGGTCTATTACTGTTTTACTATTGGGGAAGGGTATGTTTACTACATAGAAGAAGGCAATATGCTACAGCGTATTGAGAATACAGGTAGGAAGAAAAAAGTAACAACCATTAGCCTGATGGGTAAGCATAGTGCAAATGATTTGGCGGACAGTGTAATGTTTAACCATCATAAAGCAAACTTTACTATTAGCTTACATAAAATCAATGACCATGTTGATGAATGATTTTTACAGTATTGAATACATGCTCAGGGAGCCTAATAGTGCTTCTTGCAAAGTTGCCTTCAATACACAGCACGATATATTTAAAGGCCACTTTCCAAGCCAGCCAGTAGTACCCGGTGTTTGTATGATGCAAATGGTAAAAGAGCTGTTGGAACAATTGATAGATAAAAATCTTTGGATGCGTGATGCAGGGCAGGTTAAATTCCTCCAATTGATAACGCCCGATGTACAGCCTGTTGTCAATATCAGTTGGAAACAAGATGGCAGGGCACTGAATGTGAATGCGTCCTTCAAAAGTGATACCTCAGATTTGTTTAAACTGACGGGTAACTTCGAAACGAAATAAATGATTAAGCAAGAGTTAATATCTCTTGCTTTTTTATGTAAAATAATGTTAAACCAAAGTCAACAATTAGGTATCGATTTTGGTAATATACTACCTTTCTAAAAAACATTATTTTATGAATAAACTACCTGTACTCATTTTATTATTTCTATGTACTTTCCTTACAGCTAATGCGCAGCGCTATGCTGATCTTGAAGCAACTTTATTAAGCCCCTTAAATAATGATACTGCTTTTATTGATGAGTCTTTTGATATAGTGTTACAAGTTGTAAATAATGGTGTTGATACATTTCGGACAACAGACTCTGCTCAGTTTGTTTTAGAATTTGATGGCAGTCCTATATTGTTTAGTGTTGGTGGCGGCCCTGCATTACCATATTTGCCCTATACTGGTGCTGAAATAGTGCCGGGTGATACTGTATTGGTGGGCTTTTCATTTACACTATTCAGTGGTTGGGATTTAGGGACTACACAATTCTGTGCAAGATTTATACCGTATAATGCCACAGATTCTATTGTTGATACCGTATTGACAAATAATGGAGGGTGTGCGAATATATTAGTACATGAATATGGCACAGACGTTTCTGCGATTGCTGAGACGGATAAAGCTATCACTATATACCCAAATCCTGCAAAGGATATTATACACATTAAAGCTACAGCTAGAAAACCTGAACACATAATGTTCTCTTTAGTAAACGTTATGGGACAGACAGTCTTAAAGCAGGATTTAGGTTTAAAATCTGCCGGAGAACTGGATATTCCTGTTAACCTGAATAACATTCCTAAAGGCATATATGGCTATCAGTTGATGATAGGAAGTGAAATAAAGAAAGGGAAGATGCAGGTTGAATAATTCGCCTACTATTTATTATACAACAAAGCGGAGAAATTTATCTCCGCTTTTTATTTTCGTATATTTATATAAAGAATAATATTATGGTTGTCCTTTATGCAATTATTGCTTTGGTTGTATTTGGGGGCTTGCTATGGGTGAGCCTTAAGTTGTATAAGGCTTTTATAGAGGGTAAGTTTGAAAATAAAAGAGAGGAATAACCTCTTATTTGTTATACATCTTAAGTATAGAAGCTGAGATGCTTTTATACATTTCTTCCCATTCAGGATGTTGTTGCAATAACTGTAAATGGTCTTCTATGGTTGCTGTGCAGGTCCTGTTTGAAGTGCCAACGGTGATTGCGTGTTTATTCTTTCGGCTGTTTGAGCAATAATAGGGATCATCGTATTAAACGGTATCCCATATTCTTCACATAATTTTTCTGCTACAGCAAACAGGTGGTTTGAGAAATTATTACTGAATACTGCTGCAAGATGCATACGCTTTCTTTTATCGCTATCAGCTTCATACACACTATCCGTAAAGCTAGCGGCAATTGTATGAATGAGTGTTGAACTATCTATATTATTTACCTCTATTGCAGATGGAATGTTTCTCGTTTCGGGTATTTGATGTTTAGTTATTGAATATATAGGCCAAATAACACCATAGTTTTTAGCAGCAGCTTTCAATACACTTGAAGATACAGCGCCTGCTGTATGCAATAGTAATGTTTTACTAAAGCCAAGTTTGCCTGATATTTCTTCAATTGCATTGTCTGAAACTGCCAATATACAAGCATCTGCATCATCAGGTATTCCAATGGTTAATTCATATGAATTGGTATTGATTGTATTGGCAAGTTCTGTTGCTTTTGCAATATCTCTGCCATATATGCCTTTACACAAATGCCCGGCAGCATATAGTTTTGTTGCCAGAAACCAGGCCGTATTACCTGTACCTACTATATAATAAGTCATAATAAAGACTGTTTATGCGTCACATAATAGTCTTCCATAACCTTGTGTGCTTTTTCTTTTAGGGTAGTTACATCTTCAAGTGTTAGTCCTTTGGTAGGTATTGGTTCTAAAAAATGGAAATGTATTGTTTGGGGTCTTGCCCAAAGCTTTTTGTCATGTGGCAATATTCTTCCTGTATTAAAAATGATACCTGGTATTATAGGCTTCTGGGCTTTTATAGCAGTAATGAATGCACCATCATAGAAGCGTTGAATAGGTTTATCTGTTTTATTGCGTGTTCCTTCAGGGTATAGGCATAGGTGTATACCAAGGTCTAAAATCTCCTGCATTTTGGTAAAGCTCTCTCTTCTTGAGTTTTCATTCTTTCTGTTTACCAGTATAGAGCCTGCTTTGTATATCACCCCGAAAAGTGGAATTTTCGACATCTCAACCTTAGCTAATGTTTTATTCGGGCCAGGTATCCATGGGGATGAAACGGGTATATCTACAAGCGAGTTGTGATTGGTAATTACCACATAGTTTTCTCCATCTTTGAAATGTTCTGTTCCTTTTCTCACAATTCTGCAGCCTACAATAGGCATAAAGAATCCCATCCACGCTCTGAATACAGGATGCAGAGCTTTGCTTTTAGCAGGCTCAGACATGTTTGAAATTATCCATATAGGAATGAAAACGATCAGCATAGTTGCAACAAAAAACAACATGCCAACAACGAAGTATATACGCCCAAGAATGTTACTGATCAGCTTCATTTAAATTCCAGTCAATTGGTATTAGGCCTTTTTGCAATAACCATTCATTGGCTTTGCTAAAGTGCTTGCAGCCCATAAACCCATTATGTGCCGAAAGTGGTGACGGGTGAGCAGCTGTTAATATTAAGTGTTTAGTCTTATCTATCAGCTCTTGCTTACCTTTTGCAAAGCTACCCCAAAGCATGAAAACTACACCATCTTTTTGGTCTGAAATGGTTTTGATAACAGCGTCTGTAAATAAATGCCAACCAATCTTGCTATGAGACATAGGTTTGTTTATCTCTACGGTAAGTGATGCATTAAGCATTAACACACCTTGTTTGGCCCATTTTTCCAGATTGCCGTGTTTCGGTATCGGAATACCTAAATCTGTATATTGTTCTTTGAAAATATTAACTAATGAGGGTGGAGGTGGGACTCCATAAGGAACAGAAAAACTCAAACCATGAGCCTGTCCAGGATTATGGTAAGGGTCTTGTCCTAATATTACCACCTTTACATTGCTAATTGGAGTGGTATTAAAAGCGTTGAAAATGAGCTTGCCGGGAGGGAAAATTGTTTTACCTGCCAGCTTTTCACGTTTTAGAAATCCGACTATTTCTGCAAAATATGGCTTTGGGAATTCTGCAAACAATGCAGTTTTCCAACTCTCTTCTATCTGTACCTCCATTGCAGGTAAATTATCTGTTTTGCGGAATATAACGTGGGTTGTTATTCGCTTTTGCAGGTTGTTGCTTCGGTGTAGTTGCTGGTGCATTTGCTTTAGCCTTACCAGGTTGCATGATAGTAAAGCTGCCGCAGAGGCTTTGTGTTCCTTTTATCTGTGTAAGAATTACAAGATACAAGTCGGTTTTTTCAGGTACAAAAGAGTATACTACAAAATTTGAAACCTCAGGCATTTTGAGAATTTTCTCATCAATTTTCCTGTCTTCACCATCGTAAAGCTCAAAGTTTATCTTGTTTGCATCGCGGCTACCTATAAATATCATTTGATAAAGTACACCTTTAGTAAGCTGTACAGCAACAGGTGTCGGTTGGCGAGATTCCATGCTTATCATAGCATCGCGATAAACCTCTTGTCCTTGTGCCTTAAAGTCTTGTTTATATTGCTCAGCCTGAAGCCTGATGCTCTTATCATTGCATCCTAATGTTGGCAGTATCTGCGCAGATACTGTGTTGTTTATTACCGATAAACAACCAATAATACACAGGATGATGAACTGTTTGCGCATAATAAAATCTCAATAAGTTTAGCTAAGATAATGGAAAACTTCAAGGTTTTACCCTCTTACTTCGTTATTGGCTTGTTATTCTATACCTTTCGTTTTAGAAAAAATATTAATAACTAATACGCCTAATCCAATGAGTATCATGCCTATTATGGCTGCAGTATCCGGTACTTGCTTATATAAAATGATACCTGCTATTGTTACCAATACAATACCTACACCAGACCAAATTGCATATGTAATACCCACTGGCAATACTTTTACTGTAATGCTGAGGAAATAGAATGCAACTGCGTACCCAACAACTACTAGTATACTTGGCAAAGGTTTTCTGAATTGTTCAGATGCTTTAAGGCTACTGGTAGCTCCT
>JADHED010001008.1_pt1 | contig 26663 bp, 20 predicted proteins | sample 8952041 | NCBI WGS metagenome assembly JADHED01 (sample SAMN16124423, study PRJNA663239) | bioreactor sludge metagenome | isolation source: sludge (control) | place: India:Bengaluru | collected 2018-09-08
GTCTGCAAGTTCGGACCTATGTTTTTAACCATTGCTGTACCACCAGGAGTGCCGTCAGTTTGCCATAACTCTGTTCCATTAACGCCATCGTTTGCATAGAAAAATATCTTGCCGTTCAGTATGGCTGTTTGGTTGGTAAAAACAGGGTCGCTGCCAAATAGATTGCCAGGGTAGATGTCTTTCACAAGACTTACAACATCGCCCTGTAGTTTATACAGTTCCCTGTTTCTGGGAGAGCCTGCATTGTATAAAAGGGTACCACCAAATGAAGTAAGTTGAGACGGATGATCGGAGATAAGACCGGAATCCGGGACAACACTATATTCTTTAAAATAGTACTGTGCATCTGCATGGTAGCTATTGGCAAGTATTGCCGCTGAGATAAGTATAAGGGCTTTCATAATCGGATATTTTACATCAAGTTAATTTGTTTTATAAGGAATCAGGTATTAAAATGTCATTAAAACAATTTTTAATTTGTCTCCTGTTGCATTAAGTAATTGTATAACAGTTTATTATTAAACAGTCAAGCGTAAGGTGAAATAAAAAGCCCCACGATATTGCGGGGCGTGTATCAGGTTATTGTATTACAAGTCGTTCAATGGTTCGTTTGTCATCTATCATTACTTCTGTCATGTACATGCCGCTTGGCACATCGTTTATAGGCAGGTTATAAAGCCTTTCTGCATTTGCCGTATTCAGCATTTCTGTTTTAATTATTCTGCCTGCCATGTCTCGGATAGTTACTGAGCCTTTGGCAAATGCATTGCCTATTTTGATGCTGATGCTGTTTTTTGCAGGGTTTGGAAATAGTGTCACAGGGTTTGCTACGCTAGCATTGGTTGCAACATTTACAATAGGTATAGTGGTGTCCTGCAAAGACCATAATTCCATACCTGTACTATCCCATCGGGCAAAGAAGTACATCGCATTGTTGAACATTATGACACCTGATGGCTGATGATATTTGGCAGCGTAGTAATTGCTATCCATCGTGCTGCCACTTGCATTGGGCCCTTGCAATATGCGTGTGCCGGCAGCTGTGCCGTCTGTTTCGTATAGTTGTATGTCTTTAGCATGCGTGGCGTAGAAGAATAGCTTGCCCGCATATTCAACAATACCATTGAAGCCCCCGGTTTTAGTATCTGTAAAGAGATTGATAAACTGTTTGGTGCCCGCTTCTGTACCATCTGTTACCCATATTTCTCTGCCATCGGTAGTGTCTTGTGCCGAGAAGTAGAGCTTGTTTTTGTAAACAATACTACCTGCCATTTGTGGTACTGAGCCACCAATGCCGGGCTGTATATCCTTTACCATATAGGTGCCGTTGGTAGTGCCATCGGTTGTCCACAGTTCCAAGCCATGCGTACTGTCTGTTGCCGTAAAGTATAGTTTGCCATTCAACTCGGCCATAGGCGGAAAGTTGGAGACACCGAATGCACGCGGGTCTGTATCCTTCAGCATAACAGACTGCCCGCTGCTGATGTTGTAGCGCCATAGCTGCCCACCAGACAGGCTATAATACAAGCCACCGTTGTGTATATAGAATTTTTCTGTGGGGATGTAGCCCGGCGCTACACCCGGTTCTACCCTTTTGGTGCCGCTTGCAGTGCCATTTGTTTCATACAGTACTTTTTCTGTGCTGGTGGTATTGATGGCAGAAAAATACATTTTGCTGCCGTTTACAAAAAAGTTTCTGGGCTCAGAGCCATATGTATGCAAATCGGGGTGAGTACCAAAAACGATGATGTCTTTTAAAATAGTAGTGCCGGCATCTGTGCCATCGCTCTGCCAAAGCTCTATGCCTGTAGGTACGGTATCGATAGCAGGAAATACTAATTTGCCATTTAATACTGCTATGTCTCTATGCGTTTCGCGAATGCCGGAGCGGTAGTCTTCAAAAATCTTCTTCACAATTTTGGTGCCTGCTTCTGTACCGTCAGATGTCCATAGCTCAGTGCCATTTGTCATTTCTCTGGCAGCAAAGTACAACGAGCCGTTGTAGCTTGTTAATCCAAAAATATCGTTAGACCATATGCCGGGATAAATGTCTTTTACCAGACTGGTGCCTGTTGCAGTGCCATCTGTACTGAAAAGCTCAAGCCCATAAGATGGATGATAAACTGGCATGAATAACTTGCCGTTATGTACTATCATTTTAGTGACATCGTGATAGGAGTCCTGCGAACCTGCGTTGATATCTATTCTGTTGTATTTGTATTGTGCGTGCGATGCTATGCACAGCGTGCAAAGTATAGTTGTAAATAAGGGTTTCATACGTTTATTGCGTTAGTTTGATGTACAGATATTATAATATAAAGATATGCTACACTATCAATAATGATATGAAAATGGCATTAAAAAAGCCCTGAACATACAGGGCTTAATAAGTTATTCAATCACAAGCTTTTGTGTGTGCCGCTTGTCATCCAGCCACACATCTGCCATGTATATGCCGGGGGCTATGCCTTCCAGCGAAATAGTTTCGAATTTCGTGTTTAGTTTTTCGGATTTTACGATTCGTCCTGTAATATCTGTCAAAGTAATGCTACCTGCTTTAAATGCAGTTGTTGTTTTTATTGTAAAGTTGTGGTGTGCAGGGTTGGGGTAGAGGGTGATGTGATTTGCAAAGCTGGTATTGCTTATTTTATTGGGCGGTGGGGTACTGATGGTAGTGTCTGTTATGGTCCACAGTTCTGTAACGGTAGTGTCGTAGTATGCTTCTGTATATATAGTAGAGTCTATAACTGCCATATGGTAACCATGGTGTTTTTGACTATTGATAGTTTGTGCGCCAAGAGGCATCACGATTTGTGTGCCGGCAACTGTGCCATCTGAAACATATAGCCTGTCTCTGTAGTTAGTTGTTCTTGCATTGAAATACATCTTTCCTTTGCAAGTAATAAAGCTTGTGAACTGAGAACTTGTTGTACCCGGAAAAAAATCTATAAATAAATGTGTGCCAGTATCCGTGCCATCAGTAACCCACAATTCTTCGCCATGCACACTGTCATTGTTGTTGAAATATACTTTGCCATTGAATGCATAGCAGTCTTTTGTTGACATTTGAAAGGATGGTACTTGTGGTGGAGTAATGTCTTTCAGCATGTACGTGCCCGGTTCAGTGCCGTCACTCACCCATAGCTCCTCTCCATGCACACCGTCGTCTGCTACAAAGTATACTTTATTATAGGCTACTGTTTTGATGTCAATATTAATAGGTTGCGTAGGGTTAATTACTTTTACCAATTGCTTGTTGGCCAGACGTCCATCACTTTTATACAGGCAGGTATTAGTGCCGCTGATGTTGCCGAAATAATGCTCATTATTAAGAATAGGTATCGGGCGATATCCCCCTGTAATGCCGGGCCCTGTTGCCGTTAGCGGACCTGCAATTTTTGTGCCTGCAGTTGTGCCGTCCGATTCCCAAAGCTCATAGTCTTTAGTAGCCCATGAAGAAAAAGCCATGAAATACAACTTCCCGTTATATACAGTCAGGTTGGTAGGGTTTGCAGCATCGGTGCCGGGCCATATTTCTTTTAGCAGTTTTGTGCCTGCAGTTGTTCCGTCTGTTTCCCACATTTCTCTTCCTGTTGCCGGGGTATGCGCGCCGAAATATACTTTCCCGTTGTATGCAATCATATCGGAAAAAGGTGAACTGGTGCTACTTGTGTCAATGTCTTTCAGCAATATGGTGCCTGCTGCTGTTCCGTCTGTTATCCAAAGTGCATATCCGATACCCGGGGTGGTTGCAATAAATACAACCTGTGTACCCAATGGTGTAAAATATACCGGTTGAGAACTGCCGCTACCGGGTACAATATCTGCTATCATTCTGGTGCCTGTATCTGTTCCGTCAGTAACCCACAACTCTTCGCCGTGTACACCATCTTGTGCATTAAAGTAGACTTTATTTCCTATTGCATTTAAATACTTTGGAAATGAACTGCCACCTGCTCTCAGGTTAAAAGATTTGAATGAGTATTGCGCTTGTGCAGCTATGAAAATGATGCATAGTAGGAACGCGAGTATAGGTTTTTTCACAGAATAATAGTTTGATGTTTCAAATATAACAAAAGCCCCGCAATAGCGAGGCTTTGAAAACATCTCAAAATTATACTGTCTAGTTTTTTGCTTTGGCTTTTGCCTTGGTATCTGTTGCAAACTTCAGCAATGGTTCGGGTGGCATATAGCCCATAGTGCGGCTTACTTCCTTGCCTTCGGCATCCAGTATCATCATGGTAGGATAACCCTGCACGCGGTTTTGTGCGGCAAATAATACCCATTCTCCCTGCTCTGCATCGGCTGCTATGTTGATGAAGTTCTTGTTGTAATAATCTCCCAGTTTCTTGTCGGGAAATGTATTTTTCTTCAGCAGCTTGCATGGCCCGCACCATGTAGTGTATACGTCAATAAATATCAGCTTGTGTTCTTTTTGGGCTTTTGCCATGGCATCCTTCAGGCTCAGCTCCTGAAACTGAATACCTGTGCTGCTGCTTTTTTTATCGCCGGCATATGTCTGTACTGCCATCATCAGTGGTAGTGCCAGCAAGAGTTTCTTTATCATAATAGATTTATGTCCCTTTTTGTATCGTCAGACAATGAAATTAACGAATGCCGTTGGTTGATGGTTGTTAAAGTTTTGCTTAAAAGACAATCCCCCAGCAATTGCAGGGGGATTGTTGTGTTACTATGAAAAACTAAACCGCGTCTTGAATTATTCTTTAGTCAGTTTAATGGTAGTTGTTTGCTGTGCATCTGCCAGTTTTACAACATAGTTGCCTGTTGCCAGTGCTGCAATGTTTACCGTGTTATTGCCTGCATTTACCGCTTGCTGCACCAGTGTGCGTCCTGTCATATCATAGATAGTAACAGTAGCGTCTGATGTAAGGCCTGTGATAGTGATGCTGTTTTTAGCAGGGTTTGGATAGATGCTGTTTTGCTGGCCTACAGTATTAGCAATACCTGTGATAGGCATTGTCGCATCGAAAGTCAGTGCTCTTTCATGGAAAACAATCATGTTAGCAGAAGGGGTTGTAGTGCTCAGTGAGAATGGCAGCGGATTGCTTGTTTTGCCCATTACATCGCCGAATATTTTGTATGTGCCATAAGGAACACCACTGAAGCTGAATCGGCCGGCAATATCAGAGTATGTATAAGCTACCGGTTTGTTTGCATTATCTGTAAGGATAATAAGGCGGTTAGGAACCGGATCGCCCACAGCTGTAGTTTTGTTTGCACCCAGTAATACCGAACCTGCTATAAAGCCCGGGCCACCAGGGTTTGTGCCACTCAACAGTGCAATGTTTGCAGTTACAAATGATGAAGATGTTGGAGGAATAGCAGTTGCACTACTCCACGAAAGCGAAGAGCTGTGGTATGTAGGCAGGTAGCTGCTATAGCTGCTGTGTCCTACAGGCAAGAATGCTTTAACCAACAGTGAGTCGTAACGTGTGCGAGATACTACAAAATGGTAAGTACCTGCACTGAATGTATTCATGCTGTCTATAACTGACAGGTTCCATGTAAAGAACCAAGAAGAACCTATTTGTACAGAATCAGGATGTTTTTTAATCAGGTATACTTTAGCACCAACAGCAGGTGTGCTGCCTGTACCCAATGTTACGGTGCCATGTATGGTATCTGTCAGTGGTGGTGGCGGAACACATTTTGTGAAGTTTGATGTAATGTTGACACCTGCATAGGTATGATAGTTTGATAAAGTAGCTGGTGTGCCGCTGCTGCAATTGGCAGTATATGCCCATATAGGGTGGCCTGCATTGGTGGTAGATGGTAGTGTAACGCTGTATGCACCCGAGCTATTGGTAACTGCCGAACGCCAGAAGAATGGACCATGTGTTGAAGGGATCCATGATACGTTACTATCTGTTACAACATATACTGTTTGTCCTACAACCGGTGCACCGCCTGTTGTCAGCACCGTGCCGCTGAATGTGAACTGTGCATATGATACTACAGAGAGCATCATCGCCATGATAAAAAGTAAGTTCTTTCTCATATAGATTGTGTTTTTGAAGATTTTTTAAAGGTTAATGATTAAGGCCTTCTATAAACATGACGCAGCAACGGTTTGTTTTGTTAGTAGCAATAATTATTTTTTTCGAAAATCAGCGATATACATAAAAATACCCCGGGTTTATTGCCCGGGGTTAATAATATGTAGTAAATATCGCATTATTCTTTGATAAACTTATAAGGCTCACGGCCCTTTTCGGTAGCTACTTGCAGTATATAGTTGCCCTGCGGCAGTGTGCTGATGTTTACCTCATTGATATAGCCTGACCGCAATTGTATATCATTCATTACTACACGGCCTGTTATATCATAAATAGCGGCTAAGCAGTCAGTACCAACACTATTGATGCAGAGTTTTTCTTTTGCAGGGTTGGGTGCTATGCTGATGGCAGGTATATGCACACCCGCTACAGATGTTGCCGGCATTTTGGGGTTGAAGGTGCGAGACTTGTCTTCAAACGTTATGAAGGCAGCATTGGGATACTGCGCCGAAATGGTAAAATAGAGCGGTGTACTTGTTTTGCTTAATACATCGCCATATATTTTATAGTTGCCATAGGGTACACCATAGAAACCGAATGTGCCATCATTGGCGCTGAGTGTAAACCCGATAATATTATCATTTGTATCTGCCAGCAATATCAGTCGGTTGGGTACGGGGTCGCCTACTGCTGTAGATTTGCCTGCACCTACTACTACAAAGCCACTGACACTGCCCGGCCCGCCGGGGTTGCTTACCGGCTTCATGATAATGCTGGGGGTAGATGATGTATTGAGCGGTAGTGTTGTAGCCAAAGGCCAGTAGCTTACGTTGTTGTAATAGGTTGGGGCATATTTGCTGTAGTGGCCGGAGAATGACTGGAATGATGCACGCACCAGCAAGTCTGAACTGGTACCGGTAGGATAGCTGAATGCGAAATTGCCATTGCTGCTGGCTATCACACTATCTACCGGCTGCAGTTTGTAGTAAGATGTAGTGCCTATCACCGTATCAAGAATTTTGGTGATAAGCTGCAGCTTGGCATTGGGTGCGCGCGTAGTGCCGCTGCCCATAGATACCTGTCCTGTAATGGTAGGCGCAGGCGTTACACATACTATGAAGCTTGATGTAATATTGCTGCCGTTATATACATAGGTTTTGGTGAGTGTAACACTGTTGCAGTTTACAATGCTTACCACTACCTGCATGCCTGTTGCTACAGTAGTTGGCATGGCGATGGTGTACATGCCATTCGTATCTGTAGAGTCTTGCGCATAGAAGCTGGGTAGCCATTTGGGGTTTACGGTGCTATCGGCACGTACATATACCATCTTACCTTTCTGCGGGGTGCCCGATGTATTGAGAACTGTACCGGATACTAAGTACTGCGCACGGACAATATTGCCTGCCAGTAGAAAGAATATTAATAACAAAAACTTATTCATACTTCACTTTTTTCTTAGTTATACACATGCGTTTATTTACTCAGTTTGTACGTAACACCTATGCGAATGTACGGTGTCTTGTATATTTTCCTGATGTCATTATCGTTGATATAATTAGCATTGCCCAATATAGATAACATCAGCACATCGAAAGACAGTCCGTTGCGCAGGGCATAGTTGATGCCCAGCATATAGTTGAAGCGCAGATTATTAACAGGGTCTTCCTGTTGCTGTGCCAGATAGCCGGCATACGTGCCGTAGTTGTATTTGATGCGTGTTTCTATGCCCGGTATTTCCGGTGCGGGGCTGCTTTCGTTTACTTTGGCAAATACCGCTGTGTCGTAGCGCATCATACCTTTGAAGCGGCTTTCTTCGCGCTCGGCCTGTACCAGCTTGCTGAAGTTGGCAGATATGCCACCCGTTACGCTCAGTGCTTTGGTAAGCCTGTATTGCAGCAGCAGTGGCAGTTCAAACTCGGCATATTGTTTCGGCCTGATGGTTTTTGTTACTACTACACTATCGTACTGCTGTGCATAGAAGTAGCGGCGGATGATGTTGTACACGGGATTGCCCTGCGCATCGGCACCCTCAGGGGTAATGATGTGCAGCGCTGTTACGCTACTGTTTTTTACATCGTAGTAAGAAGCTGTGCCATCCAATGTAGTGCGTTTCATGTTGGTGTACTTTACCGTAGGTTGCAGTATTACAGACATGCGCTTGCTGATGTGTGCCTGCAGGTATGCACCCAGCAATGCATTGCCCGCGCTGTATTTATTCAGGCTGAAGTCGTAGCCTGTCTTCAGCCCATAGCTCCATTTTATCGGGTTGCGTGGCCTTTTGTTTTCCGTTGTAGTATCGGCAGGTGTAGCAGTAGATGCAGCAGGTGTTGTGCTTGTAGCTTCATTACCGTTTGGTGCAGTAGCCTGCGACGCATGTGCTGCAAGGGTTTCTGCATGGGTAGCAGCATTGGCAACAGGTGCGGCTATCTGTTTGCCTGCAGCAGCAATCATATTGCTGCCGTTGTTTTTGCTGCGTGTTATCAGTGGCTCGTAGCGGCTGATGTCTGCCTGTGGTACCATTGGTTTTGCCTTTGGTGCGCCTGCCAGTGGCAGTGGCATTTCATCAACCATTTCGCGCGTCAGCCTGTTTGCAGATGCGGGTACAGGGGCTGTACTTTGTGCAGGGGTTATTGCCGCCGGTGTGGCATCTGCGATAGTTGGTTTCGGTACGCTTATGTTTTCCTGTGCAGGTGCGGTGTTGACAGTAGTTGTTGGTTCAGGTATGTTGTTGGTAGTTATTGGTTGTTGTGCAATGGCAACTTGTGTGGCAGGCGTCGCGGCAACGGTAGCAGGTTGTTGCGGCGCGGTAGCCATTGTGCGGTTGCTTTGCAGGGTGCGTGTTTGTTTTTCCTGTGTTTTGCCTTTTGGCAATACGGTAGTGGCAGGCACAGGCGTGGCAACAGTAGCCGCCACCGTAGCAGGTGTGGCAGCAAGTGTTGGTACAGTGCTGTGGGTTGAAGGCACAGCTTGCGCTTCGGGTGCATGGGTAATGCCCGATGACGGTGCAACAGGCGTAGTACCAGCCACCGATGCTGGTGTTTTAAAGCCCGGCAATACATTGCCCATCATAAGGCTGCCGGCTATTGCCAATAGCAATGCCAGCCCCGAAACCCACCAAATGATGATGGGTCTTTTCTTTCGCCCGCCATCGAGCCGCTGCTCGAGCGCCGACCAAACGCGCGGGTCGGGTACCTCCCGGTAGCCTCCCAGCTCGTTGCGAAACAGGTCGTCGATATGTTCGTTACGTTCTTCCATAATGCCTGCTACATATTATGGTGGTTAATTTTTTCTTTCAATCGCCTGCGGGCATCGTTCAGGTGCCAGCGGCTGTTGTTTTCTGTTATTTGCAATTGCTGCCCTATCTCCTTGTGCTGCATATCTTCAAACACATATAGGTTGAAGACCATGCGCTGGGTATCGGGCAGTTGATGTATTAACGCTAAAAGTTCCTTGTACGCGAGCCTGCCTACCTGCCAATCTTCATCTACGGCTGTTTCATGTATGTGCTCGGGGTGTACTTCCTGCTCAAACTTGGTATGCTTGCGCAGGTGGTCTGTTATCAGGTTGATGGCTATGCGACGCATCCAGCCCTCTATAGGGCCTGTAAAACTGTATTGCGACAGCTTGGTGAATACGCGATAGAATGTATCGTTCAGTACCTCCTCTGCGGCGGAAGGATTGTAGAGATACCTGCGGATAACGCCATAAACCACGGGGGCATACTTATCGTATAGCTGCTTTTGCGCCTGTCTGTTACCTGCAATACAATCCCGTACCAGCGCCTGAAGCTCGCCGGAGGCATGCAGCTGTTGGCTGCCATTAACCGAGGTGTTTGTATTGCGGTCGGTCACACTGTAATAAACAAGGCAAAAGGTAGCACAAAATATGCCGCCCCGATATTAACTATGACGCAATGTTTTGCCCAAACGTTAGCGGGGTGGGAGTATATAATTTTGTGGTATGTGAGAGGCTGTTATTTCAAGAGATCTATATAATCTGCAAAATTTGTGAGGTTGCCTGTGTGTACAACGCTTAGGTCTATGTTTTCTACATGGTCTTTGGCAATAGTTATTGTTTTGCTTGTCCAGCAGTACTGTCCATTACGTTCTGTTACAAAAAGCAAATAGCACTCTTGCCCGATAGGGAATGTACATTTGGGCGTACCTACGGAGTTTATTAAGCCTTTGGGTAGTATGTATATCCTGCTGGCACCGGCATAGCCGTCGGGGATATTGACAGTAATATTTGTTTGCGGGCGATTATCGTTGTAGAACCTGCCAAAGGCATACCAATTATTGTCGGCTACATTCGTAATATAGGAGTCTAAATATTTATCAAAACGAACCATCCAGTTTTTTGCAGGTTCCCACATAATGCCATCATCTGTTGTTTTAGCATCAAAAGCCATGGTATCGTCTAATGTGGCAATAAAATTCTGACGTCTGATATCTACACGTATAAAATTATTGATGGTGAGAAGTTTGCCATCTTGCCTGGCAGCCAGGTGAAAAATACAACTGTTCGCCAGCATTTCGTATGTACCGTTACCTGTGAGTGCTATATTGGGTTTGTCGGCAATTATCATACTCTTACGGTCATAAAATTCGCAATAGTCTACCTGTGCTTTACCGCTGACAATAGCTCCGTCCTTCAGAAGGGTATTTTGGGGTATTGTAATCAGTGTGCCATTTGCCTGTCCGATGGTGTAATATGAATATATCTTGGGAAGATTGATGTTTGTAGTTTTAATAAAACTGTTTTGTCCATCGTTCATCAGTTTATTGAATGCGGCAGGGTTGGATTTTGGAGTGATATTGTCTTTTTTGCATCCCCAAATAGCAACAGCAGTAAGGCTAATGAATAATAAACGTGTAATAGCGGGTTTCATAATAAGTATAGTTTTTTGTACTGCCGGGCAGCACGATAGAAAATAGGTGTATTATCAGTTAACAAGTTAGTAATTACGCACCACACTTTAAAAAAATGTTTGAAATAGAATTGCCCGTGGCTTGATAGCGAGGTATATAATTTTGTGGTATGTGAGGGGTGGGGTTAGCCCGACTTTTTGCCGAACTTCCTAAAGGCTGCAATTGTCTGATACACGAAATAGGCTATGATGATGCGGCTGATGTAGTCTATTGCTATAGATGCAGGGCTCGCTTTTAACGTAATTCCATAGTCTTTGAACTTGTCTGCTAAGATGTCGGTTTTTCTTACTGGGTTCAAAAACTCAAATGAATATGCTATCAGGTAGCGGAACATTTCCCAATTTGTCCCAAGTCTGAAATTCAGGCTATAGCTATAAGCCCAGAATAGTAACGAATTAATAATTACTGTTGTCATTACTCCCCTAAGCCAATTATTGCCATAAAAATTTGAAAACTTGTTAAGCCATAGGTTTATCCGCTCGCCTCTGTTGTTCCACCATTGTTTGGTAAATATACTTTTCCAACACTCTAAAGTAATTAGGTATTTCCACCATTCTTTGTTTTCACTATAGAGTTTTAACCAAGTCATTGGTTTGTACCATTTAGGTAAATGAAATGGTATTTTCTGCAGTTGCAACCTATATACCTCCATTTCTTCAGCCAGTGCTTGAGTCGCCCTTACATTATCGCCTCTGTTTTCGTATATCTTTTTAAACTGACTTAGGGCAAGGCGTTGTTGTTCTAGTTTTTGCGTTTTGTTCTTAGCAAATGGATAAATGTTTTGTCTGGCTGGAAATTCAGTATCAGCAACAAATACTTCCAGCATTTTTGAGTTGTTATACTCGAACCTCTTAAATAATTGAAAGTCACAAGCAATAAACTGAGCCTTCCCAAGATCTGAATTTGAAAAGCTAATACGAGATTCCTTTTCTTCTTCTTTTCTTGTAAAAGAGTTGTCAGCATTTTTAATGAAGTTGCCATCTTTCTGGTTAAATAGCTTCTCCGTTTTTTCAATTGTTTTAATGTTGTTTAAGATTAGTATTCCGCTACATATGGTAGAATAGACTTCAAATAAATTAAGAGCAGTGTTGCTAATATTTATGTAACCATCTTTAGGTAAGTATGATGATTGCAAAAACAAAGCATATAATTCTGAATGGTTTATTTCAGCTATTTGGAGCTTGTTAGTAGTGATTTGTGTACGCTCAATGAAAGATTCTTGAATATCTAACTTGTTTATGATAGTATTATTTATTGATAGTAAAAATGTTTCACACCCTTGTATTTGAAGCGTATTGATTTCGGCTACATCAACTATTGTTTTACCTGAATGGGATGTATTTAATAGAAGGGTTGATACTTTACAGCCACTTTTAATTGTAAGACTATCCACAATCATTTTGTCAGAAAACCTTAATCCATTTAAGGTTGAACCATTGAATACGTCAATTTGAGAAATGTAACTATTGGTGAAAGTTGACATGTAAATATCACACTCGTTGATGTTACATTGAATTATCTCAGATTTGCCGCTGCTATTGTAATCCCTAATTTTACATCTATCAATTGACAGTATATCTATATGAGAAGCATTGGATATTTGAAGCCTATTAATGTTAGATTGAATAGTATTTAAGAATCGGATTTTTGTTGAATTAGCCTCAACGATTTTAATATCTGTAGCTTCGCCAATTTGAAAACTTTCTAACTGGCAGTTCTGAAAATATATGTCATTGTTAATCTTAGTATTAAATAATCTTAATCCTTTTATTTTACTGTCATATATTAAGATTCTTTCAAAACTACAGTCATTGAAGTATAAGTCGTATTGTAAAGTTTCAGTATCGAGATTGAGTTCGCTGTAGTAGGGAATGTTGTTTAATAAGACAATGGTGTCACCGCCATTGTCTACGTAATAAAATTGTGAATAACTAGGGTTGTTCTTATAGTCTCCACGTATTATTTTGAGAAGCTCTTTATGGCTAATGAGGTTTTTTTTTGGTGTGTTATTCTCTTTCATAGCTGTTTATTAAGTATTCTAAAATTAACCATTAAAAAACTCCCCATGCCTTAGCAAAGGGAGTTTGTGTATAGTATATCGTCTTGCAGTGGGTGTTACACACTCCGCCTTCGTTTCATATATCTTACATATTCTACTATAGCGCCGCCCGTTATGGCGCTGGCAAATAGCAGTACCCAATCTTTGTTGGTTAGCAGGAATTCAATGGCGTTGTAGAGCATAAAGCAGATTTTTTGTTTGTTGCCCGTCTCTCAGGTCGGGACGTTTGTTTGTTTGCGGGTGCTAATTTCTGCTATTCTTTTCAAAAAAAATATGTGGAAAACACTGGTTTTTTGCCAAAAACAAAAGCCCCCATAAAGGGGGCTGTGTAATAATCGTAAGCGGGAAATATGGTTATGGCAATGCCAGGATGGCTTGTCTGTATTCTTCTTTTGTACCGATGCGCGCATTGGCAATGTTGAACGTTTCGTTATGGCCTGTGGTTAGGGTGGTGTTATTGATAATCCATTGGTATTTATCGTCTTTAGAACCTACTGCTATGATGTAACAATCCATGCCTACAGGATACTGGCCAAAAGAATAGCCCAAACCACGTATGCCTGCTTTTTCTATCACCATCACTATTGCATCTGTAGCCATACCTGCCGGCAATGTTGTGCCAATGAGGGTTTTGGGGCGTGGGTCGTTCCAGTACTTATCGCAATTGTACCAGCCAAAGTTGGGTATAGACAGTTCATACCAGTTAAACTGTGTGTTAGATTTTACATTCACAGTTGTATCTCTTGTCCACACAAGCCCTGTTTCGGCATTTAGATTGCCCCTGAAGCCTGTCATTTCCGGGTCTATACCACCGGTTTCTGTTGCCGGCAGCGATACCTGTACGGGGCATGTGGTAGCAAGGGCTGTGTTGTTTTGCTTTACGTTTACGTAAAACTGTCCGCCGGTTTCCAGCATCTGGTACACACCGGGGCTTATGAAGCCCATGGTAGGTTTGTTGGCAGTTGCCATATCTACCTTGTTATATGCTTCAAAAAATTCAAGCGTTACCTGTCCGCTCACAGCATTGCCGTTGTTGCGCAGGCAGGTACCATTTATGGTTACCTTGGCACCCCTTGCCGATGTAAAAGTGAAATTGCTGTTAGATACATCGAAGGTGGTGGTTTGTATCATGCTGTTAAAGGCATCGTCAAACAGTTGCTTGGTTGTGGCAGTGGTGGTATTGGTAAGTGGCTGGTCTGTACTTATTTTTTTCTTGCATGCTGTTAGCGATGCAGATAGCAGTACGGTAGCGAGGAGGTAGTGTGTGGTACGCAGCTTCATAATATTGAGTTTTTTTAGGTTTTTGTATGATGAAGATATTACAAATACGATGCCAATAAATATTGAAATCTTATAATGTAACTGAGGGTTAAAAAAATACCCCCTGTGTCGGGGGTATCTCTCGTTTCAAGTGGGAAAACACTTATGGGGCAAATATTGAATATGAGGATTGTGTTTTTACCTGATTTGTGATGTGTGTTTTATGCGTTAAAATAGTTCCATACCAACAGGCATGTTACCAATGTGCTTGCTACTATCAGTACCTGCATCATATCAAACTTATCTCTCTGTATGCGCATACCAAATTTGTTTTTTGGTTTGTATGTAAATATGCATTGCTTGTGTAGGTAATGCAAGTATTTGGCGTAACAACTGCTGTTACAATTTTGCGTAACAGGCTGTTACGGTATGATAATCAAGGGTTTTTGTTTTTGCGCCCCAACACATGGTGCGGAGATTAATATAAAAACAATCCCCCCGATTAGCGGGGGGAGGCTTTCGTTCCATGTGGGGAAGTATGGTTTGTGGGGCAATTGTAGTTTATGGGGGTACTCTTTTTTACACCTGTTATTAATTTTGGGGTAAAGATGCAGCTCTCACAGGGTTAGGGTTGGTATGGCTATACCCGGTAATGTGTGCAGACCATAATGCATGCAACCAATGCTGCGGCTAACACTACCGCTACCATCAGGTTGTACTTTTCTTTATGTATCTGCATAATAGTATTACTTCGTTTCAAAAGGGTAATGTAAATATGCAACGTACCGCCGCCCGATGCAAATTTCGGGCAACACAAAAACGTCACAATCGTTGTAACGGGCTGTTACGCTATGATAATCAATTGATTATGGCGTTGCTTTGCTATATGCCGGCAAAGTATTCTTCGGTATTGGCACCTTCGGGCAGTTGTATTTTCTTCAGCAGGCGGTATTTGCTTACGCGTACGGCATCGGGGGTAACGCCCAGCATATTGGCCATTTCTCTGCTGCTAAGGCCCAGCTTGGTAAGCAACACAAAGCGCATTTCTGCGGCGGTAATGTCTCCAAACTTTTCGCGCACGCGCGCTATATAGCCCGGGTGCACTTTATCGAACAATATCTGAAAATCTGCCCATTGTGCATCTGTAAGTAGTACAGATTGTTTTAATGTATCGGTATGGCTTTCTTCGGTGGCATCTGCCAACGCAGCAGGGCGGTATTTTTCTATCTGTGTGGAGAACTGTTCTATCAGTTTGTTTTTATCCTGCATACTGCGGGTAAATTCGGCCAGTTGTGTACGTGCCAGTTCTTCGGCACGTGCTTTTTCTACCTCTACGGCCGCCAGCTTGTTATGGTGTTTCAGTTTCTGGCGGTTTACAAACATTACCCCCATTATACCTGCCATTGCTACAAGGGCTATGGCACCGTTGCGCTGCAGTTTGTGGGTGGCTACTTCTTTATCCATCAGCGCAGCGGCGTATTCCAGCGAGTCTGTAGTTTTCTGCACCCTGAATTCGGCTTCGGCCTGCGCTATTTCTTTCTGTACATCTTCGCCGGCAATACTATCCTTCAGCCGTTCGTAGGCTACATAATATATATATGCGCTTTTGTAGTCTTGTTTGTTTTCGGCAACAATGCTCAGCCAGTTATATATATCCAATTTATTGTCTTGTATGCCCAGTTGGTCGTTCAGCATCAGTGCGCGTTGCAGGTAGTAGCCGGCTTTTGTCAGCAGTTTATTGCCATCGCGCAAGCTATCGGGCAGGGTATTGCGGCGGCTGTATGCACTGGCATAGGCGGCACCTATACCACTCAGGTTGAAGGCAATGCTTTTATCATTGCCCATAGTGGTATTGATGGCCAACGCCTTGTACAGGTAGCTGAGTGCCTCGGGGTATTCGTGGGTTTTTACCATGTCTCCGCCAATGTTGCCGTATAGTTGTGCAAGGTCGGGCGTAGGGGCGGGCTTCAGCTCTTCCAGTGCTGCGGCCCTTTTATACCAGGCTATGGCTTCGTCATATTGCTTGCGGGCGCTGTAGTAAAAACCGATATTGATGCACAGGCTATTGGGAAATGCCATGCCTGCTTTTTCATATGCTTCTTTTGCCAGCATCAGGTGCTGATAGGCTTTGTCCCAGTCTTTGTTTTGCGTATAGATGGCACCTATAGCCACAGCCATAGCGGCTATGCGTGCGGGGTTGTTTTGGCTGCGGGCTATGCTGAGTGCGGTGTTGTAGTGGCGCAGCGCCATGGGTATATTGTTTTGCAGGGCATAGCTGCGGCCTATCAGGTTGTTGGCCTTCAATTGTCCGTAGCTGTATTGCAGTTTTTGTGCCAGTGCCAGTGCTTGTGTTGCAAATACACGGCTGCTATCGAGGGCTGTTTTACTGTATTCAAAAGATATTTCTGCCAGCAGCAATACCTTGCCGGTATCTTCTGCGGTGGCCGTTGTGGCGGCAAGCAGGGAGTCCAGCTTGTGGCGTTGCTGTGCGCTGAGGGTATGTAGGGAGGAGATACCAATCAGCACGAATACAATTCGTTTCAATGCTTAGTTCGTTTTGGGGTGTATTAACGTAGATTATCCGAAAAGTAGTGATTGTTTCCAAGCATTGCAAGCAGGAAAAAAAGACCGGGAGGGCACACAACAGTGGGTTTTGTTGCGGAGCTTTCATACTCAATATGTTAGGAGTGGGCGGGCAGGTGGCAACAAAAATCCCCCTTCCGTTTTTTGTGAAGGGGGATGCTCTCCCTGAAAGTTTCTCTCTATATGTAAGTGATATATCAGGTGCCTGTAGCAGGCAATATCAGTGCAGCGCGGCAAGGGCTGGGGACCACCCGCCACAGCTGTGATTATTAATGTTGCTGGTTGCGTTGTTCGTTCACCATTCGTTTTGCAATGTCTATTGCATCACGGTCGTTAGCGGCCTTTACCAACGCAAAAGTGAGTTGTGCTATTTCATTTTCGTACACCACGTTCTGCTCGTTTACATACATCTGCTGTGTGGTGGGAAAGCAAGATAGCACCTCGTCTTGTCTGAAAACTACCCTGTAGTAACTCATGCTTGACACTATTTTGCTTGATTACGAATGTATTACGCACAAGCTTCCCCGCCCAAAAAACGGGTAGTGGTTAACGACCGTTTAACCCCTCGTTAACGAGCGATTAACAATTGGCTTTGCAACAGCTTTATTTCCTCAATTGCATGGTAAGCGAGCTCAGTTTTCCCTTGCTGAGTGTTACACTATCGCGGCTTACCCATTTTACTGTATCTATGCTTTTTTGCACCAGTATATAGTATTTGCCGGGTGCGGGTATGGCAAAGTTTACCCTGCCGGTAGCATCGGTTTCGCCTTTGTAGTTGGCATAGTCTGCATTGCCGTTGGCAAACAGTATGCTGCTGCTGAATATGCTTACCGAAGCCTTTGGCAATATGCCACCCAGGCTATCGCGGCTATCTATACGCAGCAGGCAGTTGTTGCCTGTGTTTGGGTACAGTGTCAGCCGTACACTATCGCCTATCATATTCAGGTAATAGGTACGTTCACCTTCTTTTACAAAAAATGTAGTGTCTGCAGTATAGGGTATATCTGATAGTGTAGCCGTTGTGGTGATGCGATAATTTTCGCCTGCCTTCAGAAAATCCATGGTAAAGAAGCCGCGGGCATCTGTTGTCTTTTTATAGAGGTAGTAGTTGTCGTTTTGCCTGTATACATACACATCTACCCCACCGCTTGGCAGTGTCAGCGATGTGTTGTTGTTGATGGTATCGGCTATCAGCACCCTGCCTGCATAGATGTTGCGGTTTTCGAGGCTGTCGTTTACTTTTTTGCACCCTGCCAGCAGTAGCAGGGTAGTGCATATATATAGTATGTATGTGCTTTTCATCTTAGAATAGTTTTAGGAATGTTGTGAAAATATCTTTTGCCAATCCGCCGTCCATCGTGAGGCTCACCTGCAGGCCATCGCGTACTTTCAGAGTTTTCTTTTCGCCCACTACGGCATTGTTATACAATTGGTAGGCAGTGTATCTGTAAAAATGCGGACCTGCATTGATGCCCAACCCCGGCATAATATCTACACCTATACCCAGATATTGATTCTCTAACGGTTTTGAAGCATCTGCCAGCAGTGCTACATGCCAGCTGCATATCATTGTTTTGAACCATGTGCGGCTGTTGACATCTGCGAATGTTTGCGGTACTACATATACCTTTACCCCGGCAGAGTAGCGCGGTGTGTTATAAGACACTGTTTTAAAGCCAGTACCCTCTGTTACCACCATCGGTGCATTGCCGCTGAAGAAGTGTACGCCTGCGGCAAACTGTATGCGGCTGCGTTTGTAGGTAATGAAGTTGAAGCTTTTTGGTTTGATGACTTCTTTGCCATCTACCTTCAGCCCCAGTGTGTAGGTGTGCTTGTAGCTGCTGTCGTTTTGCAGGTCTTCCAGCTTATCCAGGCGGCTAGTGTATGCTTTATCAATGTCGTCTGCAAATTCCAGTGTATCGGCGGGTGGTACACAAGCAGTGTATATTGCTATTTCCTCCTGTAATTGCTGTAGCTCATCCAGTTTGTCATTATACGACTTTAATGTTGTTACGATGGATTGTGGAGTGTGTGTGTCAAGGTAAGAGTGTGTTGCAAGTTTATTGTTAATGTTGTTGAATTGCTTCAAAGTACCACCTGCCAATCTGGAAAACTGTAGTACCTGCACAATACCAACTGATTTCATCTCATAAGATACTTCTCCTTTTGGTGGTATGTTGTAGGTATAGATGGCTATTTTGTCTTTATTCAGGTAGATGGTTTCTTTTGCTTTATCGCTATTGGTTAGCTTCAGTTCGTCTTGTGCATTGTGAAAACGATAGTGGTCAAAAGTTCCGGTTGCGTTATACTTGCCTATAATGGTATTTTCGGCATATTTCTTTTTTTGCTCAGCATATTGGGAAGCCTGCTTGTAGTATGCTGCAATTTTATTGAGTTGTAATTGCAGGTTGTTCCTTTTTTGTTCCATTACTACAGCACTGTAATTGTATGGAGCTTCGCTGTTCAGTTTTGAAGTTAGTGAACGGATGTTTGCAGCAATAGTTGCTGTGTCAATGAAAGCAGGTAGTTTTTCAGGGTTTACCAGACCCAGGGCATTCATGGTATATGTAGTGCCTGAAAGTGCAGATGTATTGTACATCCACTTGCACATAGTTTCTATACCGTCTTTTTCTAGAGTACCTAGTGCCGCTTTGATGCTCTTCAGCTTTTTATCTACTGCTGTGGTGTCATCTCCGTTCATACTCATTCTATCATTTATCACAGCTAATTGAAGATTGTATATATAATCTCTCAATTGAAAGATGTCAGTTTCAATTTTTTGTAGTGCAGTCCAGTGTTTCAGTAAATCTTTATCAAACTGTTTGTTGTGGTAATTTACGATTGCAATAGTACCCGTGTTATTGTATTTCACTGTAGTGGTTGTCTCTGTGCAATGTGTTTTATTTTTATTGTCTTCTGCGGTAATGTTTGTAACAGGAGCATTTGAAGAAATTGTGTATTTAAGTGGCTCATATTTCAATTTATAAGCCTCTTGTGGTTTCTTGATTTCTTTGGTTGCAGTTGATATGTTTTTATGCAAATTTGCTTCGTTCTTCAGTGCTTCATAATTCTTTTTAATAAAGTCTTCCAGCTTTTTGTTATTATCTTTTGGATCATCAGCAAGGGTTATGCAGCTCAAAGCAGTGTTGTCCCCCTTATTTTTGTCTTTGCTTTCTGCTTTTTCAATGTCAGTTATCTTGCCGTTTTTGTCTATGGTGATGTTTACCTGTGCCTTGCTGCCATAGACAATGTTGCAGCATAGCAGTAGTAATAATAGCTTTTTCATAATTGGGGATTTTTAATGTGAATGGCTAAGGTATAACCCATAGCGGTATAAAAAAACCAGTATTAATACTGGTTTTTTATGAAAAGAGTACGTGATATTGCTGTGTAAGGCTCTTGATTTTGCACAAATTACACCTCTTGCGGGCGTGCATCATTGTCTATTTCGCGTATTACATTATCCAGCTTGGTGCATGCTTCGGTAAGCTGTGCCAGTATGGTGTTGTATTCTTCGGCGTTGATGTCGGTCTCGTTCAGCAGATTGGTAAGCCCCATGATGCTGGCAAGCGGTGAGCGCACTTTGTGGCTTTGTGCAAAAGAAATACGGTTCAGCTTTTCATTCTGTTTTTCAATAGCTTCTATGTACTTCATTTGGCGGGTAATGTCGTTGGCTATCAGCACCCGTGTATGCATCGTGTCTATATCAAAAGGGATGTCTTGTGTAAATGCATAGAGTAGTACTCCGTCTTTGCAAGTATGGTGACGTATGCCACGTACATGCTCGTTAATGCCCTGCTGTATGTTCAGTCTTTCGTTTACAGAAGCCATGCCTTCGGGGCCTACTATCTTCCAGATGCTCATGTCGGTAAGTTCTTGTATGTTGTATTTATATAGCTGTACAGCAGCATCGTTTGCCTGTATAATATTGCCGGTATCGGCATCGTATATAAATATAGGCATGGGGCTTGCCTGAAACAGTGCGCGATACTGCTGTTCGCTACGGCCCAGTGCTTTCAGTTGTTTTTCCTGTGCAGCATCGTGTCTGCGCACCAGTATCAGCAACAGCAGCCCGGTGGTCAGTACGTAAAAATAACCTTTGTATGCCTGCAGTTTATGTTCCAGTTCTGTATCACCGGCGGCAAGGTTACTTACCCAGGCATCGCTGAAATGTATCCATAGCAAGCCCAGTGCTACGTATAGCAGTGTTATAGTTAGCGCAGAGGGTAGTTTCATATTTTGAGGTTGTGAGGATGAGTAAACGATAAACAAAACTCCCATACACAATATAATAAACGCTTATGGTATTTGAAATACCCTATTGCCGCAATTGCGGATTAAAAGATTTTAAGGTGTATTGATAAACAAAAGGTATAATTTCAATAGCACAAATAACACGCTTAATTATGAAGCAAATCCTTACTCTTGCTATGTGCCTGTCTGCATTATGTGCACAAGCGCAGCCTACGCCAGTTTTTACAGGGTTCGACCTGAATATCGGAGCAACAACTTCTTCACCCCAATATTTTACTAAACTTGGAAACAAATTTATTCTCGCTGCCAGCACTAATGCCAATGGGGCTGAGTTATGGATAAGCGATGGCACTGTTGCAGGTACAAATATGCTGAAGGATATAAATCCGGGAACAGCAGGTTCTTATCCGACATTCTTAACTCCACTGGGCAGTAATGTTGTTTTTATAGCGAATGATGGTGCCAATGGTATTGAGTGCTGGATAACAGATGGTACTGCAACAGGTACGCAAATGCTTAAAGACATCAGCTCCGGTAGTTCATCCACCACGTTCAATGATATGGCCGAATATAATGGTAAGGTTTATATGGGCGCAGGAGATAATAGTTTTGGAACTGAGCTATGGGTGACGGATGGTACTGCAGCAGGTACGCAACAGTTTGTTGACATCAGGCCCGGAGTCTTGAGCAGTGGTGCCAGAAACTTTACAGTTTGCAATGGTAAGCTATTCTTTACAGCAGATAATGGTACTAATGGTGTTGAACTGTGGGTAAGCGATGGTACTGTTGGCGGTACTGCTATGGTAAAGGATATAGTAACAGGTATTCAAGGTAGTGCCCCTGCAAGCCTTATGGCTATTGGTAATACACTCTACTTCACGGCATATTCTTCCACAGAAGGTTTTGAAGTATGGACATCTGATGGTACACCAGGAGGAACGCAACTGTTAAAAGATATTAATCCCGGCACAGCAAACGGGGCAATCACTAATACCAAGTTTATCAATAGTAATGGTAAAGTCTTCTTTAGAGCTAATGATGGTACCAATGGCTATGAGCTATGGAGTACAGATGGTACAAGTGCAGGCACACAAATGGTAAAGGATATTAATAGCGGTACAAATGGTTCTATGCCCGATCATTTTTGCGTGTATAATAACAAACTGTATTTTCAGGCAAATGATAATACCAATGGTGTTGAACTGTGGAGTACAGACGGCACTACTGCAGGCACACAAATGTTCAAAGACCTGGTTACTACAGGTGGGGGGTATCCAAGGTATTTAACAGTGTACAAGAAGCATTTGTACTTTATTGCTATACAAAATAGCGAGTATCAACTGTGGATAAGCGACGGTACCGCTACCGGTACTAAAGTTATTGCCCCGACAGTGCCGCTTAGCACAAACCCTCTTTCGGCGACTATGGAGTTTTTCATGTTCGACCAGGATTCGTCTTTGTTTTTTGCTGCCCACTATACATCTGCAGGTTTGGAGCTATGGAAGCTAAGAGACACAACAGGCAAATCTGTGAGCATAGCGCCAATAGCTGATGCATCGTTTGCGCTATACCCCAACCCCAACAACGGTACATTTACCCTGCAATTGGATGATGCCAATTTTACAACGGGCACACTACAAGTGTACGATGCTGTGGGTAGAAAAGTATATGAGCAACAAGTAAACAGCAGAAAACAAACCATCCGCATGCAGCAACCTGCAGGCATATACAATGTAAAACTACAAATAGGTGATGCAGTGCTTACAAAGCAGGTGGTAATAGAATAACGGTATATCTATAACAATATTGAGCGCCCCGTACTTCTGTGCGGGGCATTGCTTTGGAGGGAGTTGCTGATAATCGTATATTTATAAAAATTAAAACCTATTTTTTATGACCCGAATATTGACAATGCTCTTATGCATGGCTGTTGCTGGCGCGTACGCACAACCCTCGCCCGTCTTTACAGGGTTCGACCTGAATACCGGTGCTACAAAAACATCTACACCCAAATACTTTGCCAAGCTAGGAAGCAGATTTGTTTTTTCTGCCTTTACGCATGATAATGGTACAGAGCCATGGATAAGTGATGGCACTGTTGCCGGTACAAAAATGCTGAAGAAAATACACCCTGGTGTTTGGGGTTCTCATCCTATGATGTTTACACCATTAGGCAGCAATGTAATTTTTATTGCGAATGATAGCGTTAATGGTGCAGAGTGTTGGATAACAGACGGTACTGAGGCTGGCACACAACTGCTTAAAGATATCAACCCTGGTTACAAATCGATATTATTCAATGAAATGATAGCATTTAATGGTAAGGTATACATGGCTGCAGGCGATAATAATACTGGTATAGAACTATGGGTGACGGATGGTACCGCCACAGGTACACGACAGTTTGTAGACATCAGGCCAGGAGTATTAGGCAGTGATGTAGCTAACTTTACGGTATGTAATGGTAAATTATTCTTCACAGCAAGTGATGGTGTTAATGGAGTAGAACTGTGGGTAAGTGATGGTACTGCTGCCGGTACACAAATAGTAAAGGATATTGTAGCAGGTATTAATAATAGTGACCCTGCAAGCCTCAGGGCTATTGGTAGTACACTCTATTTTACGGCATACTCTTCTGCAGCAGGTTTCGAAGTGTGGACGTCTGATGGTACTGCAGTTGGAACACAATTGTTAAAAGACATCAACCCCGGTACAGCACAGGGGGTAATGAGTAGTACATCGTTAGTTGGTTATAATGGTAAAGTATTCTTCAGGGCTGATAATGGAATAAATGGCTTTGAGCTTTGGAGTACAGATGGTACGGCTGCTAGTACAAAAATGGTAAAGGATATTTTTAACGGCACCAATCCTTCAATGCCCGAATATTTTTGTGTGTATAATAACAAACTATATTTTCAGGCAAGAGATAATTTTAGTGAAGGAGAGCTATGGGTGACAGATGGCACTACAGCCGGTACACAATTGTATAAAAACCTGAATCCAACAGGAGGCGGATATCCCAGGTATTTTACTGTGTACAAAAATCACATGTACTTTACGGCCATTCAAAATGGCTTTGATTATCAATTGTGGGTATGTGACGGAACTGCCGCAGGTACCAAAGTGATTGCCCCGACAGGGACATTAAATGCAGCCCCTGCTACTAATACTACAGAGTTTTTTGTGTTTGATCAGGATTCGTCTCTGTACTTTGCAGCCGACTATACATCTGCCGGGTTTGAGCTTTGGAAACTAAGTGATACTGGCACATCAGTCGGTATTGAAATAGTGTCATATGATTCGTTTGCTTTGTACCCCAATCCCAACAACGGTACATTTACCGTGCAACTGGATGATGCCAATTTTACAACGGGCACACTACAAGTGTACGATGCTGTGGGTAGAAAAGTATATGAGCAACAAGTGAACAGCAGAAAACAAACCATCCACATACAGCAACCTGCAGGTATATACAATGTAAAACTGCAAATAGGTGATGTAGTGCTTACAAAGCAGGTGGTAATAGAATAACGGTAATTGTATAATGATAATCAAAAGCCCTGTATAAACATACGGGGCTTTGTTGTCACTTGAACATTTTACTATTAACCCTAAAAAACAAGACTACCTACGCAGCTTCAAAAAGGTTGGGCCGCTGTATGCGCAGGGTATAGTAGTCTGCCAGCAGGCGGCGGGTGATGTGCGGAATGTTTTCTTCCGTAGCATCGTAGCCGAGGGTGTACCACTGGTCGCGGCAAAAGAGGTTTTCTATATCGGTACGTATGTGCGCGGTATCATCATTGGTATGCTTGCTGTATTCCGTTGTGTTATCTGCGGGGAAGCCGATGAGGTCGAGAATTACATCATCCAGATTGATGTCTTCCAACTCTTGCGGTACATCCATAAAGTAGTCGATAAACCTGCGGCGGTATTGATTGAGCAGTACATGATAGCGCAGCAGTGTGCTGATGGTTTCGTGTGATGGATTCATGGTGTTTATGTGTTTTTATTGATAGCAAAAATACGTAAATAGAATATTTATTGCAAAAAAATATTTCTTTATTTTCTGAATTAAAAAAGCCTCCGTGTGCGGAGGCTGTGATTATTCTTTATATCGTTTCATTTACCTGTGCAGATTAAGGCTGTTGAAATTGTAACCGATATTCAGTTGCAGTGCATAGGTGCTGAACTGTGGGTTGTAATACCTTGCCGCTACAGATAGGCCCGTACTCATACAACGCAGGTAGTGGATGTTGTAACCCGCCTCTGCTACTGCGCCCAGATTCATGAGGGTGTACTGACTGGTAGGTGGTATACAATCCCACCCATCGCCAGAGGGACGGTGTGTCAGTACATCTACCGAGCCGCGGGCAAATGAAAGGCCTGCTGCTGCAAATACCTCGTGCCTGCCAAAGCTGCGGCTGTAGGTAGGCGATAGCTCTATCATATGATACCAATGCCTGGCTACGATGCTGCCCATCGGGGCGGTAGCAGTATTGACATCATTGTATATGCCACGATGACCGGGAAGGCCCATGCCATTCGTTAGCTCGCCAAAGGTCTCCCAACGGGTATGCGATAGCTTGAAGCCAATATTTTTATAGATACGATGACTGAAAGAAGTGCCGACTGAATTGTAAACACCCGGACTAAGGCGTATGCCACCTATAGCGTGCGGACTGCTGAAATTGCCCAACTCCAATTGTATGCGGCTATTGTACTGTGCAAAAGCGCCTGTGCCTGCACACAGCAACGCAAGGGTAGTGAGGATTAGTTTTCTCATAGCAGATGTAGTTAATACCAAATTAACCAACATATACAAGAAAACCAAAATGATTGCTTTTGGTTAATAAGGGGATGAAAAAAGCCTCCCGGGTGGGGGAGGCTGGGCTAATAATATAGAAGCTACTCAACCTCATGCAAATGAGATTCATCGACATTGTTTCTTAAATATTTTAGGCGGACAATGAAGGTGATAAAAAGTTGAGTAATAAATAATGCAAAGACACAAATGAAAATTACAATCAAGCGATAATCTACTTTTACTGGACCGCAAGAATGTGTTTGTAGGTATGATGCAACCTCACGATTAATATTGTACAACATAATAGTACACCATACCCAACAAATGAAGTACGAAAATATAAGTGTTACTTTGGGTGTTGAAATATCTGCCGAATGGTTTGGGAAATGGTTGTACTTCTTTTCGTTATCTCTAACGGATTTTGAGAACAGCAAATAAACCCTTTTTTCCTCAGGTAATTGCTTTTCATAATGCCATATTACTCTTATCCAATTGTCTGTCCAAAACTTAAAGCCTTTACAAGAGATGTGCCAAAAAACACTTATGATAAATCCTATGAATGAGAATAGCAGCGGGTAGGTGCTAGGCAGAGTTTCTTTTATAGTAGTATAGTAGGCAACAAAAATTGCACCGATTGCTACATAGTAAAATGTCATCCATTTTTCAAAGTTTTCATAGTGTGTTCTGCGGCCTTCTATAGCAATCTCATATTGCCTTTGCGGATTTTCGATACAGCAACCGCCTTTATCATCTTT
>JADHED010001009.1_pt1 | contig 26659 bp, 16 predicted proteins | sample 8952041 | NCBI WGS metagenome assembly JADHED01 (sample SAMN16124423, study PRJNA663239) | bioreactor sludge metagenome | isolation source: sludge (control) | place: India:Bengaluru | collected 2018-09-08
GCCGCCTACGCGGCCACGCTCGGCTGGCTGCACGCCGGCGCGGCGTTCGCGGCCGTCGCCGGCGGCGCCTTCCTCGGCGACCAGGTGCGGTTCGAGCTCGGGCGGCGCCTCGGCCCCGCCACCCTCCGGCGCTTCCCTCGCTGGGGCGCGCGACTCGACGCGGTGATCGCCGTCGTCGAACGTCATCACGCCAGCCTGCTGGCGATGTTCCGCTTCGCGAAAGGCATCCGGACGCCCGTGTCGCTGTGCATGGGGATGACGCGACTCACCCGAATTCGCTTCGCGGGCCTCAACGCGGCGACCGCGGTGCTGTGGTCGGGCACCCTCACCCTCATCGGCACGACCGCGGGGGCGCTGGTGGCGCCCGGGCGCTCGTTGGTGCTGCCGGTGGCGGGCCTCGCCCTCATGAGCGGCCTCGTGCTGGTGCTCGGCTGGGGGGTGCGGCGCGAGCTGGCGCGGCGTATCGACGGGGCCGTGGCCCCGGCGCCGGCCGGCCAGGTCGCCGGCCAGATCTGACCGCGCCGGCGCTCCTCCCCCGACGCCGTGCTGCGGCATCCCGGCACGCGAGCAGGCGTCCCCACCAGCGTGGCAGCCCCGGTGGCTGGGACGGTTTGGTGACGAACCGTCATCGGCCGGCCGCCACGCCCGCTACAATGACGGCCTTCCGGCCCCTCCGCGAGGTCGAGCGCGCCGGAACGGCGGACGGCCACCGCGCGCCGCGCTGACGGATGCGCCTCCCCGTCCGACGACTTCCAGAGAGGATCGCCCCGTCATGAAGGCACGACCCCTCGCGCCGCGACGCCTCGCGGCCGCCACCTTCCTGCTCGTCCTGGGGACCGTCACCGCCTGGGCCCAGACGAGCCCTGGCTGGATGCGCCATCCCGCCATCTCGCCGGACGGCAAGACCATCGTCTTCACCTACAAGGGCGACCTGTACCGGGTGGCGTCCTCCGGTGGAACGGCCACGCCCCTGACGGCCCACGCGGCCCACGACTTCATGCCCGTGTGGAGCCGCGACGGGAAGCAGATCGCCTTCGCGAGCGATCGCTATGGCAACTTCGACATCTTCGTGATGCCCGCCGAGGGGGGCGAACCGCGGCGCCTCACCCATCACTCGGCGCCCGAGTACCCCTACACGTTCACGCCGGACGACGCGTCCGTGGTGTTCGGCGCGGCGCGGATGGACACCGCGGCGAACCGCCTGTTCCCGGCAGGGTCGCAGCCCGAGCTCTACCAGGTGCCGGTGGCGGGCGGCCGCCCCGTCCAGGTGCTGACCACGCCCGCCGAGGACGTGAAGTTCGGCCGCGGCGGCCAACTCCTGCTCTATCACGACAAGAAGGGCGGCGAGAACCCGTGGCGCAAGCACCACACGTCGGCCATCGCGCGCGACGTGTGGGCGTACGACGTCAAGGCCGGCACGCACCGCAAGATCACGACGTTCGCCGGCGAGGACCGCAGCCCGGTCTTCACGGACGGCGACAAGGCGTTCTACTACCTCAGCGAGCAGTCGGGCACCTTCAACGTGCACAAGATGCCCCTCGAGGGCGGCACGCCGCAGCAGGTGACGACGTTCAAGGGCCAGCCGGTCCGGTTCCTGAGCGTGTCGGACACCGGCACCCTGTGCTTCGGCCACGACGGCGAGCTCTACACCATGCGGCCGGGCGCGGCCCCGCAGAAGGTGACGGTCGCGATCGCCGCCGACGCCAAGGCCAACCGCGAGCGCGTGGTGCCGGTCACGGGCGGCGCGCGCGAGTTCGCGGTGGCGCCGGGCGGCAAGGAAATCGCCTTCGTCGCCCGCGGCGACGTGTTCGTCACGAGCGTCGAGGGCGGCGTCACCAAGCGCATCACCGCCACGCCCGAGGAGGAGCGCGGCGTCGGCTTCTCGCCCGACGGCAAGGCGCTGGTCTACGCCTCCGAGCGCAACGGCCGCTGGGCGATCTACGAGGCCCGCCGGGCGCGCGACGAGGAGCCGTACTTCTACGCCTCGACGCTGGTCAGGGAGGCCCCGCTCGTCGCCAACGCGCAGCAGAACACGCAGCCGCGCTTCTCGCCAGACGGCAAGGAACTGGCCTACATCGAGGACCGCAACACGCTCAAGGTCATCAACCTCGCGTCGAAGCAGGCGCGCACGCTGCTCACCGACCGGGAGATCTTCGGCGGCAGCCACCACTTCGTGTGGAGCCCCGACAGCCAGTGGCTGCTGTTCGACTACTCGGTGCCGGGCATCGCGCCTGGCGAGGTCGGCCTCGTCCGCGCGGACGGCAAGGGCACCCCCTCGAACCTGACGCTGAGCGGCTTCAACGACGACCGCGCCACGTGGATCCTCGGCGGCAAGGCCATGCTGTGGTTCAGCAACCGCGACGGCCTCAAGTCCGTGGCCCAGAGCGGGTCCGCCCAGCGCGACGTGTACGCGATGTTCTTCACGCAGGACGCCTGGGACCGTTTCCGCCTCACGAAGGAGGAGTACGCCCTCGTGAAGGAAGCGGAGGAGAAGAGGGACAAGGACAAGGCGAAGGCCGAGGCCGACAAGGAGAAGAAGGAGGCGGCCAAGGCCGCGCCCGTCGAGCCGATCGTCATCGACTTCGACGGCCTGGAGCTCCGCAAGGCGCGGCTGACGATCCACTCGTCCCTGCTGAGCGACGCCCTCGTGAGCAAGGACGGCGAGACGCTGTACTACCTGGCGCGCTTCGAGAAGAACGCGAACCTGTGGTCCACGAACCTCCGGACCAAGGAGACCAAGATGCTGGTGGCGCTCAACAGCGCCGGCGGCAGCATGGAGTGGGACGCGGAGCAGAAGACGATCTTCGTGCTGGCCGACGGGACGCTCTCGAAGATCGACCCGGCCGCCGCCAAGCGCGAGAGCATCACGATCAGCGGCGAGGTCGTCGCCGACGCCGAGGCCGAGCGCGCCGCGATGTTCGACCGCGTCTGGCGGCGCACGCGCGACACCTTCTACTCGGCCGGCTACCACGGCGTGGACTGGATCGGCCTCCGGCCCGTGTACGCGAAGTACCTCCCGCACATCAGCAACAACCACGAGTTCTCCGAGATGCTGAGCGAGATGCTGGGCGAGTTGAACGTCAGCCACAGCGGCTCGACGTACGCCCCTTCCTCTCCGACCGACGACGCGACGGCCGCGCTCGGCGTGTTCTACGACCAGGCCCACGTGGGCCCGGGCGCGAAGGTGGCCGAGGTCGTCAAGGACGGCCCGCTCGCGAAGGCCGGCATGAACATCCGGCCCGGCACGATCATCGAGGCGGTGGACGGCCAGCCGATCACCGCCGGCACGGACATCGCGCAGCTCCTCAACCGCAAGGCCGGCAAGCCCGTGCTGCTGACGGTGTCCGACGGCGCGACCACGTCCGACGTGGTGACGAAGCCCATCACGCTGGCCGAGGAGAACCGCCTGCTCTACGCGCGCTGGGTGAAGAGGAACCAGGACGAGGTCGACCGGCTGAGCGGTGGGCAGCTCGGGTACATCCACGTGCCCGGGATGAACGACGGCGCGTATCGCACGACGTTCGAGGAGGCGCTCGGGAAGTACGCGTTGCGCAAGGGCCTGGTCGTGGACACGCGGTTCAACGGCGGCGGCGACCTGGTGGCCGACCTCGCGATGTTCCTCAGCGGCAAGCGGTTCTTCGACTACACCACCGACACGCGCAGCAACGGGTTCGAGCCGAACTTCCGGTGGACGAAGCCCAGCGTGTCACTGGCCAACGAGGCGAACTACAGCGACGGCCACTGCTACGCCTACGCGTACAAGATGCTCGGGATCGGGCCCCTGGTCGGCATGCCGGTCCCCGGGACGTGCACCTTCGCCGGGTGGGAGATGCTCCCCGACGGCGTGCGCTGGGGCGTGCCGGGCGTCGGCGCCAAGGACGCGACCACGGGCAAGTACCTCGAGAACCTGCAGACCGAGCCCGACATCAAGCTGATGAACGAGTACCACGTCGTCATCACCGGCAAGGACCAGCAGCTCGAGGCGGCCGTGGCCGAGCTGATGAAGCTCGTGAAGTAGCGGTCGGGTGCGTCGCCCGGGAGGCCGGGGGCCCGGCGGCGGCATGGCCGCCGGGCCTTCCGCGCGTCACCACGGCAGCGGCCGTTGCGGCAGCAGGCGGTCGCGGTCGAACGGCGGCGCCTTGCGCGGCGGCAGGTCTTCGTCGGGGAAGTGCTGACGCCAGTGCTCGCGGTCGGCGTCGTCGGCGTAGTAGGCGAGGTACGCGCGGTTGTCCTCCTCGCTGCCCGTGCCGACCAGGCTCACGTGGTACGCCGCGTTCGACTCGTCGACCAGCGGCCGGGTCTCTTCACGCAGGACCTCGTGCCACAGCGCGGTGTACAACTCCCGATCGCTGAGGTGGTCGGTGTGGCTGAGGAACACCCGGATCGCCGCCAGGCGGTCGATGACCTCCCACAGCTTCGCGCTCAGCGCGGCGTCGGCGAGGGCCTCCGGCTCGGGCAGCTCGACGCCGGCCTCCGCCAGCTGCTGGAAGTTCGTGGTCCACGGGGCCGTCTCGCACGCCAGCACCTGGCGCCAGAATCGCTCGCGGGCGTCGAGCGACAAGGCGGGGGACTCCCACGCCATCACCGGCCCTCCCGCCAGCCGCGCAGCCTCCTCCTTCATGGCGTGAACGCGCGCTTCCTGGTCGGCCCGGCACTCGTCGTTTCGCAAGCTGTTGGACATGGACGCCCTCCGTCGTGCGCGCCAGCGATGGCTGGCACGCGTCCGCTGTGCGGCCGCGGACGGGGCGCGGGCCACTCGCCCACACCTCCGCCCGGCAGCCACCGGCGCCCGACCAGAAGCCCGGCAGTGATTGACGACGACGATGCCATCGTCCACGCGAGACGTCAACGACGCGTGGGGAGGCGCGGAGGAGTCCCGTTGGACGCTCCCGGACCACCTGCTCGGCGAGGTCGAAGGGCTGGCATGTCGGCGGGCCCATCGGCGTAGAATGAGCGCATTCCGCCCCGCCCCAGCATGAGATGTCCGGGTACATCGACGAGGTGTCCCACCGCCACGTCGGCGTGGCGGAGGACTGTGCTGGGCTCACGCCGCGCGTGCGACGGGAGCCGCGAGCACCCGTGCGGGAAACATGACGTCCGTGACGAAGGAGAACAGGTGTGAACCAGGAGACCAGGAAGTTCGGCCTGGGCATGGTGGTTGGGCTGGCCGTCGGGATGATGCTCTATCGGCTCATCTTCGGTTGATGGAGGCGGTGAACCCGGCACCGCGGCATGCGGCGCGCCGGGCAGCACGCTCCTCGCGCGAAGTCGTCGTCCGCGCTGAGGATGACGAAGCCCCCGGCGCGGGCCACCTTCCCAGGCCTTCGATTCGTCGGACGCGCGAAGAAGGGAACACTCGGGGTGTGGCGCGTGAGGGAAAGAGGATGCCCTGGCCAGGCTCGTGTTCGGGATGAACCAGTCCCTGGACGGCTACGTCGACCACATGGCGTTTGCGCCAAGCCCCACGCTCTTTCGCCACTTCATCGAGGAGGCTCGGGGGCGGGTGGGCATGCGGCGCCGCGCGATGGCGGGCGCGACACTCGGGCAGCCTCAGCGGGCGAGCGGCGGCAGGAGATCCAGGATGCCGTTGACGATGGCCGCCTCGCCACAGCCCGGCTTGACCGGCGAATTGAGCACCGAGAAGATCTGGTGCGCGTAGGACGCCTCGTCGGGCACGTAGCCGGCCCTCGACATGCCGTTGGCTCGCGTCGTGAGGAGTATCTTCGCGTAGGGCGATTCCTTCTTCAGCCGCAGCCCAATCGCCGCGTAGGGAATCGCGTTCACCTGCGCGATCGCGACGTCTCCCACCACCAGCACGCCGAGCCGGATCTCGACCGGGTCGGCGTCCTTGTACTCGCCGGCGACGCCGCTGCGTCCGACGTTCGTTCTCTGGCGGCCCGGGCACGTGACGGTCTTGCTGTTCCCGTAGATCCCGACGTTCGACAGGTCCCGGGTGGCGCCCCGCATGGCGTGCAGGACCGCCTCACCCAGCATCTGCCCCATCGAGAGCACCATCCGCTTCTGCTGGTTCATCAGCTTGGCGACGGTCGGGTCGTTCCGGTCGAGCCCGACGCCTCCCGGAGGCGGCATCGCGTTGCTGATGTCCTCGCCCCGCTTCGCGTAGTCCTTGATGCGGATCTCGCGGAGGTCGTACGTCTGCTGGAAGTAGATCGGATTCTGATCGCCGTGCGCGCCGAGCGAGAGGGCCGCGACGACCTTGTCGTCGTAGGCCTCCTCGACGTAGCGCGAGGCCGCGCCGGTGACGTCGCCGCTGACGAGGTCGAGCACGCCAGCGATCACGTTGAACACGGCGTAGTTGTAGTAGACGGCGATGGGGTCGCCGTCGAGCGACACGAACTCGAGCACGCGCACCGACTTGTCGGAGACGCCGTCGTAGTTGGGGCCTTCCCACCACCAGTTGGTCTTCCGGTCGATGTTGTGCCGGTTCACGTTGATGTGCGACACGCTGGTGCCGTAGCGCATGCGGGCGGGCTGGAGCGCGTCCTTCGCCTGCCGCACCGAGTCGAAGATCCGGTCCTCGAAGACGGCGTTCCGCACGGCCGGCTCGCCGGGCCGGGGCGGGCCGCTACCGATCGGTGAACTGTGGGTGCCCGTGCCGGCCAGCACGATGTGCTGCGCGGGAATGCCGAGCTCCGCCGCGATCCGCTCGCTGACCCGGCCCGCGATCGCGTCCGACAGCGAGATGACGTCCACCGTGACGAGCGCCGCGCGCGTCGAGCCGTTGTCGATGACGATGGCGCGCGAATAGACGCGGTCGAGCACGCCGAGGTACTGCTTCGGCAGGTCGATGGGGGCAGGCGTGACGTCCACCTTCGCCGCACCGACGCGCAGGGGGCCGGGCAGCGCCGGCTGGGCCTGGCTGCCGGCCGCGGTGGCGAAGACGAAGGCGAATGGCAACGCGGCAACGAGTGGTCTCATGGATCGGTCCCCATGCTCTGCTGGCCGTTCAGCCGGCGCACGTGCCCAGCAGTTGTGAGCACAATCATGCCACATTGGCCTTGACCACTATCCCATTGCGGTCAGCTTGCCTGTTTCGGGTGGCGAAAACTCCGCCGCACTTGTATTATCAGGTCCGTGGAAACCAAGGCAATCGTCTCAAAACACGACAGGATTCGACAGACCCTCATCGAGGCGATTGCGTCGGGTCAATACGAAGTGGGCCAGCGCCTGCCGAGCGAATCCGAGCTGGTGCGGACGTTCGGGGCCTCGCGACCGACGGTCAACCGGGCCTTGCGGGACCTCCAGCTCGCCGGGATCATCGAGCGGCGGGCCGGGTCGGGGAGCTACGTCCGGGCCGATGCCGTGGCGCGCGGACACGTGTTCGGCCTGCTCATCCCCGAGCTGGGCCGCACGGAGATCTTCGAGCCCATCTGCCGGGGAATGGCGGAGGCACAGCAGGAGAGCCACCACGTGCTCCTGTGGGGCAGTTCCCTGGGCGCCCCCTCGAACATCGCGGAGCAGGCCTCGCTCGCCTGCCGGCAGTTGATTGCGAAGAAGGTGTCGGGGGTGTTCTTCGCGCCCGTCGAGCTGACGAACGAGAAGGACGCCGTCAACCAGCGCCTGGCCGAGCTGTTCGACAAGGCGGGCATCGCGGTCGTGCTGCTCGACCGCGATCTGGTGTCGTATCCCCAGCGGAGCCGCTACGACCTGGTGGGGATCGACAACCGCCGGGCCGGGCACGTCATCACGTCGCACCTGTTGGCGGCGGGCTGCCGGCGGGTCGCCTTCGTCTGTCGTCCGCGCTCGGCCCCGACCGTGGACGCGAGGATCAGCGGGTACAAGGAGGCGCTGGCCGAGGCCGACGCCGGGTTCGCCCCGCACGTCTGCCGCATCGAACCCGACGACGCCGCGGCGCTCCGGGAGGTGCTGGCCACGGTGCAGCCGGACGGGTTCGTCTGCGCCAACGACTTCACGGCGGCGCATCTGCTGAAGACGCTCAACTCCCTGGGCGTGTCGGTCCCCGGGGAAGTGCGGATGGCCGGCATCGACGACGTGAAGTACGCGAGCCTGCTCTCGGTGCCGCTCACCACGATCCACCAACCCTGCGCCGACATCGGCGCGGTCGCCGTGAGCACGATGGTCGAGCGGCTGCGCAACCCGTCGCTTCCGCCGCGGGACATCCTGCTGAACTTCCACCTGGTCGTCCGCGAGTCGTGCGGCTCGCGAAGGGACTGACCCCCGGCCCGACGCCTTCTGCGGCGTGCTCGCCACGCCCGCGTCGCGCCGGCCGCACGCCCGCCTCGGTCACCACGGGCCGGTGCCCCAGCGAGTGCCGGCCGACATGCCCGCCTGTATAATCAGCCTGTGCGACCTGTTCGAACCAAAGTCCCCAAGTACCGTCAGATCTACGACAGCCTGAAGGAGGCGATCGCGTCGGGAGCGTACCGCAGCGGGCAGCGCCTGCCCAGCGAGGCCGACCTCGTCAAGACCTTCGGCGCCTCGCGCGTGACGGTCAACCGGGCGCTGAGGGAGCTGCAGCTCGGCGGGCACATCGAGCGGCGGGTCGGCTCGGGCAGCTACGTCAGCACGTCCGTGGCGCCTGGCTACACGTTCGGCCTGCTCATCCCGGAACTGGGGCTGACGGAGATCTTCGAGCCCATCTGCCGCGGGATGGCCGAAACCAGGCTCACGCACCACCATGCGCTGCTCTGGGGAAAGTCACCGGCCGATTCCGATTCGGCGGAGACGGCGGCCCAGGATCTGTGCCAGCAGTGGATCTCGAAGAAGGTGAGCGGCGTGTTCTTCGCCCCGTTCGAGTTGACGCCGGAGAAGGACGCCATCAACCGCCGCATCGCAGGCCTGCTCGACGAGGCGGGCATTCCCGTCGTGCTGATCGACCGTGACCTCGAGCCGTTTCCCCAGCGGAGCCGGCACGACCTGGTGGGCATCGACAATCGCCGGGCGGCTTTCGTGCTCACGACCCATCTCGTCGAGGGCGGCTGCCAGCGGCTGGTCTTCGTGGGCAAGCACCGGTCCGCGCCGAGTTGCGTGGCCCGCGCGGTCGGGTTCCGGGAAGCCGTGCAGGAGGCGGGCCTGCCCTTCGCCCCGGAGCTCGTCCGCCACAGCTCGGACCCCGCGGATGTCGACGACGTCAGACGAATGCTGGAGGAGACCAGGCCGGATGGCATCGTGTGTGCCAACGACTACACGGCGGCACAGTTGATGCGGTCGCTCGAGGCGCTCTCGGTCAAGGTGCCCCGCGACGTCCGGCTCGCGGCCTTCGACGACGTCAAGTACGCCACGCTGTTGCCGGTACCGCTCACGACCGTCCACCAGCCCTGCGGCGAGATCGGGGCGGCGGCCGTGCGCGCCATGTCCGAGAGGCTCCAGCTTCCGCGCATGCCGGCGCGCGACATCCTGCTCGAGTTCACGCTCGTCGTCCGCGAGTCGTCCGGTGGCCCGGCGGCGGCGCGGTGAAGGTCCCCCGCCGCGTCCCGTTCAGCCGGTCCGGTTCCCTTCACGCGTCACGCGCGGACACCGGCACGGCCCGCACGATGCGCCGGTGAACCGGGGCAACGTCCTCGCCGCCCGCCAGGCGCGGGACTTCGTCAGCGCGGGACGCAGGCGGCCACCTCGCCTTGCCTGAAGCCCTCCAGCGTGGCGAGGCCGACGGCGATGGCTCCCAGCGGGCCCGCCGTGTCGCCGAGTCCCGGGGAGGTGATCAGGGCGGTGAGCATGCGCTCGTCGACCTCCGGGTAGTAGCCGCCGAGCAACGGCAGCAGCAACGGCGGGACGCGCTCGATGATCCACGGCGCTCCCATCCCCACGCCTCCGCCGATGAGGATCCGGTTCGGGGCCAGGCTGTGCAGGAGCACCGCCAGGAGCTGCGCCAGGTCCGCGATCACGACGTTCCAGCGCGGGTCGTCGGCCGCGACCTCCGCCGGGGCGGCGCCGAAGCGCGCCCGCAAGGCCGGCCCGGAGAGCAGCCCCTCGACGCAATCGCCGTGGAACCGGCACGTGCCCCTGAATGCGTCGCCCGGCTGCCGGCGAAGCAGCAGGTGGCCCAGCTCCGGGTGCAGGCGCCCATGGAGGGCGCGGCCCCCCTGCAGGACCCCCCCACCCACGCCGGTGCCAATGGTGAGGTAGACGAGACTGTCGGCGCCCCGCCCACGTCCCCAGCGATGCTCGGCGAGCGCGGCGGAGTTGACGTCGGTGTCGATGCCAATCGGGCAGGCGAACCGGCGCGCCAGGCGGGGGACGACGGCGGCGCCTGTCCACCCGGGCTTGGGGGTCGTGCGCACGCAGCCGTAGTCGCTCGCCGCCGGGTCGAGGGTGACCGGCCCGAAGCTCGCCACGCCGAGGGCCGCAAACGGGCGTGCGTCCCACCAACGCCCGAGCCCCGCGACCAGGTCATCGAACGTCGCCTCGGGATCGCGCGTGGGGACACGCAGTTCATCGACGATGTCGCCGTCGTGCCAGAGGACGGCAACCGACTTGGTACCGCCGAGCTCCACGCCCGCAATCCGCCCAATGTCATCCACGCTCAACGCCCTTCCGGCCGTTTGAGTAGAACCGCCGCGGCGAATAATATCAAGTTGCGACCGCGAAAGCATACAGATATAGTCTTTCTGTCAATTCAGATAGGCTCGTCATGTGCTAGCGGAAGGGAGCACCGAACAATGGCCGAATCGCAGAAGGCTGGGGCGGCGGGGTCGCGGCGATCGTTCATCCGGAACGTCGGGGCGACCACGGCGGGATTGCTCATTCTGCCGCGGCACGTCCTCGGCCGGGGGGTCCAGGCGCCAAGTGACCGGCTCAACGTGGCGATCGTCGGCTACTCGGTCGGCGGGATGGGCGTGCACGACCTGAGGGCGTTGCTGGCCGGCGGCAACAACATCGTGGCCCTGTGCGATGTCGACGAGACGGCGGCCGGGGCAGCCCGCCTCAAGGCCCTGTTCGACGCCCGCCCGGGCTGGGAGGAGACCGCCGCCTTCCTGAGCGGCTTCCCGGCCTCGGGCCGGTACCGCGACTACCGCGTCATGCTCGAGAAGCGGAAGGACATCGACGCGGTGGTGGTGGCCACGCCCGACCACAGCCACGCGGTGATCGCCATGGCCGCGATGCAGTTGGGCAAGCACGTCCACGTCCAGAAACCCATGACCCGCACGATCTCCGAGGCACGCGCCCTGACCGAGGCGGCGCGGCGCTACAAGGTCGTGTCGCAGATGGGGAACCAGGGCCACACGGGCGAGGGCGTACGCCTCATCGAGGAGTGGATCCGCGACGGGGCGATCGGCCGGGTCCGAGAGGTCCACTGCTGGACCAACCGCCCGATCTGGGCGCAGGGCATGCCGCGGCCGTCGGAGACGCCGGCCGTTCCCGCCGGCCTCGACTGGGATCTCTGGATCGGTCCCGTCGCCTCGCGACCCTATCACCGCGTGTACCACCCGTTCAGCTGGCGGGCGTGGCAGGACTTCGGGTGCGGGTCCCTGGGCGACATGGGGTGCCACGTGATGGACGCCGCCTATTCGGTGCTCAAGCTCGGCGCGCCCACGAGCGTGGTCGGCTTCGCCTCGAAGCTCGTGATGCAGGTGGCGAAGCCCGATGGCAGCGTGGCGGAGACCCCGGTGGTCTACGACGACAGCTTCCCGCCCGCCACGATCGTCCACTACGCGTTCCCGGCCCGCAGCGAGGACCTGCCCGCGGTGAAACTGTATTGGTACGACGGCGGATTCCAGCCGCCCCGCCCCGACGAGCTCGAACCCGACCGGCGCATGCCCGGCGGCGGCACGATCTTCGTGGGCGAGAAGGGCAAGCTGATGTGCGATTCGTACTCGGGCAGCCCGCGGCTCATCCCCGAAACGGCCATGCAGGCGTACACGCGCCCCGAGAAGACGATCCCGCGCATCACGACGAGCCACCAGCAGGCGTGGGTGGATGCGATCAAGGGCAAGATCCCGCCCCCCGACGACTTCGACTACGCGGGGCCCTTCACCGAAACCGTCCTGCTCGGCAACGTGGCGACGCGCTTCCCCGGCCAGAGGCTCGAGTGGGACGCCCCGACGATGCGGGTCACCAACCTGCCCGAGGCGAACGCGCTGGTTCAGCACCAGTACCGAAGCGGATGGTCACTCTGACATCGGGTGGCCCGTTGGCAGCAGGCGGGCAACCCTTGACCTAGCAATACAGGTTTGATTTATTCATATTGACAATTTGTAACGACGGCAGGTACTGTCCCCACCGGCGGCCAACCGCGTGGCCGCCGGCGGTCCCGAAAGACGTCGCCGTCACTCGTGCGCTGGAGGCCCCTGCGTGAAGAATCAGGTGCAGCTGATCACCTATGTGGACCGGCTGTCGTCGGGAGGGTTTCGTGACCTCCAGGCCCTCCTGCGTGGCCCGCTGGCCGGTGTGTTCGGCGGCGTGCACCTGCTGCCGTTCTTCGACCCCATCGACGGGGCCGACGCGGGATTCGATCCGATCGACCACACGCAGGTGGACGCCCGCCTCGGCACCTGGGACGACGTGGAGGCGCTCGGCACCACCGTCGACCTCGTGGCGGACCTCATCGTCAATCACGCCTCGAGCCGCTCTCCGCAGTTCCTCGACTTCTCGACGCACGGCGCGCGCTCGGCCCACGCCGGGATGTTCCTGACCTACGACCGCGTGTTCCCCCAGGGGGCCACCGAGGCCGACCTGCTCGCGATCTACCGCCCACGGCCGTCGCTGCCCTTCACCGTCACCACGCTGGCGTCAGGGGAGAAACGGCTGCTGTGGACCACCTTCACGCCGCAGCAGGTCGACATCGACGTGCGCGACCCCAGGGCCGACGCGTATCTGGACTCGATCCTGAAGCGGTTCGCGGCGTCCGGCATCCGCATGATTCGCCTCGACGCCGTGGGGTACGCGATCAAGAAGCCCGGCACGAGCTGCTTCATGATCCCCGAGACCTTCGCGTTCATCGCGGAGCTGACGGCGCGGGCCCACGGGCTGGGGATGCAGGTGCTCGTCGAGATCCACAGCCACTACCTGAAGCAGATCGAGATCGCGCGCCAGGTGGACTGCGTGTACGACTTCGCGCTGCCGCCGCTCGTGCTCCACGCGCTGTACACGTGCGACGCGGCGCCGCTGGCGCGCTGGCTCTCGATCAGCCCCCGCAACGCGGTGACCGTCCTCGACACGCACGACGGGATCGGCGTCATCGACGTGGGGGCCGACGCGGCGGGCACGCCCGGCCTCCTCGAGCCTGGTGCCATCGACCGCCTGGTGGAACGAATCCACCTGATGAGCCGGAACGAGAGCCGGCAGGCCACCGGCGCCGCGGCGAGCAACCTGGATCTGTACCAGGTCAACTGCACCTTCTACGACGCGCTGGGCCGCCGCGACGACGACTACCTGATCGCCCGCGCCCTGCAGTTCTTCGCCCCCGGCATCCCGCAGGTCTACTACGTGGGCCTGCTGGGGGGCACCAACGACATGGACCTGCTGGCCCGCTCGCAGGTCGGCCGCGACATCAACCGGCACTACTACACGCCTGCCGAGGTCGACGCCGCGCTCGCGACGCCGGTCGTGCGACGGCTGCTCGATCTCATCAGGTTCCGCAACGCGCACCCCGCGTTCGGGGGCGACGTGCGCATCGACACCCCGGACGAAGGCCGCATCGACATCGTCTGGGCCGCCGGCGCCGATCGGGCCGAGCTTCGGGTGGACCTGCCCGAGCGCACCGCGTGGATCACCTGCACGTGCCCGCAGGGCGTCGAGACGTTCCCGGTGCACACGGACGCCGGGGCCGCGCCCGCGGCGCCGTCCGCCAACTGACGAGGTCCGCATGACTGCCCCGCAGAAGGACCACCGCAATCTCGCCGCGATCAAGGGCCTCACCTTCCTGATGTTCATGATGTTCGCGATGACCACCGACTCGGTGGGCGTGATCATCCCGGAGGTCATCAGGGAGTTCGACCTCAGCATGACGGCGGCCGGCGCCTTCCACTACACGAGCATGACGGCGATCGCCTTCGCGGGCATCCTGCTCGGCCACCTCGCGGATCGCCTCGGGCGCAAGGCGACGATCATCATGGGGCTCACCCTGTTCGCGGCGAGCTCGTTCCTGTTCGCCGCCGGACACTCCTTCGCCTTCTTCATCGTGCTCCTCGTCGTCTCCGGGAGCGCCATCGGGATCTTCAAGACCGGCGCGCTCGCGCTCGTCGGCGACATCTCCACGTCCACCCGTGAGCACACGGCGACGATGAACACCGTCGAGGGCTTCTTCGCGGTGGGCGCGGTCATCGGCCCGGCGATCGTCACCCGCCTGCTGGCCGCCGGCCTCTCGTGGAAGTGGCTCTACATCGTCGCCGCCGTGATCTGCGTGCTGCTCATCGCCACGGCGCTGTTCGTGAAGTACCCGGAGACCGCCAGGCCCTCCGAGGAGCCCATCGACCTGAAGCGCACGCTCGCCATGATGAAGAGCCCGTACGCCCTGGGCTTCTCGCTCGGCATCTTCATGTACGTCGCCGTCGAGTGCGCCATCTACGTCTGGATGCCGACGTTGATGGCCGACTACGCCGGCTCGTTCCCGGTCCTGGCGGCGTACGCGATCTCGATCTTCTTCGTGCTGCGCGCCGCCGGCCGCTTCCTGGGGTCGGCGGTGCTCGCCAGGTTCAGCTGGACGGCGGTGATGGCGGTCTTCAGCTTCGCCATCTTCGTCTGCTTCGTCGGCAGCATCCTCGGCGGCGTGTCGTACGCCGCCGTCCTGCTGCCGCTGTCGGGCCTGTTCATGTCGATGATCTACCCCACGCTCAACTCGAAGGGCATCAGCTGCTTCCACAAGGCGGAGCACGGTGCCATCGCCGGGGTGATCCTGTTCTTCACCTGCGGGGCGGCCGCGCTCGGCCCGCTGGCGATGGGCGCGGTCGGCGACGCGTTCGGGCACGTGAAGTACGGGTTCGTGCTCGCCGCCGTCTTCGCGGGCCTGTTGTTCGTCGGCCTGCTGCTGAACTGGCTCTACGACCCGGCCAAGGCGCGGTTGGCCCTGGCCGACTCGACCGAGTACGCCGGGGTCGCATCGCAGGATTGACGGAGTTCGTGTGAACGCGTGTCGGTGTCACGTTGGCGTCGGCCTGGCCGACGGTCCAGAAGTCGGAGGATGAATATGCGTCGCATGCTCGTCGTGATCACACTGGCTGCCGCCGCCCTGCTGCCGGGCGCGGCGTGGGCCCAGCCGGCTGACGGCCCCCTCCTGAAGGCCGGCGCGGCCAGGGTCGACATCACGCCGGCCCCGAACGAACTGCCGCCCACGTACGAGGGCGTCCACGACCGGATCTACTCGCGCGCGATCGTCGTCGAGAACGGGACGACCGGCGCCGCGCTGATCACGGTCGACGTCGGCGGGATCTCCGACGACACGTGGAGGAACGTCACCGGCCGGATCGAGAAGGAGCTCGGCATCCCGGCCCTGAACGTGCTGATCACGGCCACGCACACGCACTCCTCGCCACGCCGGCAGGGCACGGGCCTCGACGACCTGATCTTCAAGTCGGCCGCGCAGGCGAAGACCGCGGTGCGGCCGGCGCGGATTGGCTACGGCACCGGCCGGTCGTTCATCAACGTCAACCGGAACATCATCGACCGCAAGACCAACGGCTGGTGGGAAGGGCCCAACTACGACGGCCCGTCGGACAAGACCGTCGCCGTCATCACCTTCGAGGGCCTCGACGGTCAGCCGATCGCCGTCTACTTCAACTACGCGATGCACGCGGTGATCAACGGGCAGCTCGACCAGGTGAGCGGCGACGTGCCCGGCGCGGCGTCGCGCTACGTCGAGAACTCGTTCGACGACAAGATCGTCGCCGTCTGGTCCACGGGCGCTGCCGGCGACCAGAACCCGGTCTACTTCCAGCAGACCTACGATCTCCGCGAGATCCGCATCAAGGAGTACGCGAAGCGCGGCGAGGACATCAGCAACGCGATGCCCCCGGGCGGACAGGGCCTGAACAAGCAGGACCCGACCGTGAAGCGGCTGATGGACCAGCAGAAGCAGATGACGGTGTCGATGGGCCAGTTCCTCGGCGAGGAAGTGCTGAAGGTCATGCGCGAGACCGAGCGGAAGTCGACCAGCGCCCCCATCTTCGCGGGGCAGAAGATGCTGACGTGCCCGGGCCGCGAGCGCACCAACCAGGGCCGTGGCGGCATCGCCGGCACCTACAAGGACGGTCCGGACGTCAGCGTCCGCCTGAGCCTGCTGATGCTCGACGACATCGTGATCGGCGCCGTGAGCGGCGAGGTCTACAACCTGATCGGCCAGCGGTTCAAGAAGGAGTCGCCCTTCGCCCGGACCATGATGGCCACGATCACCAACGGTCGGGCGACCACCGGCTACATCCCGAACGACGCGGCGTTCGGCTATCAGGTCTTCGAGGTGTTGTCGTCGCGCCTGAAGCCCGGGTGCGCCGAGTCCGGCATCGTCAACGGCCTGCTCGACCTCGTCGCCGAGGCCACGCCGCGGTAGCAGGCGTTACACCCCTGGCGCCGTCCGCACCGAAGGCCGGCGGCGCCAGGGACCGAAACACTGGGCCCAGGGGGCGCCTCCTCCCCCGGTCGACGCCAGTCGGCCCCCCAACGCGCTCCCTGGGCTCGGTGTCGAAGTCGGAGCCGGCGAACGTCCCGACCACGCCGCACGGTGTGTGTGCCGGTTGCCGGCCCCGGAGCCGGGCCGGCGCCACCGGGCCCACGAATCGCGTCCTCGTTGCCAGCACGTGTCCCCGTCGGCCGCCGGCTCGTGACCGGTGCAGAACTCAGTCTCGTCCAGCCTGCCGGTCCTCGGGTCACTCCGGCGGCAACGTTCAGGACGCCGCCCGCAGCCCCCACGGCTGCCCTCCGCGTGCCCGATCAAGGCGTTCGACGAACTCGCTACTCCGTTGGGCCGAGACAGGATCGAGCGCGCGGCCGCACTCGGGCGCGTCCCTGAGTGCGCGGTGACGGGCCGGCAGAAGGTCTCCGGCCGCTAGCGCAGCACGCTCTTCAGCGCCGCATCGACGAGCGGCGCCATCACGGAGTAGCCGGCCGGCGTCGGATGGACGCCATCGACGGACAAGCCATCGCGCAGCATCCCCTCCGCGTCGACCATCGCCGAGTGGTAGTCCACGAAGGCGAAGCCTGAGGCCCGCGCGTACTCGCGCATCCACGTGTTCAGGCCGGTGATGTCCGACGGTGGCCGCATCTCGGAGTTCTTCGGCCGTGGCGGGATCTTGACGCCCGCCGGCGGCTGCGGGCCCCTGCGGGCCTGGTCGAATCCCTCAGGACGCACGGGCGTGTCGTCGGTCGGCAGGATGGCGCAGAGCACGACCTTGATGCCGTTGGCCGCCGCCAGCTGTGCCATCGCCTGGATGTTGTGCTGCACCATCTCGGCCGTCGCCGCACCCGTCGCACGCGAGATGTCGTTGGTGCCGGCGAGGAGTACGACCGCCGCGGGCTTGAGGGCAATCACGTCGGGAAACATCCGCACGAGCATCTGCGACGTCGTCTGCCCCGAGATGCCGCGATTGACGTAGGACGCGCCGGGAAACGACGTCGCGAGGGGCCACAGCTCGGTAATCGAGTCCCCCATGAACACGACGCGGTTCGGATCGGCCGGCAGCTTCCTCAGCTCGGCGTTCTCCGTGTGGTAGCGACTCAGCTGGTTCCAGTCCTGCAGTTGCTCGGCGAGGTTGCGGATGCTGAGCGACTGGCAGCACGCGTGCCTGACCGGCTCGTACTCGGCCACCAGCTGCGCCCGGGCAGTCGTGGGCCACGCGGCCCCCGCGAGGACCAGCGCTGTCACGATGCGTTTCATGAGGCCTCCCGATTCCTGGCGCCAACTCGCCGGTCGGCCGCCACGGGTCTCCATCCGCAGCGGCCGGCCGGCGCCGTGCCGGAGGTCAGAACCTGTAGGTCGCGTTGAGCTGGATCGTTCTCGCCCCCTGCGTGCCGGTGACCGAACCGAACTGCGCACCCGACGAGATGTTCGTGTTCGGGTCGTTCCAGCGCACGAAGTTGAACGGGTTCAATGCGTCGATCCCGAAGTCGAGGCTGTGCCTGCCGATCGTGAACGTGCGGGCGAGCGAGAGCGCCTCGGACTTCTGCGCGAAGCCCCGCACGTCATCCAGCGGTCCGCCCGTGTTGCCCAGGGCGAACGCGGCCGGGGCGGCGAACGCTGCGGAATTCAGGTACCGATCCGTCGCGGGGTTGAAGCCCTTGCGCGGATCCTTGTAGACATCCGCCCCGCTGACCCGATCGGCGTACTTGGTCGCGTAGCCCAACGGCGCCAGGTTGTTCGTCGCCGTGATGGTCAGGGCCGCTCCTGATTGGTAGCGGAGGGCGCCCGAGAAGCGCCAACCCGACACGATCGCGGAGACCACCCCGGAATCCGACAGGAACTTCTTGTCGCGGCCGAAGGGCAGATCGTAGGTCCAGCTGAACGAGAAGATGTGCGGTGTCGTTCCGGGGTCGATCAGCAGTGGCAAGTCGCCCGGGTACTGCGGCGTGTAGTTCGTGTTGCTCTCGTTCCGCATGTAGGTGTAGAAGGTCACGATCTGCAGACCACCGGTCAGGCGTTGCGTCGCCTTGACCTGGATCGAGTCGTACCGGCTCTTGCCTTCCATCAGTCGGGTCGAGTCGGCCCGGATGGTGGTGTACTGCGGGTAGGGCTTGAGCGACGCCGCCACGGTGTTGGCCCCGAGCTGGCTGGCGAACGCCGGGAAGGGCGACTGGAAGCCCGCTGCCGCCGCCGCCGGCGACGTGATCGGCTGGAACAACAGGTTGCCGAGTGCCAGGTACTGGAGTGGGACGTAGTTGATCTCGGAGTTGATCGCGGGCAGGGCGAGATGCGACGACCGGCTGCCGATGTACGACAGGTCCATCGTCAGGCCCCAGCCGACCTCACGCGCGATGCCGACCGTGAAGCTCTGGACGCGTGGCAGGCGTGCAGCGTCGGGCGTGGTGTAGGTGACCGCCTGGCCGTTCGCGAACGACGGGTCGGTGCTGGGCGGACGGTTGAACGACTGCGGGAACGACTGCGACGTCCAGTTGAAGATGGGCGCGTAGTTGTTGGGCGACTGGAACGACGCACTGGCCTGGTACCCGACCGGGCTGAGGGTGTTCTGGTTGCCCGTTCCGCCGTAGTAGAGCCCCCACGACCCGCGCAGGTTGGTCTTTGGCGTCAGCATGTAGCCGATGCCCAACCGGGGGCCGAACCCGGTGAGCCACTTGTCCTGGAAGCTGTAGCCGTACTGATCGATGTCGGAAGACGCATAGGCGAGCGCGCCCGGAAGGCCGGCCGCGGCGGGGTTCGCGATGTCTGGCAGGAACGTGCTGATCTTGTTGTCGACCTCCCGGTAGGGTGGCTGATAGTCCCAGCGCAGGCCGTACGAGAGGGTCAGGTTCGGCGTCACTCGCCACTCGTCCTGCGCGAACGCGGCGTAGCGCCTGAGTTTCAGCGTGTACTCCACGGGAATGAGCGCGGTCGCCGACGAGACGTCGCCGAGCAGGAAGCTGGCAAACGCGTTCCCGCCGGCGCCCGAGCTCCCCTGGCTGGTCGTCAAGGCGGTGAAGTTGAACGTGCCGGCGCGCCCGCCGCTGAAGAAGCGATTGACCCGCATCTCGCCGATCTCGCCACCGAACTTCAGGGTGTGCGAGCCGACCGACCACGTCAGGCTCTGGTTCACGCCCCAGCCGAAGTCCTTCCAGTCCTCGTCGTACGCGCGGTTCAGGTTGGCGGGCGCCGCGACGCCGCCGCTGAAGTTGATCGACGGGAAGGCGCCGTCATCGTCGGGAAGACCGGTGATGCCCAGCTTCGACGCCCAGCCCTTGCCCGCCGTCTTGTTCCCACCGCGGTTGATGTAGCGATCGAGCGAGAACGTGACGTGGTTGATCAGGTTCGACCGCATCACGTAGTCGTGGTTGACGCGGAGCTTCCAGCTGTTCGCAATCTGATCGAACGTGTTGTCGATCGGGTTGGTCTGCTCGGCCCCCCACTCCGGGTCGGGGCCCATGCCGTTCGACCAGATGATCCGGTGCCTGACCTGCGCCTGGTACATCACCGACAACCGCTGCGCGGAGCTCAGGTTGTGATCGACCTTCGCGATGGGGGTGTAGATGTCGTAGTACGGCCAGGTGGCGGAGTTGCGGCTGCGGAAGTTGCTGATGTTGCCGGGCAGATCGGGCGTCGGCAGGTAGCCGATGATGGCCTTCGCGGCGGGACTGATGCGATCGGCGGGAATCTGGTTGTTCGGGAACTGGTCACGCACGACGTTGCCGTTGGCGTCGGTACGCGTGGTCAGCGGGTCGTAGATGGGGATCACCCGCCCCTGGGCGTCGAGGAGCCCGCTGAAGTCGCCACGCTTGAACGCCTCGGTGGGCACCGTGATGAGATTCCCCGACGCGCCGACCCGCGAGTAGAACACGCCAAGGCTGCCGAAGAAGAACGTCTTGTTGCGACCGTTGTAGCCGGGGAACACGACCGGCCCGCCGAGCGTGAAGCCACCCTCGTGCTGCTTGTACTTGGTCTTCTTCGCCTGGAAGTAGGTCTTCTCGTTCAGGGCGTCGGTGCCGTAGTGATCGTACACGCTGCCCGCGAACCTGTTCGAACCCGACTTGATCGTGACGTTGCTGAACCAGATGCCGAATCCGCCGTACTCGGCGTTGAAGCCGTTCGAGACGACGCTGAACTCGCCCACCTGCTCGAGCGACGGGCCGTTCTCGGCGAGCGAGCCACGAGAAATCGCCTGGCTGCCCCGGCCGCCGTCGACGAAGACTTCGGTCTCGCCCACGTTCGCGCCGTTGACGCGCGGGTTGAACGTCGTGCCGCTCGTGAAGCCCGGCAGGTTCACCAGGAACCCGGTGATGTCACGCTTGTTGGCGGCCACGATGACGGGAATCTCCTTGACGAGCTTCTCCGACATGGCGGTGGTGTTGGTGATCGTCGACGCGTCGAGTGCCGACGCGCTGACTGTGACGGCCTCGGTCACGCCGGACGGACTCAGCACCAGATCGACGCGGATCTGCACGCCGGACCGAAGGTCGATGCCGTCGGCGGTGGCGGGTGCGAACCCGTCCTTGGTGACGAGCACCAGGTAGTCGCCCAGCGGCAGGTTCGGCGCGGTGAAGAGGCCGACGCTGTTGGTGGCAATCGTCGTGACCGTGCCGGTCGCGAGATGCCGGATCTCCACCTGCGCGCCGGGCACCATGGCGCCGGACTGGTCCGTCACGATGCCCTGAATGGTGCCACGGTCGCTCTGGGCCGAGGCGACGGTGGCGCACGCCATGATGGCGAGCAGGGTGCCGACGACGACGAGAGCCCGCAGTCTTGTGACGCCCGTTGTTAACCTACCCATCGCGATGCCTCCCCCCGCGCTGCTCGCGGCGCTTGCCGGTTTCCCAAGAGACGACAGGAGAACATGCTATTACAAGTTGGCCACATTGTGTGGCATTAACTTGGCCGATCTATGTGAACATATTGAAGCCGCCGATGTGCATATCAATTTTCGGACGACCAGCCGAAATCTGATGATTGACGCCGGTTCTTGAAGGCCGAACACGGCCCGGAGAGCCGGTCACCCACCTCCCTCATCTGCGCCAGTCGGTCAATGGCCTTCCTGTCCTGGCACAAGAATAGATCTCAAATCTAAACATTGCTCAAAGACAACAGTCGGCGATATATCAAGACAGATAATCAAACATTGCATGCACAGGCATCCCAAACGTCTGCCGCATTCGCAGCATGCCCGGCGTGCAGCAGATCAAGCCATCGGACCGTTCCCACGTCCGTCCCGGGCGCCACGTCAAGCGACGAAGGAGGTCACCTGCGCTGCCGACGGCACGGTCGTACCTCGGCGCCGCCGGTCACTTGAACAGCAACGGCAGCGCTTCCCGCAGGTTGTGTCGCCACACGCTCCAGACGTGGGCGCCCTCGGTCTCGCGGTAGGTCACGTCCACGCCGCGGCGGCGCAGCGACTCGACGAAGTCCTGGTTCGCCTTGAAGAGGAAGTCCTGGCGGCCGCACGACACCCACAGCAACCGGAGCGGCTTCGGCGGCTCGGCCGGCAACGTCTCCTCGACGTTCAGGAACTGCCCGCCGACCGCCGCGCTGAATCCAAGCACGTAGCCGAAGAGGTTCGGGTTCGCCAGGCCGATGCTCAACGCCTGGCCTCCCCCCATCGACAGGCCGGCGATCGCTCGATGCTCCGGACCGGCCTTGACGCGATACGTCCGCTCGACGAGCGGGATCACGTCCTCGAGCAGGTCCCGGGGGAAGCGCGGCGAGAACATCCCCGTCTCGCCCGCTATCCTCACGAGTGGCCCCACGTTGGCGCCCTGCAGGGCATGCCCCTGAGGCATCACGACGATCATCGGCGCGACGCGTCCCTCGGCGATGCCGTTGTCGAGGATGATGTTGGCGCGACCGTTCATCACCCAGCCGTTCTGCGCCTCGCCGTTGCCGTGCAGCAGGTAGAGCACCGGGTACCGGTCGCTCGCCTGGTCGTACCCCGGTGGGGTGTAAATCCACAGCCAGCGCGTGACACCCATCGCCTTCGACTCGTACAGCACCATCCGCACCTCGCCGTGCGGGACGGGGCGCGAGTCGTAGAACGCCGGCGCGTCGCCGGGGACCTGGACGAAGCTCGACATCGCCGCGCCAGGCGGCGTCGGCTTGATCGCGGGGTTCGACGGATCGACGACGTCGACGCCGTGGACCCGGAAGTTGTAGCTCCAGATTTCGGGCTCGAGTGGGCCCACCGTGATCGTCCACAGCCCCTCGGCGTCCTTCGTCATCGGCTGCGGCCCGCGCCCCTGGGTGATCTCGCCGACGAGTTGCACGACGGTCGCCTCGGGCGCCCGGAACCGCAGCGTGACACGCCGATCCGGGTGCACCTCAGGGGAGGCCAGGGCCGTGACCGGCGTCGACATGCGGCGCGGTGCCCCTGGCTGGCCCGGCGGCCGCCCGCCGCCCGGCCCCTGCGCGTGAGCGACGCCCGGGGTTCCGAGCACCAGCAGGCCCACCGACGCCGCCCCAATCCATCGCCGTGACATGGCGCCCTCCGTCCGTGCCGCCGATCAACGCGCGAACCACCCGAGGTCGAAGGCGGCGGCCATCGCCTCGTTTCCTGGGTCGTTGGGATGGATGTGGTCGCCCGGGTCGAACTCGGCCTTCATGCGCGCGGGCCGCGCCGGGTCGCGAATCACCGCGTCGAAGTCGACGACGGCGTCGAAGCGACCGCTGCTGCGGATCCACGCGTTCACGGCCTGGCGCGTCGCTTCACCCTGCGCCGTCGCCGTTGCCTGTCCTTCCTGCGGGGTGAGCGTGGCGCCGATGACGCGAATCCCGTGCGCGCGGCACCGATCGATGATCTGCTCGTACCCGGCGATGAGTTCCTCGGGCGTCAGCGGCGGCGTCCCGAAGCGGCCCCGGAAGTTGATGTCGTTGATCCCGCCCAGCAGCACGAGCCACCGTACCCCGGGACGGGCGAGGACGTCCCGGTCGAATCGCGCGAGCATGCTCACGCCGGCGCCATTGCGAAGGACCTGGTTCCCGGAGATTCCCTGGTTCACGACGCCGACGTGCTGCGTGCGCGTGTCCCGGCGCAGGCGCTCGGCCAGCAGCGAAGGCCACGCCCGGTTGGCGTCGACCGTCGTCGCATAGCCATCGGTGATGGAGTCACCGAGCGTGGCGATCGTGTACGCCTCCGGCGAGGCGACGACGTCGAGGCTCGACAGCCAGAAGTACGAGACGAACGTCGTCGCCTCCGGCGGCATCGTCGTCGCGGACACGTGGTTGCCCGGCGCGACGTAGGTCGTCCGGATGGCGTGCCGATGGATCGTGGGCGCCCCCGTGTGCTTCGGCAGGTAGATCGAGATCGCCACCTCGGTCAGCGGCGCGACGGCGAGATCGATGGGATCGCTCAGCACGAGGGCGCCGGGCGGCAGGGTGACCGACGCGCGACCGTTGAACGTCAGCGGTCGCCCGGCATCGGTCGTCCCACCGCCCTTCGACAGGGCGATGTGGGCGGCCCCGATCTCGACCGGGTCCGCGTTCAGCATCTGCGACAGGCCGATGCGGACGCGTGGCCCGCCGAGGCTCGTGCGCACCACCATCCGGATCGTCTGATCGGCGAAGGTGTCGGGGATTGGCGGCGGCGGCACGATCGGCGGAGGAAGCGGTGTGGCACCAGGGCGAGGCACCGGCGGCGGGCCGGCCGGCCGTGCGAGGTTCATGGGCAACAGCAGTTGTGCGGTCGCCCAACTCGACACCCAGCGCTCGGGCGCGCCCGCGGCAGGCGCCGGGGACGGCTGCGCCGAGACTGGCGGCGCCGCGGCGAGCCAGGCACACAAGGCGAGCACGTGCCACGGGCGGCGCGCACGAGGGCGGATGGGCACGAGGGCGAGGACGTGCGGGGCGTTCACCGGGTGTCTCCTCCAAAGATTCCAAGGTCGAAACGCGCCGGACCGAGACGCCACGACTCGAGGCCTTCGACGCGCGGCTCGACCGGGGCCGAGGGTGGCGGCGGGCCGAACAGTCCCTCGCGACGGATCAGCGGATCGGCGGCGACCGCCACTCCGAGGTCGCCGGGGCCTGCGGTGATGGTGCCGTAGATGGCTGCCTCGCCATCGTTCACGTAGACCTCGAACACTCGCTTGTCGAGGAACACGCGCAGCGTGTGACGTGCGCGTCCACGGCCGAGTGGCGCGCGCAGGTCGCCGACGGCGAGCACACCTTGCGGCAGGATGCGTATCTTCGTCGCTGTCGTGCCGTCGGCGCTGCGCCTGACGTCGAGGCCGACACCGCCAGTGGTGTTCCCCGGGACGATGTCGGCCGAAATCTCGAGGCAGTCGCCGCTGACGCCAGCCAGGACGGTCGGCTGGCCGGGCACGGGCGCGACTGGCGGGTGCGTGGCCGGCACCCCGCGCAACTGCCCGAACTCGGGCGGCGGGTGCTGGCGCAGGAACCCGTCGGCGTCGAGCGACAACAGCCGCGGCATCACCATCACGCCGTTCCAGCCCTTGTCAGGCGCGGTGCGCGTGCGGCCCCAGAGCCACACGATCGTGCGTCCCTTGTCGTCGACGGAGACGTTGCTGGCGTACGCGTCGCCCGGATCGAGCACGCCCTGCGTCTCCGGCACGAAGGCGGGCTTCTCGAGATCGAGGGTGCCGACCAGGTACTGCACGGGCCGGTGCGGCGACGTCAGCAGGACCCACTTGTCACCGAGCGGGAAGAGGTTCGGGCACTCGATGTTGAAGTACTGCTTGTCGCGCTGCTGGTACACCACGCCGACGTAGCGCCAGTCGGTGAGGTCGGCGTTGGCGGCCTTGTAGAGGAACACGGCCCCGCCCCCGCCGCGGCCGCCGTTGACGTTGCCGCCGCACACCATGTAGGTGTGGCGCCCGTGCGTGAAGAGGAACGGGTCGCGCCACTGCGAGGGCGTGAGCGTGCCGTGCGCGGCCACGGTGAGGATGGGGTTCCGCGCCGGCCGGTCCCAGCGAATGAGGTCGTCGTCCAGCGGCACCGCGATCCACTGCTCCGGGTGCTCGTGGCCGATGCTGGTGTAGAAGAGGAGCGGCCGCCCGTCTGGGCCGAGCGCCGCGCCGCCGGAGTAGATCGCGCGCTCGCCGCGCGACGTCAGGGGCCACAGGGCGATCGGCAAGTGCTCCCAGTTGACGAGATCCCGGCTCCGCGCGTGGCCCCAGTGCTGGTTGCCGCCGCGCGGCTCCGCCGGATTGAGCTGGTAGAACAGGTGGTGCCAGCCCTTGTAGTAGATCGTGCCGTTGGGATCGTTGGTCCAGTTCGCGGGCGGGCGGAAGTGGTAGACGGGCCGCTCGGGATCGCGGGCGGCGAGCGGTACGGCCGCGCGCAGTGCCTCGGTCGCGGCGGCCGGACCGTTGGCCGGCTGCGGCTGCCCAGTCACCGGCCAGGCCGCCGACAGGGCGACCCCACTCAGGAGGAACGCTCGTCGACTCAGGGGCACCGGGGGCCTCCGGTCCTGGGCCTACGGGGTGGCCTCGAGGATGCCGCGACAGTAGTCGAGGCACCGCTTCAATTCGACCGCTGGTCCGTCCGGCCCGACGTACTCGATGCAGGCCGGCATGTCGTACCGCTGGTCGCGCAGCAGCGTGAGCACCTCGCGCAGGGGCGTCTCGCCCTGGCCGAACGGCATTTCGCGCCCGCGGTTGCTCATCCGGTCCTTCAGGTGGACGTTGGTGATGCGGGCCCGGTGGGCGCGCAGGTACGCGACGGGGTCGTGGCCCATCGCGAAGAAGTGGCCGATGTCGAGGTTGACCCAGATGTTCGGCGAGAGCGCCATCGCCTGCTGGAAGGCGTCGGGCCCCTCGCTGTGGTTGTGCATCGCGACGATGACGTCGTGCTTCTCGGCGAGGGGGGCGACCCGCGCCAGGGCCGTCAGCGGCGACGACGCCGTGATGATGCGGGTCCCGAGCGCCTTGGCCATCAGCAGGCCGCGCTCGATCTCGGCGTCGGTGTAGCTGTCGTTGAAGCTCAGGTTGTAGGCGAAGAGGATCAGGCCCTCGCGATCGAACTGCGCCTTCACGTCGCGGAACTTCGCGAGGTCGACGTCGAGCCGCCACGTCCGCAGCGACTCCCGCACCTCGGGGGCCATGCCCCGCGGCGCGGGACGAGCGGGGGCGCCCCCCGGCGCGGCCGGCGCGGAGCCGGCCGCGG
>JADHED010001011.1_pt1 | contig 26621 bp, 27 predicted proteins | sample 8952041 | NCBI WGS metagenome assembly JADHED01 (sample SAMN16124423, study PRJNA663239) | bioreactor sludge metagenome | isolation source: sludge (control) | place: India:Bengaluru | collected 2018-09-08
CCTCAAAATGACTTGACTTTGAACACAGTTGCTCTCCCAGAGGGAGAGGGAGTAATGTCGGCGCAACCGGTCGCCCTCGCCCCTTTGGGGAGAGGGAGGGGTGAGGGGCATCTGCGACATGTACATAGTCAGGCCATTTTGGCTCGGGGTTTCAGCGCTTTCTGCCGCCAAAGATACCGCCCAGCACGCCGCGCAGGATTTCCTTGCCCAGGCTGGTGCCCATGGTGCGCACGGCGGACTTGGCCATGGTCTGCACCAGGCCATCCTTCCTGCCGCCGCGCGGGCCGGTGCTGCCAAACAGCACGTCGTTGAGCCCACCCATCAGCCCGCTGTCGCCCTGCGTGTCCGCGCCGCCCTGGGGCGTGGCGGCGTTGCTGGCTGCGGCATCGGTGCGGCCGCGCAGCTTTTCATAGGCCGATTCGCGGTCCACAGCGGTTTCGTACGTGCCGGCGACGAGCGATCCTGCGATCAGCGCCCGGCGCTGTGCGTCGCTGATGGGGCCGATCTGGCTGCCCGGCGGCAGCACATAGACGCGCTCGGTTTCGCAGGGGCGGCCCTTGGGGTCGAGAAAGCTCACCAGGGCCTCGCCCACGGCCAGCTCGGTGATGGCGGCCTCGATGTTCAGGCCCGCCTTGGGCCGCATGGTGGTGGCCGTGGCCTTGACGGCCTTCTGGTCGCGCGGCGTAAACGCCCGCAGCGCGTGCTGCACGCGGTTGCCCAGCTGGGCCAGCACGCTGTCGGGAATATCCAGCGGGTTCTGCGTGACGAAATACACCCCGACGCCCTTGGAGCGCACCAGGCGCACCACGAGCTCGATGCGCTCCACGAGCACCTTGGGCGCCTCGTTGAACAGCAGGTGAGCCTCGTCAAAGAAGAACACCAGCTTGGGTTGATCGGGGTCGCCAATCTCGGGCAGCTGCTCGAACAGCTCGGACAGCATCCAGAGCAAAAACGTGGCGTACAGGCGCGGCGCGTTCATGAGCTTGTCGGCCGCCAGGATGTTCACGATACCCCGGCCATCGACGGTCTGCATGAAGTCCTGGATGTTGAGCATGGGCTCGCCAAAAAACTGGTCGCCGCCCTGGGTCTCGATTTGCAGCAGGCCGCGCTGTATGGCGCCCACGCTGGCGGTGCTGATGTTGCCGTACTCGGTGGTGAAGTCCTTGGCGTTGTCGCCCACATGCTGCAGCATGGCGCGCAGATCCTTCAGGTCCAGGAGCAACAGGCCGTTGTCGTCAGCAATCTTGAACACCAGGTTGAGCACGCCCAGCTGCGTCTCGTTGAGGTTCAGCATGCGCCCGAGCAGCAGCGGCCCCATGTCGGAGATGGTGGCGCGTACCGGGTGGCCCTGTTCACCAAACACGTCCCACAGCGTCGTGGGGCAGGCGATCGGCTCGGCCAGCGGCAGGCCGCGCTCGGCCAGCACCTTGGCGAGCTTCTCGCCCACGCTGCCCTTCTGGCTGATGCCGGTGAGGTCGCCCTTCACGTCGGCCATGAACACCGGCACGCCGATGCGTGAGAACTGCTCGGCCAGCGTCTGCAGCGTGACCGTCTTGCCGGTGCCGGTGGCGCCGGTGATTAGGCCATGGCGGTTGGCAAGGCCCGGCAGCAGGTGGCATTGGGTGGAGTCATGCTGTGCAATCAGTAGCGGTTCGGCCATGGCGGTTCTATGGTGGGTGAGTCAAAAGTAAAATCCCGGCCGCAAGATTAAATCACTCAAAGGACGCCGCAGTGGCAGGACACAGTAAATGGGCCAACATCCAGCATCGGAAGGGCCGCCAGGACGAGAAGCGCGGCAAGATCTGGACCCGCATCATTCGTGAGATCACCGTCGCAGCGCGCGCCGGCGGCGCCGATCTGGGAGCCAACCCACGCCTGCGTCTGGCCGTGGAAAAGGCCAAGGCCGCCAACATGCCGGCCGACCGCATCAAGTACAACATCGAAAAGGCTTCGGGCACGCTCGAAGGCATCAACTACGAAGAAATCCGCTACGAAGGCTATGGCATAGGCGGCGCGGCCATCATCGTGGACACCATGACGGACAACCGGGTGCGCACCGTGGCCGAAGTGCGCCATGCCTTCAGCAAGCACGGCGGCAACATGGGTACCGAGGGCTCGGTAGCCTTTCAATTCAAACACTGCGGCCAGCTGGTCTTTGCCCCCGGAACGAACGAGGACCAGGTCATGGAAGTGGCGCTGGAGGCCGGTGCCGAGGACGTGGTGACGGACGAGGAGGGCGCCATCGAGGTCATCACCTCCCCGGCCGACTTCGAGGCCGTGAAGAATGCCCTGGAGGCTGCGGGCCTGGTGGCCGAAGTGGCCGAGGTGACCATGCGCCCCGAGAACACCATTGCCCTGGAAGGCGACGAGGCAGCGCGCATGCAAAAGCTGCTGGACATCATTGAAGACCTTGACGATGTGCAAGAGGTCTATCACAACGCCGAGCTCTGAAAGCCACAGCTGCACCCTATGAAAATCCTAGTCATTGGCGGCGGCGGCCGCGAACACGCCCTGGCGTGGAAGCTCAGCCAGTCGCCCAGAACCACCAAGGTCTATGTGGCGCCGGGCAACGGCGGCACGGCGCTGTCGTCCAGGTATGAAAACCTGCCGATCACCGACGTGGTGGCGCTGCGCGAATGGGCGCAGGCGAACAAGATCGCACTGACCGTGGTCGGCCCCGAGGCCCCGCTGGCCGCAGGCGTGGTGGACGAATTCCGCGCGCATGGACTGCGCATCTTCGGGCCCACGCAGGCGGCCGCGCAGCTGGAGAGCTCCAAGGCCTTCTCCAAGGCCTTCATGCGCCGGCACGGCATTCCCACGGCCGACTACGACACCTTCACCGACCCGGCACTGGCCCACGCCTTCGTGGACCGCCTGGGCGCGCCCATCGTCATCAAGGCCGACGGCCTGGCGGCGGGCAAGGGCGTGGTGGTGGCCACCACCCTCAAGGAGGCCCACGACGCCGTGGACTTCATGCTGGTGGACAACAAGTACGGCGTGGCGCACAACGACGGCGGGGCGCGCGTGGTGATCGAAGAATTCCTCGAAGGCGAAGAGGCCTCCTTCATCGTGCTGTGCGACGGCAAGAACGTCGTCGCCCTGGCCACCAGCCAGGACCACAAGCGCCTGAAGGACGGCGACCAGGGCCCCAACACTGGCGGCATGGGGGCGTACTCGCCCGCGCCGGTGGTGACGGCCGACGTGCATGCGCGCGCCATGCGCGAGGTCATCCTGCCCACCGTCCGCGGCATGGAAAAGGACGGCATTCCCTACACCGGCTTTTTGTATGCCGGTCTGATGATTGATGCCGAGGGCCACCCCAAGACGCTGGAGTTCAACTGCCGCATGGGCGACCCCGAGACCCAGCCCATCCTGATGCGCCTGAAGAGCGATCTGGTCGAGGTGCTGGGCGCGGCCGTGGACGGCAAGCTTGACCAGGTCGAGCTGCAGTGGGACCGCCGCACGGCGCTGGGCGTGGTGATGGCCGCCCACGGCTACCCTGACAGCCCGCGCAAGGGCGATGCCATCACCGGCCTGCCCGCGGACGCGGACGACGCCATGGTGTTTCACGCCGGCACGCAGCTCGATGGCGGTGTGCTGCGCACCAGCGGCGGCCGCGTGCTGTGCGTAACGGCACTGGCCGACAACGTGCGCCAGGCGCAGCAGCGCGTGTACGACGTGGCGCGCGGCATCTACTTCGATGGCGCGCAATACCGCCGCGACATCGGGCATCGCGCCGTGAAGGGCAGCTGATGGATCAGGCATTGAACCCCGCAGGCCATGTGGCCCAGGTGCGCGCTTACCTGCAGGGCCTGCAGTCGCGCATCACCACGGCTCTGGAGGAGGTGGAAGGCCCGGTAGAACAGGGCGGCGCGCGTTTTCGCAGCGATGCCTGGCGGCGCGATGCGGGTTCGCCCCTGCAGGGCGACGGCATCACGCGCATCCTGGAGGGCGGGCGTGTTTTCGAGCGTGCTGGCTGCGGCTTCTCGCATGTCAGCGGCCCTGGCCTGCCGCCCTCTGCCACCCAGCACCGGCCCGAGCTGGCTGGCGCGCCGTTCGAGGCCATGGGCGTGTCGCTGGTGTTCCACCCGCGCAACCCCTATGTGCCCACCGTGCACATGAATGTGCGCATGATCTCCGCCGGCCGGCCCGGGCAAGAGGCCACCTGCTGGTTTGGCGGCGGCATGGACCTGACGCCCTGCTATGGCTTTGATGAAGATGCGGCGCACTTCCACCGCAGCTGCAGGGATGCGCTGGCGCCCTACGGCGCGCAGCTGTACCCGAGCTTCAAGGCCTGGTGCGACGAGTACTTTCACCTCAAGCACCGGGGCGAGCAGAGGGGTGTGGGCGGGATCTTCTTCGATGACTTCTCCGAGCTCGGCTTTGCGCAAAGCCTGGCCATGACGCAAAGCGTGGGCGATGCCTTTCTGGGCGCCTACCTGCCCATCGTGCAGCGGCGCATGGCCATGCCGCACGGCGAGCGCGAACGTGACTTCCAGCTGTATCGCCGGGGGCGCTACGTGGAGTTCAATCTGGTGTGGGATCGCGGCACGCATTTCGGTCTGCAGTCCGGCGGCCGCACCGAGTCCATCCTGCTGTCCATGCCGCCGCTGGCTGCCTGGGCGTATCAGCGCGAAGACGCACCGGGCACGCCTGAGGCCGAACTCACCACCCGCTTTCTGCAGCGCCGCGACTGGCTTTGAGCCCGGCGCGCTATATTGCCGTCAATTTTTACCTGAAGACCCCCTGATGACCACTTCCCCCAAATCGGAAACCGCCGCCAAGAAAGACGTTACCAAGCTCCAGCGCGCCATCATCGATGGACTGGAGGACGTCAAGGCGCAAGACATCCAGGTCTTCAACACCGAGCATCTGTCGCCGCTGTTCGAGCGTGTCATCGTTGCCACCGGCAGCTCCAACCGCCAGACCAAGGCCCTGGCCGCTAGCGTGCGCGACGCCGTGCGCGAGGCCGGCTTCGTCAAGCCGCGCAGCGAGGGCGAGGAGAACGGCGAGTGGATCATCGTGGACTGCGGCCAGGCCGTGGTGCATGTGATGCAGCCGGCCATCCGCCAGTACTACCGCCTGGAGGAAATCTGGGGCGACAAGCCCGTGCGCATGAAGCTGGGCGCGGACAAGCCGCGCAAGGTCTCGGCCTCGGAGGACGCTGAAGGAAAGCCCCTGGGAAAGCCAGCTACCAAGAAGGCCGCAGCCAAGGCGCCGGCCAGGAAAGCCGTGGCCAAGGCACCGGCCAAGGCAGCGGCCAAGGCCACCAAGCCCGCCGGCAAGACGGCGGCCGCAACCAGGCCTGCCGCAGGACAAAAGCCGGCTGTCGCCAAGAAGCCTGCCGGCGTCAAGGGGCCGGCGGCCGCCAAGAAGCCGGCGGGCAAGGCTGCCGTGAAAACCGTGGCGGTCAATAAACCCGCAGCCAGCAAGGCCCCCGCCAAAGCCGCAGCCAAGACCACGGCGCGCAAGCCTGCCACCAAGGCAGCAAGCAGCAAGCCTGCAGCCAAGAAGGCACCCGCACGCAAGAAGCCATGAGGCTGCTCATCGTGGCCGTGGGTCAGCGTGTGCCCGACTGGGCCGCGACTGCCTACGACGACTACGCCAAGCGCTTCCCGCCCGAACTCAAGGTCGAGCTCAAGGCGGTCAAGACCGAACCACGCGGCTCCAAGACCCTGGAGACGCTGTACGCCGCCGAGCGCGAGCGTATCGAAGCCGCCATCCCGCGCGGCACGCGCGTGGTCGCCCTGGACGAGCGCGGCACCAGCCTGACCACCAAGGCCCTGGCCGAGCGCCTCAAGGGCTGGCAACTGGGGGGTGATGATGTGGCCTTGGTGATCGGCGGGCCCGATGGGCTGGAGCCGGCCTTTCGTCAGGCCGCCCATGAGCGCATTCGTCTGTCCGACCTGACACTGCCGCACGCCATGGTGCGCGTGCTGCTGATCGAGCAGCTGTACCGCGCCTGGTCGGTGAATGCTGGCCATCCCTATCACCGCGAATAGTCCTATTTTGATAGCTGCTTGCGCTTACAGGGTAAGCGCTAGAGGCTGTTTTTGCTAAGAATGTCTGACTTTATCTATCTCGCGTCGCAAAGCCCGCGCCGGAGCCAGTTGCTTGCGCAGTTGGGCGTGCGCCATGAACTGCTGCTGCCCAATGCCATGGGCGATGAACCGGAGGATGCAGAGGGCCTGGAGGCCGTGCGGCCTGGTGAGGTACCCAGCGCTTATGTACAGCGCGTCACCGCGCTCAAGCTCGACGCGGCGGTGGCGCGCCATGCGCGCCGCAGCTTGTCGCCGGCGCCGATTTTGTGTTCCGACACCACGGTGGCGCTGGGCGATCGCATTTACGGCAAGCCCGAGGACGCGCAGGATGCGGCCCGCATGCTGGCCGAACTATCGGGCCGCGAGCATCAGGTGCTTACCGCCGTGGCGGTGCAGGTGGGCATGCGTCGCCTGGCTGCACTGTCGCTATCGCGCGTGCGCTTTGCCACGATGACGCAGGCGCAGATTGCCGCCTACGTGGCCAGCGGCGAGCCCATGGGCAAGGCGGGCGCCTATGGCATTCAGGGTCCGGTGGCGCAGTACGTGCAGAACCTCAACGGCAGCTACACCGGCATCATGGGGCTGCCATTGTTTGAAACCGCACAGCTGCTGCGTGCCGCAGGCGTGCTGCGCGATTGACCTTTACTGCAGCGTGTGGCTGGCCAGCCGCGCCGGGTTGGGGATGTGGATGTCGCGCTTGTCGATGCGAATCAGGCCCGCGACTTCAAGCTCATGCAGCACGCGCGAAAAGTATTCGGGCGTGATGGACAGGCGCGATGCAATGGTGGCCTTGCTCACCGGCAGCGAGACGTTGAGCGCCACGGCGTCCTTGGCCTTCAGGGGGGGGCTGGCGTCGTCTTCGGACAGTGAATGCAGCAGATAGCCGATCACGCGCTGCATGCCGCTGTGCAATGAGTAGGCCTGCACGTCATGCACCAGGCCATGCAGGCGCCGCGAAATACCCGCCAGCATTTGCATGGCAAAACGCGGGTCGTCCTCGATCTCGCGTACCACGGCTGCCTTGCCCACGCTGAGCACCAGGGCGTCGGCCAGGGCCTGGGCGTTGATGATGTACGGGCGGCCGGTGAACATCAGCGCCTCGGCAAAGCTGATGCCGGGGCCTGCGATTTCGATGACCTTTTCTTGCCCGGCGGGCGAAATGGCGAACAGCTTGACCTGGCCCGTCACCGTGACATGGAATTCCTCGCAGGGCATGCCCACGTGAAAAATGGTGTCGCCCCGCGCGTAGCGCCGCAGGCGGCACCCGGCGGCCAGTCGCTGCAGCTCGGCGGGCGTCATTTCCTGGAACAGGGGCAGGGCGGCCAGGTAGCGCGGGATGTCGAATTGCTGGGGATCCATGGCGTGGGATTGTTGTTTGTTTGGCCTGGATTAAATATGAATTTCAGAGTCAGTTTCATGACTTCAGTCAATTCGAGGGCAATTTTTGACCAGGACGCGGCCCAGTGGGCCGCTGCCGGCTACCCGACGCACCCTTGGTTTGGGGCTGAATCAGCGGGTCAACCCGGCGTAGGCAGTGGCCAGGCGGCGCACCAGATCCTGCGGGCGGTGCACCAGTGCGTAGCCCTGTGAGCCGAACAAATGGGGCAGGTAGTCGTGTGCCTGGGCGTCGATGGTTACGCAAAACGGGGTCAGGCCCGCAGCCCTTGCGGCTTGCACGGCGTGGCGCGTGTCCTCCAGGCCGTAGCGGCCTTCGTACTGATCCAGGTCGTTGGGCTTGCCGTCGGTCAGGATCAGCAGCAGGCGCTGGCGTTCGCCGCGCCGCAGCAGTCGCGCCGTGGCGTGGCGCAGGGCCGCGCCCATGCGCGTGTAGTAGCCCGGCTTGATGGCGTTGACGCGCGCCATGGCGGCGCCGTCCCAGCGCTCGTCAAAGCCCTTCAGGTGCTGTATGCGCACATGCTGGCGGCGGATGGAGGAAAAGCCCAGCATCTCGAATGGGTCGCCGCTGGCGGCCAGGGCCTCGCCAAACACGTGCAGGGCGTCGCGGATCACGTCGATCACGCGGGCGTCGGACGTGGCGTAGGCATCGGTGGACAGCGACAGGTCGGCCAGCAGCAGGGTGGCCAGGCTGCGCTCGGCGCGCACCCGCTGGATATAGACGGCAGGCGCCTCATTGCCCGGTCCCCGGCCTTTTTCCACCTGGTGGTGCACCCAGGCATCCAGGTCGATCTCGTCGCCCTCGGTGCGCGCACGCATGCGCCCGGGCGCGGCGCGCAGGGCCTCCAGGCGCCGGCGCATGCGCCGCGCTACGGCGCGCAGCGCCGTCGGTGGGCTGTAGGGAGGGGCTTCGCGCGCAATGTAGCGTTGCACGGCGCAATGCGCGGGTTGCAGCACCTGGCGCTTGTAGTGCCATTCGGGGTACTGCTCGCCCGCGCCCAGAGGCAGGTCGTCCTGGGCGGCGCTGGGCAGGTCCAGGTCAAACTTGACGCGCGATGCCGTGCTCTTGCCGTCGGGGGCAATGACCAGCTCGTCCATGTCGTTGGCGGCCTGCAGGGCGTTGCCGTCGTCTTCGTCGTCGTCGGCACGGTTGACACGCGTGAACTCGCTCCAGGACATGAGGGATTCGGTGCGAAACATCATGACCAGGGGGGCGGTGTGGCGTTCGTCGTCCACTGTTTGCGTGGCGCGCCGGCGTGGGTCGCCGATGGCCGGGGGCTGGTGGGTGGCGTCCTCGGCCTCCGTGCCCTGGGTACGCGGGGGCCGCGCCGGTGCCGGGGCGGCGTTGGCTGGCAGCGTGAGCCACAGCCACAGCGGGGCGACGTCGGCATGGGTGACGGTAATGCCAGGCGTGACCTGCCCCTGCAGGGCGGCCCGCACGGCACGCTCGGCCTCTAGTGCCCGGCCGCGCAAGCGTTGCAGGGCAGGGCGCTGGGCCAACTGGGCCGCGTGCAACTCCTCATAACGAGAGCGCAGGCCCGGGAAGGTGTCCAGGGCCGCCTGCGTGGCCAGAACCTGGTTGGCGAGCCAATCGCCCGTGGGTTCCAGATGGGCTGCCAATGCCGCCAGCCACAGGTACAGGCTGCGGTTGTGTGCCGCGTCCTCAAAGACGCCGATCTCTGGCGGCAGGGCGATCACGTCGCTTTGCCACTGGCCCAGCACCGCATGCGTGCCGCTGCCGGCAAGGCGCTGCAGCAGGCCGCGCGTACCGCCCACGCGGCTCTTGCCGGCCGGTGCGATGCGTACGCCCGGGCCGCCGCCACCGGCACGGAACAGCAGCCCTATGCTGCGCTGCATGTCTGCCAGATACACCGTGCCTGTCGAAGCCTGTCCGTCTGCGGCGCGGGTGATGAAGCGGTGCCACTGGCGGCCTACCCATTCCTCCATGGCGCGCGCCTCCTCGGAACGACGTTCAGGCGCCGACCACGGCCGTGACCACCTCGGCCAGGGCGGCTGCGGTGTCGGCGTCGTCGGTCAGCGTATCCACGATGGCGGCCCGGCAGGCAGTGGCCAGGGGGATGCCGCTGGTCACCAGGCGGGCAGCCATCACCAGCAGGCGGGTGCTGACGGTTTCTTCGAGATCCTGTTCCGTCAGGCGGCGCAGCGCCTGGGCCAGGTCCACCAGTTTGTGCGCGGTGGCGCTGGATACGCCGGACTCGCGCTCGACGATGGCTTGTTCCACGTCCGGCGCGGGGTAGTCGAAATTGAGCGCAATGAAGCGCTGGCGTGTGCTGGGTTTGAGGCTCTTGAGCACATTCTGGTAGCCGGGGTTGTAGCTCACCACGAGCATGAACCCGGGCGCAGCGGCGAGCTGTTCGCCCGTGCGCTCGATCGGCAGCACGCGCCGGTCGTCGGCCAGCGGGTGCAGCACCACGGTGGTGTCCTTGCGCGCCTCGACCACCTCGTCGAGGTAGCAGATCGCGCCCTGGCGCACGGCGCGGGTCAGCGGCCCGTCGGCCCAGACGGTGCTGCCTTCGCTGATGAGGTAACGCCCCACGAGGTCGGCGGCCGTCAGGTCGTCGTGGCAGCTCACGGTGATCAGCGGGCGCGCCAGGCGCGCCGCCATGTGCTCGACAAAACGCGTCTTGCCACAACCCGTGGGCCCTTTGATAAGCACCGGCAGGTGTTGGCGGAAGGCATGCTCAAAGAGCGCGGCCTCGCCGCCCTGCTCGGCGTAGAAGGGCACGGATTGAAGGTGCCGCTGTTCGCTGTGATCCATGGCCGTGGCTTTCATTCACTCAGGCGCGCTGTGCGGGCCGGGGGCGGATGAGGTTGTCGCCCGCGCCGCTGCCATGCTCGTCATGGGAATGCCCATGGTGCGTGTGCTTGCCATGCTTCTCGCCGGGCAGCACATGCTCGCCGCCAATGAAGAAGCTGGCGAAGTAAGTGAACTGGCCCAGCAGGAACACCACGCCACCCAGGACGCGCACCCAGTAGAACAGCGTGAGCTGGTCTTGCGTGGCCATGAACCCCAGGGCATTCGTCTCGGGCAGGCGTTGCAGCCATACCTGGATCGTGCCGGCAGCCGTCAGGGCCAGCACCATGATGGCCATGCCAATGCACATGATCCAGAAGCTCCACATTTCCACCGCCTGTGCGCGCTGGCTGTTGGCCACGCGGCCGCGCAGCGTGGGCATGGCGTAGCTGATCAGGGCGATCACCACCAGCACATAGGCGCCAAAGAAGGCCAGGTGGCCGTGGGCCGCGGTAATTTGCGAGCCGTGGGTGTAGTAGTTGATCGGGGCCAGCGTGTGGATGAAGCCCCACAGGCCCGCGCCCAGAAAGCCCATCACCGAAGTGCCCACGGCCCACAGGATGGCCGCCTGGTTCGGGTGGTTGCGCCGGCGGCGCTGCACCATGCTGAAGGCGAACAGGGTCATCATGAAGAAGGGGATCGGCTCGAGCGCGGAGAAGATGCTGCCAATCCACAGCCAGTAGCCGGGCATGCCGATGAAGAAGAAGTGGTGGCCGGTGCCCAGCAGGCCGCTCATCAGCGCGAAGGCGATGATGACGTACAGCCACTTGTCGATCACTTCACGGTCCACGCCCGTGGTCTTGACCAGCACATAGGCCAGCAGTGCGCCCAGGATCAGCTCCCACACGCCTTCCACCCATAGGTGCACCACGAACCACCAGTACATCTTGTCGCGCACCAGGTTGTGCGGGTTGACGAAGCTGAACAGGAACATGATCGCCAGGCCCCACAGGCCCAGCAGCAGCACCGTTGAAATGGCGGTCTTGCGGCCCTTGAGCACGGTCATGCTGATGTTGTAGAGGAAGCCCAGCGCCACCACCACGATGCCCACCTTGGTGGGCAGCGGCTGCTCCAGGAACTCACGCCCCATGGTCTGCAACAGGTCGTTGCCAGTGACCTCGGCCAGCTTGGCATAGGGCACCAGCAGGTAGCCAAGGATGGTGGCTGCGCCTGCGATCAGGAAGATCCAGAACAGCGCAATCGCGAGGGCCGGGCTGTGCAGCTCGGTCTCGGACTCCTCGGGAACCATGTAGTAGGCCGCGCCCATGAAGCCGAACAGCAACCACACGATGAGCAGGTTGGTGTGCACCATGCGGGCGATGTTGAACGGGATGTACGGGAAGAACAGGTCGCCGACCACGTACTGCAGGCCCAGCGTGATGCCGAAGATGATCTGCCCGGCAAACAGCACCATGGCTGCTATGAAGTACAGCCGCGATACCGACTGGCTTTGGTATTTGAGAACCTGGGTTGTCATGGTAGTGCTCCGCGATCAGCCTTCGATGTTGGGGGGCCAGTTTTCGGTGTTGATCTCACCCGTCCACTTGAGGAACTCGATCAGGTCGTTGGTCTGTTGTTCCGTCAGGTTGAACTGCGGCATCTGGCGGCGGCCGGGGGTGTTGGTGGGCATGGCTGCCATCCAGGCTTTGATGAAGTCGGGCCCGCGACGCTTGTACACGTTGCCCAACTCGGGGGCAAAGTACGCCCCTTCACCCAGCAGGGTGTGGCAGCCAATGCAGTTGCGCGTCTCCCAGACCTTCTTGCCTGCAATGACGGCTGGCGTGATGGCCTGCGCGTTGGAGCGCTCGGGTATGCGCCTCTCGCTGTCAAAGATGATGGCGGCGAACAACAGTGAGAAAAACACCGTGCCACCGTAGAACATGTTGCGGGCCATCTGTTTGGTAAACCCGCCGTGCACCTGGCTCATTGTCAAGCCCTCCGTTTAAACAGGAGCCCGATGTTCTCGTTATCCAGGGGAAGTTTCCTTGAACGGGATCAAGAAAACCCCGTTGTCGTCAGCGGCTGGCGTGCCAGGCCGAGGCGGCAATGACGAGCAGAACGACCACAGCCAGCCAGCCGAGCAGCAGCCTGCGCCATAGCACCGGGGCGTGGCGCAGCTCCATGTAGTCCAGCACGATGAGCACAATCTTGACGGCGGCCAGCGTCATGACCGCGCAGGCCGTAATCAATTCGGAGCGGATGGCCGCGCCGCTCTCGCCCAGCCACCAGGTGAGCGCCGTGGCGGCAAGCAGAATGAACCAGATGATGTTGATGCGGCGAGCTGTCATGAGGCCGGGCGCGTTCAGCGCAGTACGTAAACCAGGGGGAAGAGCACCATCCACAGCAAGTCCACCATGTGCCAGAACACGGTGACGGTCTCCAGCGTGTGGCAGTTGCGGGGGCCGTAGGCGCCGCGCCGCGTGGGCGCCCACACGAGTGCGAAGAACAGGCAACCCACCAGGGCATGCAGGAAGTGAAAGCCCGTGAGCATCACGTACAGCATGGTGAAGCTGTTCTCCGCGATGTCTAGGCCTTCGCGCCACTTGTCCACGTACTCCAGGCTTTTGACGGTGACAAATCCCAGGCCGCAAGCCAGCGCCCCCAGCAGCCAACGTGCGCCAGCCTTGTTGCCGCCGTGCCGCACGGCGTGCAGGGCGCGCGCTGCGCAGGCACTGGCAGTCACCAGAAATACCGTGTTGATCGCGCCCGAGGAGAGATCCAGCGTCGCCTGTCCCGCCGCAAACAGCTCCGGGTTGTATAGCCGCGCTCCGGCGAAGGCCGCAAACAGCATGCCAAACGTGAGCAGTTCCAGCAGCACCAGCAACCAGACGACGAAGTCGCCCGGCAGCTGCTGCGTCTGCGTGGGTGCTGGGCCGAATGCGTCGGCCGTGGGCGTGGGGCTGCCTGCTTCGGTCAATGTGAAGTGCCTTCGCTGCGGGTGATCTTGTTCCATACGTTGTATTTGCCGACGGGCTTGGCCATGGGCAGGCGCTTGACCTCCTGGAAGGTCTGCGCGTCATACACGATGATGGCACCATCCGTTTCCCACACGCTGGCCAGGGCGTAGCGACCGTCGCGCGTGAACTCGATGTGCGCCAGGGTCTTGCCTGGCTCGCGTACCTCGGCCACGGGCTCCAGCGTGCGCTTGTCGATGATGGTGAGGCGATCGTTGACGTTCTTGCTCATCATGGAATCGGTCCAGGCGTAGGGCGTGTTTTCGTGGCTGCGCATGAAAAATCCGGCGCCGGGCGTTGGTATGGTGCGCAGGTTCTTCCAGTTCTGCATGTCGATCACGTCAACGCCGGTGCCGCCCAGGTTGGGGCTGGCGAGTACGGTGGTGCCGTTCCAGGCGAAGGTGATGCCCGACCCCAGATGCGGCATGCCCGCTATGGGCAGGTCGGCGATCTTGCGGCGCACGTCCAGGTTCACCACTTGGGCGCTGGCCTTCTGTGCCTGGCCCGTTCTGGCGCGGGTGGCGCCCAGCACATGGCGGTAGCTCTGGTCGAAGAAAAAGTCGTCCAGCGGTTCGTCCAGGGGAGTGCGGCGCACGCCCAGGTAGCCTGGTTTGGCGATGGCTTCGCCCATCTTGTAGTCATGCACCAGGCCGTCGTAGATGGGCGCTGCCTTCTGGTCGTATGAGATTTCCCAGATTTCCGGGATGTCCTTGAGTGCGACGACAAAGCTGCTGCGCGGCGTGGCGTCATACACCGCCGATACGCGAGAACTGGCCTTGCCGTCCAGGGTTTTCGCCTCGTAGGTCTTGACCAGATTCAGGTCCGCATCGAACAGCGCCAGGCTGTGCGGCAGGTAGTTGGCCGCCATGACCCAGCGGCCGTCGCCACTGACCGCCACGTTGCGCATGTTCAGGCCGGCGCGCACCTCGGCCACCACGGCCAGGCGCCACAGGTCGTACTTGGTGACCCAGCCGTCGCGCGAGCCGAAGAACACGTAGCGCCCGTCGGGCGTGAACTTGGGGCCGCCGTGCAACGCGTAGCGGCTGGCAAAGCGGGTGATGACGGTGAAGCGATCGCCGTCGAGCAGCGAGATGTGGTGATCGCCCCCTTCGACGACCACGAACAGGTTCATCGGGTCGGCATTCCACTTGGGCTTGACGGGCTCGTCGGCGGGCAGCGGCGTGGCGATGCGCGAAGCCCGGATATCCGCCTCGCCCCAGCGCGGAGCGGGCAACACCGGGGTGCGCACCCAGTCGGCCAGGGACTTGATCTCATCGCCTGAAAGCTGCTCGGCAAAGCCCATCATCTGGGTGGCCTGGCGGCCTTCCTTGATGACGCGCAGCACCTCGGCGGGCCGTGTGCGCTCCAGGCTCTCGGGCAGCAGGGCCGGGCCCATCAGGCCGGTGCGCTGCGCGCCGTGGCAGCTGGCGCAGTGTTGCTGGTAGAGGGCGGCGGGGTCGGGCTGGGCCTGCGCGGGGGAGGCCAAAAACAGGCTGAGGAGGGCGGTGGGAAGAAGAAAGCGGGGGAACAAGGGGGTGCTCCAAAAAATGATAGCTACTTGCGCTTTGTTGGCGAGCGCTACCCGGTATTTCTACCTCTCCCGTAGGCGGGAGAGGGCAGGGGTGAGGGTCTTCAACAGGGGCGTTGCGCTGGCATCACCCCCTCACCCCTGCCCTCTCCCCCAAGGGGGCGAGGGAGTCGAGCCGGTTAGGCCGCCACCACCTCAATGCGTCGGCGCTTGGGCGGCGCCGGCTCGAACGGTGTGCTGGCGGCGCCCACTTCGGCGTCGGTCAAGTAGCAGCCCGGGTCTTCAAACCAGAAGTTGCCCGTGAGTTGCTGCGCGCGCACGCGGGTGTTGCCGTTGCAGATCGCCAGGTGCCGGCAGCCGGCGCAGCGGCCCTCGACGGGGCGTGGGTGCTGCTTGAGGCCCGCCATCAGCGGGTCGCTGGTGTCGTTCCAGATCTGCGAGAAGGGGCGCTCGCGCACGCAGCCCAGGTCGTGGTGCCACCACATGGTGTCGGGGTGCACATGGCCCAGGTTGTCGATGTTGGCGATCTGCTGGCCGCTGGCGTTGCCGCCCCAGGCGACGAGGCGCGCACGCAAGGCGTCTTCCCACTGCGGCAGGTGCGCCTGCACCCATTGCAGCAGGTAGGGGCCGTCGGCGTCGTTGTTGCCGCTGACGTAGTCGTCCATGCTGCCGGACTGGGCGGCGGCCCAGGCGCGGTCGAACAGCATGTCCATGGCGGCGCGCGTGGCCTGGTGGTGCGCGTCCTTGCCGCGGTGGATGTTGCCGCGCCCGGCGTAGTTCAGGTGCGAGAAGTAGAACTTGTGCGCGCCCACCTCCTGCATCAGGTCGAGCAGCGCCGGCAGATCATGGCCGTTCATGGCCGTCATGGTGTAGCGCAGTCCCACCTTCACGCCTACCTTGTCGAGGTGGCCGATGGCGGCCAGGCTGCGGTCGAAGGCACCCTCGAGGCGCCTGAACTTGTCGTGCGTGGCCTTGAGGCCGTCCAGGCTGATGCCTACGTAGTCAAAGCCCGCGTCGGCGATGCGCCGCGCCATGGGGGCGTCGATCAGGGTGCCGTTGGTGGACAGGCCGGTGTAGAAGCCCATTTCCCGCGCGCGGGCGGAGATTTCGAAGATGTCGTTGCGCAGCAGGGGCTCGCCACCCGAGAGAATGAGTGCGAGCACGCCAAAGGCTTTCAGGTCTTCCATGACCTCGAAGACCTCGGGCAGCAGCAGTTCACCCGCGTATTCATGATCGGCCGAGAGCGCGTAGCAATGCTTGCAGGTCAGGTTGCAGCGGCGGATCAAATTCCAGATCACCACGGGACCGCGTGCCTTGCGATCCTTTACCGTGGGGTAGGCGCCAGTGGCTTGCGCCTGCGCGAGTTCGCGCATGTATTGGCTGATACGAAACATTCTTTAGCCTTTCAAACGCAGGCCGGTTTTCTTCAGGATGGCCGTGGAATACAGAATGTCATGGCCGCGGCAGGCGCTGCCCAGCATCTGCGCGATTTCTTCGGCTTGCACCGCCACGGCCTCGCGGCTGGTGCCGTGCAGCATGGCAAACAGGTTGTAGGGCCAGTCGGGCAGGTGGCGCGGGCGGCGATAGCAGTGGCTCACGCCCGGCAACTGCGCCACCCTGGCGCCGAGCCCGGAGACCTGCGCGTCATCCACATCCCACACGCTCATGCCATTGGCGGTATAGCCCAGGCGATAGTGGTTGGGCACGGCGCCGATGCGGCGCACCAGGCCGCCCTCCAGCATCTGCGCCAGGCGCTCGCGCACCTGCTCGCCGGGCACGCCCAGCATGGCCCCCACGGCCTCGTAGGGGCGCGCCACCAGGGGCAGTCCCCCTTGGGTGGCGGCGATCAGGGCACGGTCAAACGCGTCAAGTGCCATGGTGCTCTCCTGCGCGGGGCAGGGCCGACAGGCGCAGTTCGACGAAATACTCTTCCTCTTTGGGGAAGGCGTAAACCTTCAAACCCACGGCGTCCTCGATGCGGGCGATGGCGTCGGCCGCCTGCGCGGGCGACTCGGCCGCCACGACGAACCACATGTTCAGTGCGTGCGTGCGTCGGTAGTTGTGCGCCACTTCGGGAAAGCTGTTGACCACCGCATTGACCACGTCAAAGCGCTGCTCGGGCACGGCAATGGCCGCCAGCACGAACTGGCCACCCGCACGCTCGATCTGAAACAGGGGGCCAAAGCGCGTGAGCACGCCCTGGGCCAGCAGCTGGTGTAGGCGCTCGATCACGCGCTCTTCGCTCCAGCCCAGCGCCTTGCCGACGACGGCAAAGGGACGATCGACGAGTGGAAAACCGCCGTGCAGGTGGTCGATCAGGCGGGCGTCTTCAGGCGTGAGCATGCGGCGCTCCCTGGGTCTTGGAAATATGGTGGGCAAAGCGCCGCGCGCCGGTCTGCTTGAAGCGGCGCAGCGAAAACAGCGTTGCCTGGGGCTTGTCGCGCAGACCGGCCTGGGCCACAGCCTGGGCCACCGTCTGGCGCACGCTGGCACGGTCGCGCCCATGCACCATGCAGTACAGGTTGTAGGGCCAGCCATGGGCCCGCGCGCGCTGGTAGGCCAGCGTCACGCCGGGAACCTGCGCCAGCGCCTCGCCGCAGGCGTCCACCTCGTGCGCGGGCACGTCGAACACCGTCATGGCGTTGGCGGTATAGCCCAGCTCGTGGTGGCGCACGACCACGCCAAAGCGGCTCAGGGTTTTTTGATCGAGCCAGCACTGCAGGGTGTGCAAGACGGCCTCGACTGGATGTTGGAGCTGCCGGCCCCAGGCATCGTAGGGGCGCTCCACGAGGGGCAGGCCCTGCTCGGCCAGGGCGGCCAGGGGTTCGTCGGCCAGCGGCAGGCGTGATGCCGCCCAGTGCGTGGCGCCGGTGGCATCGGACTGGCTGGCGCGCAGGTCAAACCCGGTGTCGATGCGATAGGGCCGCAACATGGGCAGGCGCAGCACGGGCAGCCGGGTGTCGGCCTCGATGGTGCGCAGCAGTTGCTCGACCGCCGCGTCATCACGCCCGGTGGCGACGAACCACAGGTTGGTGGCGTGTTCGCGCTCGTAGTTGTGGTTGACGCCGGCGTGGCGTGACACGTCGATGGCCACGCGCTCGAGTCGATCCGGCGGCACGGCCATGGCCGCCAGCAGCGACGCGCCGCCCGCGCCGGGTGCAAACACCGCGCCGATGCGGCTGAAGCTGCCCTGGTCTTGCAAACGCGCATAGTGGGCCAGCACTGCGGTCGCATCGAAGCCGACGCGGCGGCCGATGGCGGCGAAGGGCTCGCGATCGAGCGGAAAGCCGCGCTGCCAATGGTTGAGCAGGGTCAGCTCCAGGGCGCTGTGCGGCTTGTGCATGCTTCAGAACCCCATGCGCTGCGCGCGCGCGGTAAAGAAGATGCCGCTGGGTGCATCGACAGCCAGGCTGGCCTGCAGCTGGCGCGTGTGCGTGTCATATACCTGCACGCGGTTGTCGTCGCGGCAACTGATCCAGACGGATTCGCCGCGCGGCGTGAACTCCATGTGCAGCACGGCCTTGCCGGGCTCCAGCGTCTGCACCACGCGCAGGCTGGGCGTGTCGATGACCTGGACGCGGTTGTAGTCCGGCACCGAGAAGTTGACCCACACCTGGCGCCCGTCGGGCCGCGCCATCACAAATACCGGCTGGCCCGCGACGGGAATGCGGCCCACCTCCTGCCAGGTGTTGGTATCGACCACCAGCACCTCATGGCGCCCTATGGCGGGCAGAAATGCCCGGCCACCGGCCATGGCCCAGCCGCGCAAATGCGGCATCTTGTAAACAGGCAGGGGCTTTTCGCCACGCCCATACCCAGCCAGGATGCGGCGCGCCTGCGGGGTGGGTTCCCAGAGATCCACCATGGCCAGGCCGTCCTCGCCGAACAGGCCGGCGATGTAGTGGCGGCCATTGGGCGAGAGCAGGGCGTCATAGGGCTGGCGGCCAATGCCCTGCAGGGTGGTAACGCGCGGCTGGCGCGGGTTGCTGCAGTCGGCGATGCAGATGGCCTCGCCGTCAAACAGGCTATAGACAAAGCGGCGCTCGGGCAAATCGGCCAGGCCGACCACGCGCGAGCGTTCGCCGCCGGGCATGGTGGCCGGCACATCGGCCAGCAGTTCCAGCGTGGCGGCGTCGAACACCTTGATGCCGCCCGGGGTGTAGTTTTGCGCCACCACCAGGCTGCCGTCGGCGCTGATGGCGCCGCCGATCGAGTTGCCGGCCTGCATGACGCGGTGGGTGATGCGCTGCGTGAGGAGGTCCACGCGGCTCACGCCACCGTCGCGGCCAAAGACAAAGGCAAAGCGTGCGTCGCGTGAGAACACCACCGAGGCATGGGACAGATCGCCCAGGCCCTCGACACGGCCGATGGAGTCGCGCCGACTGGTGTTGACGAGGGTGAGTGCGCCCTTGGCGCGCTCTACGACCACGCCCAGGTCGCCTGTGCCTTGCAGGGCGGGCGCCGCCTGAGAAGGGTGGGAGGAAGAAAAAGGCGCCGATGTGGCCGCGCAGCCTGCAGCGAACAGGGGGGCGCTGGCACTCAGGGACAGCAGGGCGCGACGCTTCATGGATCGGCTTTCAGTGTTTTTCTTCAGGGAATCCGCGGGCCAGCTGCTGGGCGATCCAGAGGGCCTCGCTGCCCTGGAGCAGGGCGCTCCAGGGCGGCATGGGAGTGCCGGGAATGCCGTGCGTGATCACGGCCGCCAGGAATTCCGGGGGCTTGCCGGCCAGGGCCTCGCGGGTGAGCGCGGGGCCCAGGCCGCCGGTCAGGCGCATGCCATGGCACGAGCCGCAATCCTGGCGCACCATGCGCACGAGCTGTGCGCCGCGCTCTGGCGTGGGTGCTGCGTCATGTGCTGCGGCTTGCGCAGCAACCAGCACCCCCGCCAGGGTCAGGATGGCGGTGAAACGCACCATGACAGGCCTTTCGTTGCGTCAATAGACGTCGTGCATCGTGTTGTACACGTTGAACTTGCCGGTGGGCGTGATCAAGCGCGGGTCGTTGAGCACGGTCTTGCAGCTGCGGGTCTTGTCGTCAACCACCACGATGGCGGACTTCTTGTCCTTGGCGCTCCAGACGGAGAACCAGACCTCGTCGCCCTTCTGGTTGTATTCAGGCTGCACCACGCGCTTGGCACCGTCGTCGTTCAGCTGGGCGCAGGCGGCGATGTCGATGACCTGAGGCGCCTTGGACAGGTCGCGGATGTCGAACACGGCCACGCTCTGGCTGATCTTGGGGTCGGGGTTGAGCGCGGTGTCCACCCACAGGTTGTTGGACTTGGGGTGCGTCTTGATAAACAGCGAACCACCGCCCTGGCCCTTGAGCGACTGCACCACCTTCCAGGCGTTGGCCTTGTGCTTGGCCGGGTCGGTGCCGATCACCGAGATGCTCTCGTCGCCCAGGCCCGAGGTAGCCCACACAGGGCCAAACTTCGGATGCTTGAAGTTGGCGCCGCGGCCCGGGTGCGGGATTTTGCCCACATCCACGATGGCTTCGAGCTTGCTGGTCTTGGTGTCGATCACCACGACCTTGTCGGAGGCGTTGGCTGCTGTCATGAAGTAGCGGCGCGAGGCGTCGAAGCCGCCGTCGTGCAGGAACTTGGCGGTGTCGATCTGCGTCGTCTTCAGGTTCGTCAGGTCGGTGTAGTCCACCATCCAGATCTTGCCGGTTTCCTTGGCGTTGACCAGGAACTCGGGCTTCTGGTGGCTGGCCACGATGGCAGCCACACGGGGCTCGGGGTGGTACTCGTTGTTGATGTCCATGCCACGCGTGCCGACAACCTTGCGCGGCTTGAGCGTGTCGCCGTCCATCAGCACGAACTGCGGCGGCCAATAGGTGCCGGCAATGGCGATCTTGTCTTCCCAACCCTTGAACTTGGAGGTCTCGACCGAGCGCGCCTCCAGGCCGACCTTGATCTCGGCCACGTTGTCGGGCTTCTCCATCCACAGGTCGATCAGGTTCAGGCGTGCGTCGCGACCGATCACATACAGGTAGCGCCCGGAAGCCGACATGCGCGAGATGTGCACGGCGTAGCCGGTCTTGATGATGTTGATGATCTCCTTGGTGTCGCCATCGATCAGCGCGATCGTGCCGTCATCACGCAGGGTGACCGACATGATGTTGTTGATGTTGTACTTGTTCATCTTCTTCGTGGGCCGCTGGGAGACGGGCACGTATTCCTTGCGCGTCTTCTCCATGTCCGCCAGCGAGAACTCGGGCGGTGTGGGAGGGTCTTGCTGCACGTAGCGGGCCATCAGATCCACGGTCGCCTCGTCGAAGTCGCCCGAGGTCAGCCAGTTGGGCATGCCCGCGGGCGAGCCGTAGGCGATGAAAGTCTTGAGGTAGTCGGTGCCGCGCTCCAGCGTGATGTCGGGCGTGAGCGGCTTGCCCGTGGCGCCCTTGCGCAGCACGCCGTGGCAGCCGGCGCAGCGCTCGAAGTAAATCTGGCGCGCGCGGTCGAACTCGGCCTGCGTCATCTTGGGAGCCTTGGGGTTGGTGCTCTGGTACATGGGCGCATCGCCCACGGGCGAGCTGGCGGCTCCCATGTAGTTCTTTTCGGTCTCCGAGACCGATTTGGCATTCTGGGCCATCGCTGTAGCTGCCACCATGGTGGCGGCCGCAAGCGCAACCAGCTTGGCAATCCTCTTTGCTGTCATTGTGGGTCCTCTGCGTCGCGGATCAGCGCTTGGGTGGCTCCTATGCGGCTGCACGGAGCCATCTCGCGAGGTCGCTGTCCAATTCCCTCTGTGTGCGAGTGAGAGGATCGTCGTTCCTGCGCCTGGCGCTGTCCTTGACTTGGTTCAAGGACGCGGCATGGCAGTCGCAAGAACAATGCCTTTCCACCACGATACGGATCAAGAAAGGCTGTCATGAGTTTCGTTGAAGAGGCGCGCTGGTTCAGCGGCACTGCGCGCGCTGAAACGGCAGAGGGCCCGTTGCCGGCGGGGCGCGTGACGTTGGTGGGCGCCGGGCCCGGCGACCCGGAGTTGCTGACACTGCGCGCAGTCAAGGCGTTGCGTGGCGCGCGCCTGGTGCTCTACGACCACCTGGTCGGCAAAGAGGTGCTGCGCTACGTGGCCGAAGATGCAGACCTGATCTACGTGGGCAAGGAGTCCTCGCACCACACCTTGCCGCAGGAGTCCATCATCAACCTCATGGTTCGCCTGGCGCGCAGCGGGCGGTCGCTGGTGCGGCTCAAGGGAGGGGATGGGTTCATTTTTGGCCGCGGTGGCGAGGAGGCCCAGGCCCTGGCCGAGGCTGGGATTGCGTTTGACGTGGTTCCTGGCATCACCGCGGCGCAGGGTGCGGGTGCCTGTGCCGGCATTCCACTGACGCACCGCGATCACGCCGCGACGCTGGTGTTTGCCACGGGCCATTTGCGTGGCGACGACGAAGTTGCGCTGGACTGGGAGGCGCTGGCACGACCGCGCCAGACCGTGGTGATCTACATGGGCATGGGTACGCTGCCAGTGATTTGCCGTGAGTTGGTGCGCCACGGGTTGAGCGCCAGTACGCCTGCAGCGTTGGTTGAGCAGGCTTCGCTGCCCAGTCAGCGCTGCATCACCGGCACGCTGCAGGACTTGCCGCGGCTGGCGCAACAGCACCGCGTGCGCCCGCCGGCACTCATCGTGGTGGGCGAGGTGGTGGCGCTGCAGCCGCAGCTCATGCGCGGCATGCAGGGGGCTGTCGTGTAGCGCCGCACGTCGGCCTGTGCAGGGGCCGGATTCAGGCATCATGGGCGCCTTATCAGGCAAAGCCCATGCAACAAGACATTCTCATCAACTGGTCACCCCAGGAAACGCGCGTGGCCGTGGTTGAAAACGGCGCCGTGCAAGAGCTGCACGTGGAGCGCACCCTGGAGCGCGGCCTGGTCGGCAACGTTTATCTTGGCAAGGTTGCGCGCGTGCTGCCCGGCATGCAGTCGGCGTTCATCGACATAGGGCTGGAGCGTGCAGCCTTCCTGCATGTGGCCGACGTGTGGCAACGCCAGGAGGGCGGCGAGGCGCCCATGTTTGCGCGCAAGGGCGAGCCGCCCGTCCCCATTGAGAAGCAGGTGTTCGAGGGACAGGCGCTGATGGTGCAGGTCATCAAGGACCCGATCGGCAGCAAGGGTGCGCGCCTGTCCACGCAGATCAGCATTGCCGGCAGGTTGCTGGTGTTTCTGCCGCAGGATGACCATATCGGCGTGTCGCAGAAAATCCCGCAGGAGGAGCGCGACGCGCTGCGCGCCCGGTTGCAGGCGCTGGTGGGAGACAAGTCAACGGGTGGGGGCGGGGGCTTCATTCTGCGCACCAATGGCGAAGACGCCAGCGATGGAGAACTGGCCGAGGACATTGCCTACCTGCGCAAGACCTGGGCCGGCATCCGGCAGGCGGCGCTGAGCCGCCCGCCCACCTCATTGCTGTACCAGGACCTGAGCCTTCTGCAGCGCGTGCTGCGCGACCTGGTGGGCGAGCAAACGCAAACCATTCGCCTGGATTCGCGCGAGCAGTTTGCGCTGCTCGCCCAGTTTGGCCGTGAGTTCATGCCCCAGGCGACGGCCAAGCTGCAGCTGTACAAGGGTGAACGGCCGATCTTCGACCTGTACTCGATTGACGAGGAGATCGCCCGCGCCCTGGGGCGGCGCGTGGACTTGAAGTCTGGCGGCTACCTGATCGTGGATCAGACAGAAGCGCTGACCACGATCGACGTGAACACGGGCGGCTACGTGGGCGCACGCAATTTCGACGACACCATCTTCAAGACCAACCTGGAGGCGGCCGGCGCCATTGCACGCCAGCTGCGCCTGCGCAATCTGGGCGGCATCGTGATTGCCGACTTCATCGACATGCTGCGCGAAGACCACCAGGCGGCCGTGCTCACCGAGTTCAAGAAGCAGCTCGCGCGCGACCGCGTCAAGACCATGGTGGGGGGCTTTTCTCAGCTGGGCCTGGTGGAGATGACGCGCAAGCGCACGCGCGAGTCGCTGGCCCACATGCTGTGCGAGCCTTGCCCCAACTGCCACGGCGTGGGCGAGGTCAAGACCGCGCGCACCGTTTGCTACGACATCCTGCGCGAGGTGCTGCGCGAGGCGCGCCAGTTCAACCCGCGCGAGTTTCGGGTCATTGCGTCGCCCCAGGTGGTTGACCTGTTTCTGGACGAAGAAAGCCAGCACCTGGCGGGCTTGTCCGACTTCATCGGCAAGCCGATCTCCCTGCAGTCCGAGACCGCGATGGGGCAGGAGCAATACGACATTGTTTTGCTGTGAGGTTCAGGCGGGCTCATCCTGCCTCAATCGCCACACATAAGTGACTGTCGTGAAAGGAGATTTCGTCAGGCGAGCATTCTTGTCGTGTCTTGTGGTCCCATCCTTTCGCAACACTATTGGGTAGCTGCGTGGGTAGCTAGCCGGTGCGCTGGACCCGGCTTCTGCGTAGCGCCCAGGAGCATTGAGTATGGCGACCAAGAATGGACTGTTATCCGACCTGCAGTTGAAGCAGTGGGCCAAGGCGGGCAAATCTCTGGCAAAAAGTGACGGCAACGGCTTGACGTTCACGCTGTCCGCCGCGGGCAAGGCGGTATGGGTGCTGCGGTATCGGTTTGGTACGCGGCGGTTTGAACTGACCCTCGGCCCCTATCCCGATCTTGGCTTGGCGGAGGCCCGAGCCATGGCGACAGTAAAGCGGGCTGACATTCTTCGAGGCGTCAACCCGGTCGCCGAGAAGCACAAAGCCAAGGTTGTCCTTGCAAGGGACTGGACGCTGCGCAATCTCATTCAGGACTATCGGCTCAAAAAACTGGCCGCTCTAGGCAGCAGCACGCAACGCAGCTACGGCCGCCATCTCAAGCTGTTGGATCGACGCCTTGGAACGTTGAACGTTCGCGAAGCCGAAGCCGGCGATATCGTCGCTCTCATCGAGGAAAGCAAACTGACCTGGGTGGAGTCAAACATGTTGCTCGTGGCGACAAAGAGCGTGTTCACCCATGCTTGCGGAAAGCGACTGCTTGATGCCAACCCCTGCAAGGGGATCATGTTGGCAGCCCTTCTGGGGCCGCGGCCTCCGATTAGGAAGCGCTTGATGCTAACCCGGGAGGAACTGCATCTTCTGTTTAATGCCAAGATGCGACGCGTCAACGCCCTGGCGATGAAAATCTTGCTGGCCTGTGGTGTGAGGAGTGCTGAGTTTTACATGGCAAAGTGGGAGAACGTCCACCTGGATGAAGTTCGCTGGCATGTGCCGGAGAGCAAGACCGGGCCTGCCATGGATATCCCATTGGTTCCTACGGTCGTCGGTTGGTTTGAGGAATTGCGTGTGATGGCCGGATCTTCCGCGTACGTGATGCCAGCGAGAAAGCAGGCGCGCGTGCGTCGCCAGAACGGCGACACTCATGTTTCGAAGGACACCATACGCGAGGCAATCGATTACTGGATCAATCAATACGAGCCAGACGTTCGTCGGTTCACCCCGCATGATTTCCGCAGCACGATGAAGTCGCATATGCGTGCACTTGGTGTTCAACGGGACATTTCGGAGATGTGCCTAAACCACAAGTTGACGGGGGTCGAAGGCATCTATGACCAGTACACCTACTACGAAGAGCGCCGAGAAGCGCTCCATATCTGGACGGACTTTCTCGTTGGGTGCGAACGGTCATTGTCTCCGCCGGCGATTTTGGGTTCTTCGCGAAGCGTCGTAAGGCGGGAGCGGTCTCCCAGGACTGCGGCGTGCCCCTGTTGAGAATTTCGATGCTTGCAAGTCTGGGTCGCGCTCGCGCCTGCCCTTGTGCCTCGATTTGTCTGCGCATGGGTAGTGCCCCCGAAGAATGGACTTCTTAGCTCATGACCACAGTGCTGGAAGGGAGCGAAGAAATGGTCGGCAAGCAAGTGCGTGGCAAGTACACGCAGGAGTACAAAGCGGAGGCGGTTCGGCAGGCTGAGGCCAGCCAATCGCTGGCAGTGCTGTGCTGGTCGAACTCAAGGCACTGCGCCCGCACGGCATGGCCGGCGCGTGGGCCGATCTGGTCGAGCAAGGCGGCGGCGAGGGGGCGGTGTGGGCATGAAGTACTCGCGCTGGCTGATCGAGCATCTGCTGCAGGCCGAAGGCACGGACCGTGCGATGCGCTCGGTCAGCCATTAGATGCACGCAGCGACCAATCCCATCTCCAAAGTTACGGGGTACTGGTTTCTTTGGCGACTTCTTTTGCGGCATCTTTGCAGGCCTTGACTTCGGCCTCATAACGCGCCTTGCGCAATTGGTTCAGGTACGGCGTCGTCTGTGCGCGCGGGCCATGGTCGAGCTGCAATACGAGTTTCTTGGGAGGACAGACCTTTTCTTGGTCTGGTGCGGCACTGGCCGAGAGACTGAAGCCAAGGGTCGTGGCGCCAACGAGAGCGATGAGCAAGTATTTCATGATGAACTCCTTGGATAGAAAAACCGAACGTGTGATTCAGCGATCCTCGGCCTCCCCGGTAATCCGCTGCAACCCCAACTGGCCATCAACCTTGGGAGTTGAGACGCAGACGCGCGTCGCGTTCTTCAGGGGACTCGCTCCGCAGTTCGTTGATTACTTGCTCACGTGTCTTGCCAGGACTTGCATCGGGTGTGCGCATCGGGAAGTTGCTTTGGCCGTAAGAGTGTCGTCCTTGCTGCATAGCAGCCTTGGTTTCTGCAATGACCTGCTCTCGCGTTTTCTCACTCTTGAAGTGTTCCGGGTGAACGATTACGCCCTTTTCATTGTTGGCAGGATGTTCGTATGCGGCCGAAGCTATCCCTGGAAGGCCCAGGGTAACCACTGCGGCCGCGGCGGCAATCATGGAAGAAAGGGAGAGGCGTTGTTGGATCATGGTTGAAGCTCCTAGTGTAGTGTTTGATTCTTGATTGAACTTAAAAAGCCAGCTGGTATCCCAT
>JADHED010001005.1_pt1 | contig 26583 bp, 19 predicted proteins | sample 8952041 | NCBI WGS metagenome assembly JADHED01 (sample SAMN16124423, study PRJNA663239) | bioreactor sludge metagenome | isolation source: sludge (control) | place: India:Bengaluru | collected 2018-09-08
ACAACGATTTATGCGGCGTGAACGGGTGTCCATACTATTGTGTGAAGGTTAATATGTATCTCAAACTATCGTTTTGGTTACGCATCGGCCCATCATAGTCTGACGTTGCGGCATGCCTACCAAGTGCCGCTGGGGAAAACGCGGTGGAGGGAGAGCGGGTCAGTGGGGGAGTTCCGTCGAATTGCGCTGAGCTGTATTCCCGGCTGTCAATTGACAGACAGAAATGCCAACAGGCGCCATCGGGACCACCTCCAGGTCACGAACACGGAAATTCGCGCAAACATCGAGCTGAGTCCGCTACGTAACTGCCCGTCGTTATTTTCTATGGCGACGAACGGAGGAAGAAAATGAAGTTCAGACTGGGCTTACTTTTAGCCATGGTGATCATGCTCCCGGCGGTGGTTTCTGCCGTACCCTGGTTCTGTATGGATCGGTTCAGTTCGAACGATTTCCACGAATACCCCGAGATCGAAATCGTAAATATGCAAAGTTCGCTTTACTGCATCGACAACGAGTATCGTTCTCCTTCGCCCCTCCTGGCCGGCGATGCGCTGGGATTCTCGGGTCTCACCTATATGTGGATCTCCGGCCCTGATAGCCCGCTTGAGGAGGCTTCGCTGTCGCGAGATGCGTACTACCACTCCGCGGATCCCGCTGGGCTCGCGGGGTATATTCTGACCTCCGGCACTCGGCGGGCTATTCTGCGTTGGCAAAACGACAAACGCTTCGATCAACCGCAATTTAACCCGTCGATCTCGGGATACGACATCGAGCGGAAACGCAATGACCAGCAGTCTTGGAGTACGATCGCCACCAACATCCAAGTGTTGAACTACACCGACAGTACAATTTCGTCGAGCTATACCTATGCATACCGCATCTTTAGTCTGGACTCTGAAGGTAGGCGGCTACCGTACTCGTGGTCGTGTACCCCAACGGTTCTTGCCTCAACAGACCGACGGTCTTGGGTTGAGTCGATAAGTTGCCGAGAAGACCAGTTAGTCAGTAATCCGCAAACATACTCGGCGGTATTCCATGTCGAGAATCTGACCAACGGCGATGTGTGCTCGGCGTACCTGTATTATCACAGTCCGACGGATGCTACTGAATTGAACCGTTGGCACCTTGTAACCGGACTAACAATTGACCCAGCGAATGACCGCGTAACGGTACCTCCTCAATCATTAACACTTGACCAAGCGAAAAAAGCCGGGTTTATCGGCTTTGCGTTGATAGTAAACAACAGAGTCTATCCGCAGGATGCTACATTCACAAATCTCACCAGCGTTAGGCAGCTCTACGGTTGTTCGTATAATAATCGAGTTATCGCTGGCGGTTGGTCCCACTACGTAATGAACCCCGAATCCACCGAATGGAGAACGGCCCTCACCAATCACCTCAGCAGCCGAATTACGCAGGGATTCGACGGGTTCTGGCTGGATAACGCCTTTCCCGACCTTGGGTCCCAAGATTGGTTCCTGACGTGGATTCCCTGGGAATATACGACGGCGGCGGATTTCCAAACCGACATGATCGGTCTTCTTCAGCATATCCGTACCGCGATCGGCACCGCTGAGATGTACGTCAATTCCGCGGTAATGCCGTTCAATGGTCCTAGTGGGCTTGATGCCTATTACGATCATGTAGATATTGATCTCGTTCATGAGATCAATAATGAATCCGGCAACAAGTGGCTATGGGTTGCGGCCATCCTTCAGCGTGCAGCGCAGTCGGCGGAGGTAGTCGTCGAGTCCCTTGCGACTCGTTGGGGCGACCCGGAAGCGCGACTGAATGATCTAGCGACCTACTTCAACGTCTTGCCGGATGGCGGCAATGAAATGTACTTCGGCTACGCCCCAAGAGGCAGTTCCGAAGACGACGTAATCCGACTCAGATATTATGCTGAACTGCTGAACTATCTAGGCGCGCCGTTGACAGGGTCGGCACACGACTATTCCGTATTTGCGACCGAGACGGCGAGCCCAGGCGACTGTACGCCCGCAAATGCGCTGCAGTACCGGCGGTTCGAGAAGGGCGTCGTCTTCCAAAACATACATACCGAAGTACCCGGAACCGCGATCGATCTGGACTTCGAAGCACTCGGGCTTCCGGGCACGATGTGGAAAGTGTCAACAAGCGCAGAAAACCAGGAAGCGCATACTGGCGCGAACCTCACCACTAGTCAGGTGGACGATGGATACCATCTATTGGCCACGTATCCTGTGTTTCTGCTCTACGACCCGATCCAGTACCCCGAGATCGCCGATGCAGCAATGGAACCGCTCGTCGCTGATGGGGCTACCATCAACAGCATCCGCGTTCAATTGACGACCCCGGCGATCGACGTCACCTCGATCTCGATCTATGACCCAGACCCGAGCAACAACCTGATATCGGGCAAGTTGGGAGTCGTTCTCTACGACGACGGTGTCCACGGCGGTGACGCCGTCGCGGGCGACGACATATTTACCGGAGCATTCGAGGCGCCGCTGCCTTGGTCCGTCCAGGCGGGAACCTACTCGCTCGATGCGTGGGTGAATGCTGCTTCCGGCCTTATCAACTTCACTGAAGTCGACGTAACTGTCGAGACGGCGACCCTCAGGTACGAGAATAAGTCTGTGGACACTGCGCTACAGTACACCGGTCAGCCGCGAAATGCGACTCCCGTGGACTTTAACAGTGACGGCAAGACGGATCTGATTATCACCTTTACCAATAACTACGCGCAGGCGTATCGGTTAGACCACTATCTGGCCGGGGGGATTCCGGTATTTGGGGACGACTCAACCTACCGATTCCCGAGTTTCACTGGCCCTGCGGCCGGCACGGCTGGCATCTTGGCCGCCGACTACAACAACGACGGCGACATAGACTTCTTTGCGCCGAATCCGAACGGAGCTCGTCTCTACTTCAACAATGGGGCGACGTACGAAAATCACTCCGCGAATTCGAATATCTCCACGCTCGCCGGCAATGCAGTCGGCGGGGCGTGGGGCGACTACGATCGGGACGGGCTCGTTGACCTGTTCGTCCAGTACGGCAGCAATGATTCCGCAGTAGGGCACCCCGGCAAGTTGCTGCGCAACAACCCGCAAGGCGGACTCTTCACAGCCGTTTCGAGCGTGACAACCAGTCTTCTGAGTAACTCAGCGATCTGGGCTGACTTCGACGCGGACGCGCACCTGGATCTTATGCTGGTCGGAGCTGGCGACGGCCAAGCCGGCGGAAACACCGTCTACTGGATCAACCAAGGCGACGGGACGTTCGTCAACGAAGCGGCCAGCCGGATACCCGCCATTGCGTTGCAGACGTACCTGAAGGGACACACCAGTGCCGCCGCTGGGGATATGAATTCTGACGGATTCATCGATGTGGCGTTCGTCGGCTCGCTCTACTACGGCTACCTCGAGAACACCGGTACTGGGAACTTCGAGATCAGGGCGTTTGCTCGGGAGCAATCCGGAGAGATCCCGCTAGACATTTCGGTCATCGACTTTGACCTCGACGGGTACCAGGATATTGCGTTCTCAGGTGGGACAACGACTACGCAAGCCTATATCCTCGCCAATCGAGAAGGATCTGGTGGTCAGAGAGTGATGGTCGACGTCTCTGATGAAGTCGGCCTGGAGCGCGACGCGTCCTTCCAGGGACTGGCGACAAGCGATTTCGACCGCGACGGTGTGGTGGACATCTACCTCGGCCGGGCCGCCAGTTCACAGGAGTTCTTCTTCAAGGGTACCAGGGCGGAGGGCCAGCCCGCTAACCACTGGATCGGCGTTCGCGTGCAGTCGCTCTACGGCGCAAATAACTACCTTGGTTTGGGCGCGACTGTAGCAATCGAAGGTGTTACGGATCCGACGGTCAAACAGGTCCAGGTCATCGACGGCGGCAGCGGCAGGGCGAGTCAGAACGACCGTGTGGTGGTGTTTGGGCTTGGGGACTACAGCGGTGAGGTTTGGGTACGGGCCTGTATGCCGAACGGAGTTCAAACGGGAGCTCCGTTGGCACACTACGCAGTAGATCAAACGATTACAATAACTGATCACTCTCCAGCCGTCGATAATGATTCCGTCCTCGGCTACATGGTGTACGACCTGAACGACGGCTCAACTGACTGGGAGTTCTACTGGGAAACCGACTACGCGTCGCAGAGCTACTTCGACAAGGTCGTTTTTGGCACAGTCAGCCAACGGTGTGGGATTGGGCTTGCTGAGGTGACCTGGGATACCCCCAACGTGATCCACGAACAATTGGACCTGGGCAATGGAAGATGGTCCCACAAGATGACCGTGCCCGCGCACTGCGAAGCGCGTTGCGTGATTCCGTTCACTGTCGAGAGCAGTCTCAACGCTTCTGAGCCGAGTCGCAGTGCGGTGCACAATCTGAATATGCCCACTTGCCTGCAGCAGTAGGAGGAGATGAAATGAACCGGAACTTCGCTCGCAATATTGCGGTGCTGGCCGTCCTCGGCGCTACGTCAGCCGTGGCCGTTGGTAGTCCGCAGATCGAAGGGGTCTTCGGCTTCTCGCCGATCCCCGAGTACTCGTCAGTAGCGGTTTGGGTGCCTTTGTCCGAAGGCGAAGCCGTCAGCGGAGTCCGCTGGTACAACAACGACGGTGATGTCGTGTTTCCGGAGGTTCTGGCGGTTGCTGGTGATTTCGGACACCCTGAGCTGCTGGTAAATGCGACCGTTGTTGGCGAGGCGGTAGTGGGCGCGACCCTTGAGTGGAGCGAGTATTTCTTCACTCAAGCCATTGCGTCGGAAACTGACGGGGTATATCTGATTTTCCGAATCCCGCTGAACTCCGAATTCAACGGAGAAGGTGACGGATTTGGGCTGGGTTACTGCGTCGGGTCTGGCGAAAACCGGTGCTGGGTGGGAACTGACGCGGAAACCTGGAATCCCGTCACAGCCAGCTATCAAATGGCAGTAGAAGCCATCATGGCGAACAACAAGAACGCGGATGTACTCGTCCTTCGGCGGGTTGTCGACGGCGGAACCACAGAGAAGCCGAAAGCGGAAGTCCCGGAGCCCCCGGTGGTTGCGGGAATGTCGGTCGTACCCAACCCGTTCAATCCGCAGACGGAGATTCGTTTTGCGCTACCGCAGGGCGCGCGTACGACCTTGGCGATCTTCGACATCCGGGGCCGAAAGGTCCGCACGCTCGTCGAATGCGACCTTCCTGCAGGCGAGCACTTGACGGTTTGGGAAGGTCGGGACGATAATGGTAAAGCTCAGCCGAGTGGCGTGTATCTTGCCAAGCTCAGCGCAGGGGCGTTGAACATGGTTCGTAGACTGACGTTGCTGCAGTAGAAACCAGGGGCGACGGGAGGTGGTGGTCGCTTCCCGTCGCCCTATCGAGAGTTGGAATTACGATGGTTTTCTCCAAGCTATCTATCCTCTCCGCCTTGATTCTCCTGAGTATGGCTTCTAGTTCCGCAGCAAGAACCTGGAATGTTGAGCGCGACGGCAGCGGCGACTTCATCGTTATCCAGGACGCGGTCAATGCGTCAGCAGAGGGGGACACAATCAGGATCGGATCCGGTCGATTCAACGAGGGGCAGGTCTACTCCTTTCCGGGATGGACGGAGTTCGTCCGGGTTATGGTGAATAAGCCCAATTTGACGCTGATTGGGTCAGGTCCGACAACCATTATTGGGCAACCGCAACCTTGGGATCCCGTACAAGGGGAGCATAGAGGTATCGTTGCAGGAGTCTACTATGGAAGTCCCGGACGGTTGAGAATCAGCGAGATCGCTTTCGAAAATATCCACACGGCAATTATTACGGAGGAAATTGACGTATTGGTCGCAAGTTGCAATTTTCTTTCCGATAGCTACGGGTGCAAATTCTGGCACGGCTCTTCCGTATTAATCGATTGCTGTCGATTCGTCGATATGAACCGCGATGGAAGGCATGTTCTCTGTTGGGGCCAGGAAACGTTGAGTATCGAGGATTGCGATTTCGTCCTGGACGAGATACCCAATGGGTCGCAGGGCCACATAGGTCTCGAGGGCATACAAGACGGATTTGTCGACAACTGCAATTTTTACGCAGGTGTCGTGGGCGTGAACCTTAGTTCAGGCGCCCGAGTATCGATTCGCAACTGCATCTTTGACGGACAATCGAGTGGGGGGGTCTATCCCTCGATAGGCACGCAAATGATCGTCGAAGATTCCGTATTTCGCAACCAACGCGCGGCAATGTACTCGGGGGTACACAGCAATGCGGTGACTATAAGCCGCTGTGTGATCGAAGATGTCGAAGACTGCAGTTTTAAAGTCGGTTATATCGGTTCCTTGACGGTCAACAACTGTGACCTAGCTCGTGGCCGCGAGGGTGTTGTTGCAATTATGGAGCAATTCGAACCCTGCCCTCCGCAGGTCCTAGACATGTCCGACAATTATTGGGGCACAGACAATCCGGATAGCATCCAAGCATGGATTTTCGATGCGGCCGACTCCGATAGTGCTTGCTACCTCATCGACTATACTCCGTTTCGGAACGAATCGACGCCAGCGCGAAGAGAATCCCTGGGTGGGGTCAAGTCCCTGTTTCGGGGCGTAACCAAATAGGGCAGGTGACGAGGGAAGGAGCCGGCGACCCATCTTCGGCCGTCACGACTGGCCATGAGCGCGAATGTTCTGCGGTGGCGCCGCCCCGTCCGCCAAAATCCACTAATGAGTTGACTGTAAGGACGACCTGCCGCGTTTACCACGCGCGTATAATCGCTTGTTGCAAAGGCATAGATCCGGTAGCCCCACTTCGTCGAGGCGATGTGGCGCAGTCTCGCCGGGACGATCACGTGGCGAATTCGGTTGAACGAATACAACACCATACTGGTCAAAGATTGCACGATCCATCAAAGTGAAGTATTCTCTTATATCCTTCGAGGGATCGGCGGGCGAAGCTACATGCATCGTGAGAGGACAGGAGAGCACGTGATGACACCCCGATTGATGGCCTTTGTCTTCTGTATGTTGGGGGTGGCCCGGATCGCCGGTGCGGTGGATCCGGCGTCCTATTCCTGGAGGTACTACCGGCCGGGGAACACCGGTATCCAGGGGGACTGGAACGAGGCGATGTGGATCGGGGCTGACGACGACCCCTGGATCGGCGGTTACAATCCCACGGCCGAGGAGGGCGGATTCGCGAAGTTCATTCAGGCCGAGAAGCGGTGGGTCAACGTCTCCAACATCGACTACCCGGTGATCGGCAGCGCCAACGAGGTCGGCTTCTGCCGCGTGACCGACATGGTCGCGGACGGCCAGGGCAATCTCTGGGTCGGCACCTGGCGCGGCGTGCTGCGTATGAACCTCGCGGCGGGACCGAGCTCCCTCGTGAACTTCGGGCCGGGCAACTCGGCGCTGCCGGGCGGGGTCACGGAAGACCTCACGCGCGCGCCGGACGGTTCGATCTGGATCTCCGCGGGATCCTCCATCTGGGGTGGCGGTGGTCTGACTCGCTACAACCCGGCGAACAACCAGTGGTCGCATATCGATGGACACGGCGGGCTCAAGATCGCGGCCCAGCCCACGCCTGGCGGCGGCTACTACCTCTGGGCTTCCGGCGAGGGATCCAGTCCGATGGAGCGCTGGAACAGCGTTACGCAGACCTGGAACAGTTACCCTGCCACCTCGGGCAATCCGTCCCACCTGGTGTCGCTCGACTCGGCCGACGACGCCGGCAACGTCTGGATGCTCCGGTGGATCGGGATTCAGGGCGAGGAGACTCTCGACTGCTTGCGCCCGGACGGCACCTGGGTCACGCCGCCGTTGCCGCCGGTGCACCCGCAGGTCGGGGTGGCGGCGCTGCGCGCGTTCGGCAACCTGCAGGCCCTGATGGTAGACGGCTACGCGCACCTGCACCGCTTCGACGGCGCCGCGTGGACAGACCTGGGCCCCGTGCCTCACAACGGCTTCATCGACGACCTGGACATCGACTCCGCGGGCAACGTCTGGCTGTGCGGCACGGGCACGGGCGGCGCCCTCCGGCGCGACGTCGTGACCGGTTTCTGGCAGCGGTACCGCATCACCAACACCAGCCAGTTCGACCTCTTCAACAACGACGTGGCCATCGACCCGTCCACGGGCGACGTCTACGCCTGCGCCAACGCCTCGTCGGACATCGGGGGCATGGTCAAGTTCGACGGCACGGTGTGGACCGGGTTCGTCAACCAGCTCGGCTACGGGTTGACCGAGCCGTGGCCGTGGCCGGGAGCGCCGCAGAGCGAGGCCGTCTATGTACGGCCGTCGAGCGGTCACGTCGTCGCCAACCCGATCAACACCTTCACCCACGAGTTCGACGGGACGTCGTGGACCGACGTTCCCGGCGGACCCGATCAGGTCGAGCAATACGTCGAGGACTCGCTCGGCCGGCTCTGGGGGATGGGCCACTATGGTGGCCTGGGAATCTACGAGAATGGCGACTTCACGCTCGTGGATACGGGCGGTTGGAGCGGCAGCCTGCGGCGGGACCCCGGTCGTCCCGGAACGGTCTGGGCGAACGAAGGCTGGAAACTCCTGCGCACGGACGGCACCTACGCCTTCACGCGCTTGATCGAGGATTTCCCGGAACTCACGCCGAACTTCTCGAACTTCCAGGGCCTGGCGGTCGACACCGACGGTGTCGCCTGGGTCGGCGCCTCGATGCTCGCGGGCGGCGCCTTGATCCGGGTCGACGCGGACGCGGGCACCCACCAGATCTGGCGCAGCGACCTCGGCTGGCCGTTCAGCAGTCAGCATGTCTACCCCCTGGCCGTCACCCCCGACGGGCGGGTGTGGATGGCCTACGACAGCGACTTCCCATCGACCGATGCCGGGCTGCTGTGGTGGGACGGGACGGAGGTCGGCTATTTCCCCGCGCCGCCGAACGGGGAGTGGACCTGGGGCGGTCTGCCGCACGCGGCGATCCTGGACCTGGAGGTCAAGGAGGTCCCCGGCGGCTACGAGCTGTGGATGAGCTGCGTGAGCCGCGGGCTCGCCGTCCTGGCAGTGCAGGTGCAGACCCCGACGGCGATCCGTCCGGATGAGGTGCCGGCGACCTTCGCCCTGCAGCCGAACTTCCCGAATCCCTTCAATCCCCGCACCACCATCCAGTTCACGCTCGACCGCGCGCAGCAGGCCGACCTCACGCTGTTCGATGCGCGGGGCCGCGTGGTGCGCACCCTCCTGCGCGGTCACGCGAGCGCGGGCGCGCACACGCTGGTCTGGGACGGTTGCGACGAGGGTGGCCGGGCCTGCGCCGCGGGCGTGTACCTGGCTCGACTCCACGGCGAAGCGGCCGCCGCGACCATGAAGCTCACGCTGGTCCGATAAGGCCGCGAACCGGAGGACCGAAACCGACGACACCCCGTCTGTCATGGCGGGGTGTCGTCGCGTGGCGACGGTGTTCCTCGACGGCGACACCGTGGATTCGGGGCGGCTGTGCGCCATGGCGGTCCATCCACGCGACGACCCCGGACATTCGCGAAGATGACCCGCTGCGGCCGGTTCTTAAAAACCTGGCCGCCAGATTGCTGAATGGACGCCTTGACCCGCCGATCAAAGTGGTTTACAATTATTATATAATTTTCGTTGTACGTAAACCTGGAGATATCATGATCGGTGAGCGCATCAAACGAGCGCGTCTGGCTGCGGGCCTCTCCCAGCGGCAGGCAGCGTCACGCGCCGAACTCAGCGCGATGGCGATATCCAAGTTCGAGCGGGGAGAGATCACGCCGACGTCCGCGACGTTGATCCGCCTGGCTCGCGCTCTCGATACCCGTACGGAGTTCTTTCTACGGCCCGACGCGGTGAGCCTCGAAAGTCCGGAGTACCGGAAGCGATCCACCCTCGGCGCAAAACAACTGGCTCGGGTCGAGGCGGATGTCCTCGATCAGGTCGAGCGTATCGTCGAAATCGTCGGCATCTTCCCGCACCCTCCGGTCGGGGCTTTCGTCGTCCCGGACAGTATCCCGACGCGAGTCGAATCGCTCGATGCGGTTGAACTTGCCGCCGTCGCCTTGCGCGAGGCGTGGCTACTTGGCCAGAACGCGATCCCCGATCTCGCAGATGCCCTCGAAGAGCACGGTTTCCTCGTGCTCACGACGGATGCAGACCTGACGTCCAAATTCGACGGACTTGCTGCCACCGTTGGTGGATTCCCTCTGGTAGTCGTCGGCGCGGCGTGGCCGGGGGACCGGCAGCGGTTCACGATGGCGCACGAGCTCGGCCACCTGGTGCTCGCAGGTCGGCTCGCCCGTGCCATCGACCAGGAGAAAGCTTGCGACCGGTTCGCCGGGGCCTTCCTCGCGCCGCGTGACGCCGTGGTTCTCGGGCTAGGCGAACGTCGTAGTCGCGTCGAGCCGCGCGAACTCTATGATCTCAAGCACGAGTACGGCGTCAGCATGATGGCGTGGGTCTTTCGTGCTCGGGACATGGAGGTCATCTCGCGAGCGACTGCCGAGTCACTCTTTCGACTCTTCTCGCGCAAGGGCTGGCGAAAGCAGGAGCCCGGTGCGCCGGTGCCCTCCGAGGTCCCGAAACTCCTGGCGCGCCTCGTGCTGCGAGCGCTTGCCGAGGATATGGTTTCCACTGCCAAAGCTGCGGAATTGATGGGGGTGTCTCTTGGTGAGTTCCGCCATCGCCTGAATCTCGAGGAACTCCGTGGCGCTGCTAATCAGTGACGCCAATATCTTCATCGACTTCGAGGAGGGTGGACTTCTCGAGGAATTGTTCGAGCTTGCCGAGCGCATCGGTGTCCCTGACGTCCTCTTCGAGGACGAACTCCGCACCCACCACGCGCACCTCTTGGAGTATGGCCTCCTGCTCTTGGAACTCAGTGCGGCCACCATCGAACGCGCCATCGAACTGACCGCTCGCTTCCGCCGCCCGAGCCGCCTCGATATCGCCGCTCTTGCGCTTGCCGAGCAGGAGCGATGTCCGCTTCTCACTGGCGACCGCCATCTCCGAGACGTCTGCCCTGGACCGAGGTCGACCAACAACTCCGTCGTCTCGGCGAGGGCAACTGACGCGCCCGCGACGGATCGATCACGAGGCGGACTTGCGTCGCCAATGCTAAGTGCCCCCAGTCGGGGGCACTTCACCAGTCACCAGATGCCGACGAGCCGCTAGCGCTTCTCGTCCACGCCGCCACCGCCGCCGGTGTTGATCATCTTGAAGATCTCGATGGCGGGGGGGACCTGGTAGTCGGGGACGATGCCGACGTCGCCGGGGTCGTCGCCGTGGCCGGCGCCCAGGGGCGAGGCCGCGCGGGCGGCGGCCAGGTTCTCCACCCAGACCGCCTCGCCCCAGGCGATGAGCACGTCCTGCAGGGCGGGGTCGTCGACGAGGCCGAAGCCGCTGACGTCGCTCAGCTCGGTGGCCAGCAACTCCTGGCGGAGGATCTCGAGCGGATCGCAATCGTTGGTGCTGTCGCAGGCCTTGAGACGGAGGATGTCGTACGCTTCCTCGAGTTCGTGGCCCGGCGTGAACTGGAAGATCTCGGGCAGGTGCAATTCCTCGATGGCCGCGAGGAAGGCCTCGAGCTCTTCCCGGTCATACACGACGTCCGGATGATCCACGTCATCCAGCGCCCACTTCACCTGCTGTCGCCACCACTTCACGCTGTAACCGTTGGTGTACAGGTCGCCGCTCACGAGGTCCTCGATGATGGTGTCGGTGACCGGCGAGAAGCCGAAGAGGTTGTCGGTGGCGTCGGGGCCGACGGTGACCGGGATCTCGAGGGGCGTGGTGGCGGCGAACGATGCCTGCAACTCGGCGTTGAACGCGTCGGGGTAGCCGTCGTAGACGATGCGCAGGGTGTAGTCGCCCGCGGTGCGCATGATGGCGAAGTCGCCGAGGGGGTCGGTGAGCAGGGCGAGCACCGAGCCGTCGGGCTGCAGCAACTCGACGGCGACGTTGGCGATGCCGGACTCGTCGGCGTCGCGCGCGCCGTCCTCGTCGGCGTCGATGTACACGGCGCCGGCGATCAGGTAACCGGCGCAGGGTCCGGGAACCTGGCCGACCTCCATGGTGCCGCCGGCGACCACGGCGCTGTGGATCGCGCCTTGCGGCACGTCGCCGGGGAAGGTGATGGCGTACTGGCGGCCGACCGTGTCGTCCCCTTCGATGTCGAGGAACCACTTGATGTAGTAGATCCCGTCGACATGGGCGAAGCGCGCCTCCTCGGTCGGCGCGAAGCCGCTCAGTTCGCCCGCGCAGTCGGGCAGCTCGAGCCGGAACTGGTTCAGGGTCGGCACGTCGCCCGTGCCGGTGACGGTGTAGCGAAAGGTGGTCGCCTCGCCGTCGAAGGTGCGGCCGTCGTACTGCACCAGGAAATTGTTGATCAGGGTCTGCGTTTCCGAGTGGGTGGTGACCGTCACGGGGGCGGAGTCCGCCTTGTCGGCCGCGGCGGGCGGCGACGACGGATCGGAGAGGCAACTGCCGAGGACCAGCAGGCTGCCGAGGACCAGGACGCTGCAGAGGTGGCGTGACATGCGGAGGCTCCTTGCGGGGGTGGCGCCAGTCCGTTGAGACCGGATATCCGGATCAAAATGCTCGACAATCTTATAAAATACTTATCAACTCCGCAATAAGGGGGGTCTTCACCCGCATCGGGCGCGAAAACGCGGCCCGCCCTTCGTGGGGGCGGGCCGCGGGCTCGTTCGTGATCTCGGACGCTACGCCGTCTGCGGCTGCCGGCTCGGGGCCGAGACCTCGTCGCCGAACCAGCGGATGAGGCCGGTCTCGAAGCGGTTGAGGGGGAACGACGCGTTGCGCGGCGTCACGCGCACGGTGAAGGCGCGCTGGCCCGAGCGGCGGCATGGGATCAGCCCGTGGTACACCACCTGGCCGGTGGCGCCGTCCTGCTCGGGGCTCATGATCTCGGTCTCGCCGTCGGTGATCTCGTCGTGCTGATCCAGCGGGCCGTGGTAGATCTCGACCAGGATGTCCTCGGTGTGCAGGGCGCCGAGGTCGATGGCGGCCTTGACCGAGAGGGTGGAACCCATCGGGCGGGCGTCGTCGTCCGCCGTCTGGATGTTCAGCACCGCGACCTCCGACCAGTGCTTCTGGACGTGGCTGCGCCACTGCGCGGCCTCGGCGGCGCGCTTGGCGCCGTCGGCGGCCAGCTTGAGGCTGTTCTCGAGGCACGGGGTGTAGAAGCGCTGCGCGTACTCCTCGACCATGCGGTTGGTGTTGAACTCGGCGTTGACGGTCTTCATCGAGTTCTTCATGACCTGGACCCAGTCGCGCGGGACGCCGTCGCTGCTGCGGTCGTGGAACAGCGGCGCGATCTCGTGCTCGAGCAGCTCGTAGAGGGCGGTGCTCTCGACCTGGTCCTGGTACTCGTTGTCGTCGTAGTCCTCGCCGGCGCCGATGGCCCAGCCGTTGCGCTTGTCGTAGCCCTCGCACCACCAGCCGTCGAGGACGGAGAGGTTGATGCCGCCGTTGACGGGCACCTTCATGCCGCTGGTGCCGCTGGCCTCCAGGGGACGACGCGGCGTGTTGAGCCAGATGTCGACGCCCTGCACCATGTAGCGCGCCACCTCGATGTTGTAATTCTCGAGGAAGACGATGCGGTGGCGGAAGTCGTCCCGCTGGGCGAGGTGCACGATCTGGCGGATGAGCTCCTTGCCCGGGTGGTCCTTGGGGTGGGCTTTGCCGGCGAAGATGATCTGCACCGGACGATCGCTGTTGTTGAGGATGCGCGAGAGCCGCTCGGGGTCGCGCATGATCATGTTGGCGCGCTTGTAGGTCGCGAAGCGGCGCGCGAAGCCGATGGTCAGGGCGTCGGGATCGAGGACCTCGCCCGCTTCCTTGATGTAAGCCTGGCTGGCGCCGCGGGTGATGAGCTGCGCCTTCAGCCGGCGGCGCACGAAGCCGACCAGGCGCTCCCGCATGCGCACGTGGGCGTTCCACAGCTCGGCGTCGGGGATGCGGTCGACGCGCTGCCAGACCATGTGGTTGGTCGGCTTCTCGTACCAGCGGGGGCCGAGGTAGCGGTCGTAGAGGCGCGCGATCTCGGAGCACTGCCAGCTGCGGGTGTGGATGCCGTTGGTGATGTGGGAGATGGGGATCTCGTGCACGGGCACGCCCGGCCAGATGCGGTGCCACATCTCGCGGGTGACGTGGCCGTGCAGCTCGCTGACGCCGTTGGCGAACTGGCTGAGGCGCAGGGCGAGCACGGTCATGCAGAAGGCCTCGTTGCGGTCGTTCGGGTCCTGGCGGCCGAGCGCGAGCAGGCCCTCGAGGCCGATGCCGAGCTGGTCGGCCATGCCCTTGAGGTAGAGGCGCACCAGCGAGGGGTCGAAGTAGTCGTTGCCGGCCGGGACGGGGGTGTGCGACGTGAAGACGTTGGTCGCGCGCACCAGCTCGAAGGCGACCGGATAGGGGAGGTTCTGCTCGGACATCAGCAGCCGGATGCGCTCGAGGGCGAGGAACGCGGAGTGGCCCTCGTTGAGGTGGCACATCGACGGCTCCTTGCCGAGCGCCTTGAGCGCGCGCAGGCCGCCGATGCCCAGGAGGATCTCCTGGCGGATGCGCATGTCGGTGTCGCCGCCGTAGAGCTTGCTGGTGAGCTCGCGGTCCTCGGGGCGGTTCTCGGGCAGGTTGGTGTCGAGCAGGAAGAGCGGGTTGCGCCCGACCTGCACGCGCCAGATGCGCGCCTTGACGGCGCGGCCCGGGTAGTCCACCTCGATGGTCACCGGCTGGCCGTCGGGGCCCTCCTCGAGGGTGATCGCGAGGTTGAAGAAGTCGTTGATCGGGTAGTCTTCCTGCTGCCAGCCGTCGTGGTTGAGGTACTGCTTGAAGTACCCGTACTGGTAGGCGAGGCCCATGCCGACGAGGGGGATGCCCATGTCGGTCGCCGACTTCAGATGGTCGCCGGCGAGGCAGCCGAGGCCGCCGGAGTACAGCGGCAGGCACTCGTGCAGGCCGAACTCGAAGGAGAAGTAGCCGATGAGGCGGTCCTTGAGCTCGGGATGCTCCTCGTCGAACCACGAAGGCATCTGCAGGTAACGCTTGAGCTCCTCGTGGACGCTCTCGAGGTGCGCGAGGAAGGCCTGGTCGCGGGCGAGCTCGTTGTAGCGCTCGGAGGAGAGATTGCCCAGCACCGCGATCGGGTTGTGGCTGAGCTCTTCCCACAGGTCGGGGTCGATCCGGCGCAGCAGCGCGATGGCGTCGGGATTCCAGACCCACCACAGGTTGCGCGCCACGTCGAGCAACGGGGCGAGCTTGGGGGGCAGGCTGGGGGTGACCACGAACTTGCGGATCTTGTGCATGAGCAGTCTCCTACTGCGAACGACCATCCCTGAGGCTCGCGAACGCGGCCGCCGGCGCCGGCATGCGATCCAATCTAGGCGCGGTCGGGCGCGCCCGGCAAGCGCGGCCGGCGGATCAGAACAGCCGGGGGGGCTGGACTTGCTCCGCTCCGTTCAATGTGTGACCCTCGAGGCGCAAGAGCCGTGCCTTGAGGTCGTTACCGGCCAGGAAACCCGTAAGCCGCCCGGCGACCCCCACCACGCGGTGGCTCGGGACCAGGATCGGCAGCGGGTTCTGGGCGACGGCCTGGCCGACGGCGCGGGCGCTGTCGGGCCGTTTCAGGGCCGTCGCCAGCTGGCGGAAGGTCTGCAGCTGGCCGAAGGGGATCCGGGCGACCCGCCGCCAGACCTCCATCTGGAAGGTGGTGCCGGCGAGGTCGAGAGGCAGGTCGAAGTCGCGCCGCAAGCCCGCGAAGTACTCCCCGAGCTGCCGGGCAAGCGGCAGAAAATGCCTGGGATCCTCCCGCAGGACCAGGTCCGGCGTGTCTGCTGGCCACAACCTGGCCAGTTCCGGCCGGTAATCGTGGGTCTCGGTGAGGATCCGCAGATGGCGCAACCCCTGGTCGCTCGCGATCGCGAGCAGCGGGCCGGCCAATGTCGGCAGGAGAGCGTGCCGCAGGATCATGCCGCCTCTGCACGGTTGGGGGAACCGGCGGGATGCTATCAGATGTCCGTCACCGTGGGAAGGGGTGCGCGTTGACCGATTGCCTCCGCCTTCCGGACGATCTCGACCGGCTGGTCGCCGGCGACGCCTGGCGTCTCGGCAACCTGCTCGACCTGCGCGATGCGGCCGCCTTCGCGGCCGGCCACCTGGCGGGGTCGTCGTCGCTGCCGGTCGAACCGGCGCTCGACGCGGCCGGCGCGGCGTGGCCGGACGTCCTGGCCGCGGCCGTGCCCTCGATCTTCCTGCCGCCGCGCCACGAACCGCTCGCCGTGATCCTCGCCCGGGCCGGGCTGGCGCCGGCGGTGGCGGCGGCGCTGGCGGCGCGGGGACGGACCGCGGTGGTGCCCGTGGTCCTGCCGGCCGGGGCGCCGGCCGGAATGCCGGAGGGGGCCTGGGAGACCGGACCGTCGTCTCGGGTGCTCTGGCGGCCGCCGGAATTCCTCGCGAGCTGGGCCCACCTGCTGCCGCCGCCGACGGCGGGGCCGGTGCTCGATCTCGCCTGCGGCAGCGGTCGGGCCGCGGTTTGGCTGGCGCAGCGTGGGTATCGCGTGACGGGCGTCGACCACCTGCCGGAGGCGCTGGACCTCGCCCGGCGGCTGGCCACCAGCCAGGGCGTGGCGGTGGAACTGGTGACCGGCGACCTGAGGCAGCGGGAGGCCTGGCCACCGGGCCCGTGGGCCGCGGTGCTCTGCTTCCGCTATCTGCAGCGGGATCTGCTGCGCGCGCTGCCGGCGCTGCTGGCCGACGGCGGCGTGGTGATGGTGCGGACGTTCCGCGACGCGGAGGGGTTCGTCGGCCCCCCGCAATTGCCGTATCGGCTCGGACCGCGGGAGTTGCTGACGTTGCTGCCGCCGCCGGTCTTCACGCCGCTGGTGCACGTCGAGGACGTCGACGCCGATGGGAGACCCGCGGCGGGAATCGTCGCTATCGCGCGACCAGGATCTTGCGCGTGATCAGGCCGGCGCTCGTCTGGACGCTGACGAGGTAGGTGCCCGAGGCGACGGAGCGGCCGCGGTCGTCCAGGCCCTTCCAGAGGACGCTGTGGCGACCGCGCGGGAGCACGCCGTCCACCAGGGAGGCGATCACGGCGCCGCGGAGGTCGTGGACGCGGACGCGGACCGGACCGGGAGCGGGAACCTCGAAGGAGACCGTGGTCTGGGGATTGAAGGGGTTCGGGGAGACCAGCAGCGGCTCGCCGGTGAGCACCGTGTCGGGCTCCGCCTCGACGCTCCCCTGGTCCTGGCTCTCGCAGCCGACACCCAGGGCGCCGATCAGGCCGATCTCGTTGTTCTCGGCGGCACAGGGGGAGTTGGCGGCGAGTTCCTGGTCGGTGTCGCCGCAGAAGAGCGGGTCGGACTGGAAGTTGCGGCGAAGGTAGCGCTGGTTCTCGATCTGGCCGTCCCAGTTGCCGCCCGAGTTGGCCCAGAGGTCGCACGCGCTGAGCGTGGCCACGCGGCCGGGGATCACGCACTGGACCGCGCGTCCGGAGCTCGCGGCGATGATCGAGCGCTCGAGCACGGGGCTGGCGGCCTTGACGTAGATCCCGCCGCCGACGTAGGCGCCGACGTTCGCGCGCAGGGTGCAGTTGGCGAGACGGACCTGGGCCTCGCGGTCCGCGCTCACCGCGCCGCCGTAGAGCGCCGAATTGGCGACGAACGTGCAGTGCTCGAGCGTCACCTGGGCTTCGTGGTCGCAGTAGACGCCACCGCCGAGCGACGGGAACTGGACGGCGATATTGCTCGAGAAGTCGCACTGGCTGATGACGGCCGTCGAGTTGTTGCGGACGGATGCCGCGCCGCCCCACGCCGACTGGTTGCTCAGGAACCGCGAGTCCGTGATCTCGAGGATCGAATCGTAGCTGCCGTCGATCGCGCCGCCGCCCTGGCCGGACCGATTGTCGCGGAACTCGCAATCGACGAAGACCGGCCGCGCCCCGAGTGCGCGCACCGCGCCGCCGCTGGCGGTGGCCCGGTTGTTGACGAAGTGCACCCTGGTCAGGACCACGTCGCAATTGCGCAGCAGGATGGCGCCACCGCTGCCCTCGACGTAACTCGCGCCGTACGCGTGCCCGTTGCGGATGGTCAGGTTGGTGACGGCGGCCGCGCGGGTGAGGTTGATCGCGCGCAGGACGCGGCCCTCGTCGTCGCCGTCGATGACGACGTCGGCGGGACTCGCCCCCAGGCCCTCGATGGTCACGCCGTCCTTGAGCGCGATGCCGATCTCGACGTAGGTGCCGGGACTCACCAGGACCCGATCACCGGCCTGGCACGCATTGACGGCCTCGCTGATGGTTGCGCGCTCGGAGGGGACGCGGTGATCCCGCGCGAACGAGGCGGCGGCGGTGAAGACGAGGAGGATCAGCACGAGGGGGACGAGCGCCAGGCGGTTCAACGGCATGCCTTTCGGGCCTCCCTGCGTTGGCATGGTGCCGACGATGCGGGTTCACGCCGGCTTCGCTCCAGCTTGCCTGCGGCCGGCGGTCGCCGTAGACTCTGGTACGGCATCCGACCACCCGCGCCCCAACGCGTGAACATAGGGAATTTCGCTGGAGTGTGAAGGCGTGAAAAGAATATTTTTCGGCCTGGTCCTGGTGGCGGCCCTCGGCGGTCTCCCGCCGGGTCAACCGGGCGAGGCGTCCGGCGGCGAGTTCCTGACCGTCGACCTGACCTGGCAGGCGCCCCGAACCGGATCGCCCGCAGTGCGTTACCTGGTCCGCATCCGCGACCTCGACGGCACGCTGTACGAGACGTACCTGGTCGACGCGGCGCCGGGTCAGGAGCAACGCTACACCTTCTCCCGGGTGGAGTACGCGCGCCGCTACCAGGGGCGCGTGGCGGGTATCGACGCGCGCGGCCGGCAAGGCCCGTGGTCGAACTGGTCGCCCATGTACGACCGGGAGGCCTCCGTTCCGCAGCCTTGACGACGCCCCCCCTGGCGGTCGATGGTTGCGGGCCAGGCCCGCAGCGGACAGGAGCCAGTCGTGGAAGTCGGCATCGTCGGATTGAAGTTCACCGGGAAGACCACCCTCTACAACGTCGTCACCGGGGCGGCCCTGCCCACGGGCCAGGGCGGCGTCGACCCGCACCGCGCCATCGGCAAGGTCCCTGACGCGCGCCTCGACCATCTCGCGCAACTCTACCGGCCCAAGCGGGTGGTCCACGCCCAGGTGGAATGGGTGGACGTCCCCGGCTTCGGGTCCGGGGCCACCACCGACGGGGCGCGGGAAGCCACGCGTTTCCTCGAGCATGCCCGCCGCGTCGACGCGCTGGCCCAAGTGGTACGCTGCTTCGACGACGGATACGGAGCGCCGGACCCCATCGGCGAGCTGACGACCCTCGCGCTGGAACTGACGGTGGCGGACCTGCAGATCGTCGAGAACCGGATCGAGCGCCTGGAGAAGGAGCGCCGCCTCAAGGGCAAGCTCGCCAGCCCCCTCGAGCCGCAGATGATGGAGCGGTTCCGCGCGCACCTCGAAGGCGAACATCCGTTGCGCGAGCTGACCCTCAACCCGGACGAGGCGAAGCTGGTCGCGGGCTACGCCTTCCTCACCCTGAAGCCGCTCATCGTGGTGCTGAACCACGCCGAGGGCGAGCCGCCGACGGCCGCGGTCGAGGCGGCGGCGCGCGCGGCGGGCGCCGAGGTGGTCACCCTCTGCGCGAAGGTGGAGGAGGAGCTGGCGGCGTTGACGCCCGAGGAGGCGCGCGAGTTCCTGACCGACATGGGCATCGCCGAGCCGGCGGCCCACCGCATGATCCGCGCCGCCTACGCCGCGCTCGACGTGCAGAGCTTCTTCACGGTCGGCCCCGACGAGTGCCGGGCCTGGACCGTGCGACGCGGCGCCTTCGCGCCGACGGCCGCGGGCGTGATCCACTCCGACCTCGAGCGCGGCTTCATCCGGGCCGAGGTCTGCGCCTACGACGACCTGGTCGCCGCCGGCACCCACGCCGCGGCGAAGGCCGCGAGCAAGGTCCGCCTCGAGGGCAAGAGCTACGTCGTCCAGGACGGGGACATCCTGGAGATCCGGTTCAGCGTGTGATGCCGCGCCTGCCGCGAACGGCGGTCCTGGTCGCGGCGGCGCTCGCCGCCTTCTGGGCCCTCGTGTGGTGGCAATCCGCCGACTCGGCCCTCACGCGCGTGCCCGTGCTCGACGAGGCCTGGTACCTGCGCGAGGCCGCCCGCATCCGGGACGACGGCATCGTCGGCCGCCCCTTCGTCATGTCGCCCCTGTACCCGATCCTCGCCGCGTCGCTGGGCGCGGGCCGCGCGTTGCCCGCGGGCGTGCTCGAGGGCCGGCATCCCTGGGCGCTGCTGGCCGTCCAGGCCCTCGCCTGGATGGCGGTCGGCGCGCTGATCTTCGTCGTGGTCCGCGATCGCGCGGGCCCCGGCCGCGCCGGCGGCGCGATCGCGCTCGGCGCGGCGCTGCTGTTCTGGCTCTACCGGCCCGGCGCGGTGTACGCGCGCACCATCCTGCTGGAAGTCCCGCTCGCCCTGACGGTCACCGCTTACCTCGCGCTGCTCACGCGCTGGCGCGTGCGGCCGCCGCGCCGCGACCTCCTGGCGCTCGCCGCCGCCGGCCTGTGCCTCGGTCTGGCGACGCTGCTGCGCGCGCACGTGCTCGCGTTGCTGGTGCCGGGAGCTCTGGTGGTCGCCGGACACGCGCGGCGGCGGTCGCTCGCCGTCCTGATCGGCGCGGCGCTGCTGCCGGTGGCGCTCGCGGCGGCGCACAACTCGGCGGCCTGCGGTCGGCCGGCGGGGCCGGTGCTCAACGGCGGGATCAATCTCTACCTGGGCAACGCCGCGCCGTCGCGCGGGTTCTTCGTCACCCCGGCGGGGCTCGACCTCGAGCGGGAACCGGCCGGGGAGAGCTTCCTCGCGGCCCGCTTCGGGCGCGACGGGGTCGACGTCTGCGAGGCCGACCGCCTCTGGTTCGCGGAGGCGCAGCGCGAGATCGCGGCGCATCCCGGCCGGGCTGTCGCCGGCTGGTGGCGCAAGGTCTGGCTGCACGCGCAGGGCTGGGAGATCTCGCAGATCACGCCGCTGGGCGCCTGGGCGCGGGAGGTGCCCGTCCTGCGCGCCTTGTGGGTGCCGTTCTGCCTGCTCACGGCGCTCGGCCTCGCGGGCCTCGCCGCGGCGCTCGGTCGCGGCCGGACCCGGGACGACGTCGCCGTCGTCATCCTGTGGGGCGGCAGCCTTGCGCTGCTGGTCGCGCTGCAGAGCCTGGTGTTCGTGGTCTCGCGCTACCGGCTGGTGCTGGTGCCGCCGCTCTGCGTGCTGGCGGGCCTGGGCGCGCTGCGGCTGTGGCCCCTGCTCGCCGCGCGCCGCTGGGCCGCGGCGCGGCTGCCGGCGGCCGCGGCGCTGGTCGCCGTGCTGGCCGGCCTACCGTGGGGCCTCGGCGAGACACGCCGCCTGTGGGGCGCACTCGAGACCCAGAACGAGGCCCTGCGGTGGGAGCGCTGGGCCGCGGCGCAGCCGGCGGTGAGCGCGCGGGCCTGGCCGAGAGCGGAACGCCTCTACCGCGGCCTCGTCGCGGCGCAGCCCGCGCGCGGCGAGGCGTACCTCGGTCTGGCGCGGGTGCTGGTCGCCGCCGGCGACGTGGGCGAGGCCGGCGAGGTCCTCGCGGGGGGCGTGGTGCGGGCGGACCAGCCGGCGCCGTTGCAGCGGGAGTTGATCGCCTTGCTGCTGCGCCAGCAGCGGTGGTCCGAGGCCCGCGTGCAGCTCGAGGCGTTCCTGGGCGACCAGCCGCAGGACGCCGACGCGCTGCACAACCTCACGGTGCTGCTCGGGAGGACCGGACGCTGGGAGCTGGCGCAGGACGCCGCGCGGCGGCTACGGGCGGCGGCGCCGGAGGATCCGCGGGGTTACCTGGATCTGGCGGCGGTGGCGGCGGCGCTCGGCCGGCGCGACGAGGCCCAGGCGATCCTGGTGGAGGGGCTCGAACGTCTGCCGGGCGAACCGGACCTGACCGCCACGCTCGCCCGGCTGCGTTCGCGGCCGTAATTCCGCCGCTGGTTTCCCCGGCTCGGCGTGTTCGGTCGGTGTTGCCTGCAGGGACGGACACGAATCCGAGAGACAACCAGGAGGAGATATCCCATGACGAAGCCCACCCGCTACACGATGATGCTGGCGATCGTCGTCCTGATCGCCGGCGCCGCCATCGCCTCGGCCCAGCCCGGACCCGGCCGCGGACCCCGCGGCGAGGACGGCTGGGCCCGCCTAGCCGAGCGTCTCGGCCTCAGCGAGGAGCAGAAGCAGGCCATCGGCGCCATCCGCGAGGAAGGGCGCGCGCGGCAGCTCGAGACGCGCAAGCAGGTGGTCCAGCTGGAGGCGCAGCTGCACACGCTGATGCTCGCCGACGCGCCCGACGAGGCGGCCGCGCTCAAGCTGGTCAAGCAGATCAGCGACCTGCGCGCCGAGCAGCAGGCGGGGCGCGTCAAGATGCGCCTGGCGATCCGCAAGCAGCTGACGCCCGAGCAGCGCGCGCAGGTCATCCTGATGGAGGGTCGTCACGGCCGGGGGCCCCGTGAACACCGGGGCGGCCGGGGACCGGAAGGCGGCCACGAGGGACCCGGCTGCGGCATGCCGAGGGCGGGACGCGGGATCAACTGAGAGAGATCCGAAGTGGCACCGGACGACGACGTGCTCATGCAGAGGATCGCCACGCGGGACGAGGACGCCTTCCGGCTCCTCGTCCTGCGCTGGCAGCAGCCCGTGTTCGCGTTCCTCTGGCACATGCTCCGGTCGCGGGAGGAGGCGGAAGACCTCACGCAGGACGTCTTCCTGAAGGTCCTCGACCAGGCGCCGCGCTATCGGCCCGAGGGGAAGTTCCGCAGCTGGGTGCTGCGCATCGCCGCCAACCGGGCGCGCAGCGCGCTGCGTCGGCGCAAGGTCCTGCGCTGGGTCAGCTTCGACCCCGACCTGCACGACCGTCCCCGGGGCGACGACGACGCTTCGGCCCAGCTCGAACGCGACGAGACCGCGCAGCGGGTGCAGGACGCCATCCGGCGCCTGCCGCAGCGGCAGCAGGAGGCCGTGGTGCTGCGGCGGTACCAGAACCTGTCGTACGAGGAGATCGCGGTGGCGCTCGACGCCACCCTGCCGGCCGTGGAGTCGCTGCTCCAGCGCGCGGCCGCCAACCTGCGCAAGGATCTCGGCGGCGCCGATCTGCGCGTGCAGGGGAGGATGGAATCATGACACACGTCACCGATCGCTTGCAGCGGTACGTCGACGGCGAACTGGTCGCCGCGGACGCGCACGAGGTGGATCGTCACCTGCGCGAGTGCGCCGCCTGCCGGGACGAGTGCGAGGCGCTGCGAGGCCTCTGGCAACTGGTGGATGCGGGCGCGCCGGCGGCCCCGGCGGTCTCGGTGTGGCCCGCCCTGGCGGCCCGCCGCGCCGGCCGCGGCCGTCCCGCGCCGTCACACTGGTTGCGCGGCGGTCTGGCCGCGGCCGCCCTGGCGGCGGGACTGATGCTGGGCCTGGGCCTGGACCGCACCGGGCAGCCCGGGGCCACGGATGTGCTCGCGGCGGACGACGACGAAGGTTTCCTGCAGACCCTCACCACCCTCGATCAGATCTGGTGGTCGGCCGGCGCGCAGGACGACGTGGAGGTTGGGTCGTGAAAGCGACGTGGATCCTGGTGTGTCTGCTCCTGGTATCGGTCGGTCTCAACGCGGGATTGGCAGTGCGCCTGACCCGGCCGGCCGAGGCTCCCGCGGGCCCGCCGCCGGGCTGGTCGCCGGAGGGGCCGCCCGCCGGCGATCCCGAGACGCCGCCGGACCCGGCGGATCCGCAGGTCCGCCGCCTGATGCATGAGCGGCTCGAGCGGCTGTCCTCCGCGCTCGAACTCACCCCGCAGCAGCTCGAGGCGTTCGTGGCCGTCCACGAGGCGTCCGCGCCCCGGTTCTTCGCCAACCGCTCCGCGGTGGGCAAGTTGCGGCGCGAATTGCGCGACCTCGCGCTGTCTCCCGACCTCGACCGCGCGGGCGTTCTCGAGCGCCAGCGGCAGCTGTCGGCGTTGCAGGCGCAGCTGGATTCGGTGGTGGTGGAGACCATGCTGGCCGAGGTACGCCTGCTCACGCCGGAGCAGCGGGAACGCTACCGGACCATCATGCCCTGGGGTGAGCCCGGCCGACGGGGAGGGGGACACCGGGAGGGCGGGCGTCGGTCGTCGTCGAAGTCCGCGCCGGGTGCTTGACAGCGGGGCCGCCGAGTCCTTATGTATGCCCTTGAGTTCCGGGTGCTTGTACCCCGTGGCGCCATCCCCACCCAGCCCCAGCCCCGCTCGAGCCCGGCTAATCCCGAGGGGGAGTTTCAGATGACCAAGGTTCGCCTGCTCACGCTCGTCCTGACCCTGCTCGCGCTCGTCGCGGTGACCGCCTGCCGGTCCGCGCACACCACCAGCGCGATCCTGTACATCGACGAGCAGAACTACCAGAAAGCCGTCGACGTCATCGACGAGGGCTTGTCGTACGACCCCGATGACGCCGAGGCCTACTTCTGGCAGGGCGAGGCCTACAGCCACATGGCGGAGAAGGCCATCATCGAGAACGACTTCGCCAAGGCCAAGGACAGCTACGGCCGCGCGTATGCGAAGTACATGACGGCGAAGCAGATGGACCCCGAGGGTCTCACCGACCAGATCAACGAGTCGCTCGAGATCAACTATCAGAACCGCAAGCGTTCCGGCGACCAGATGTCGCAGGGCCAGTACTTCGAGCAGGCGGAGGGCTTCTACCGCCTCGCCTTCGCCGCCTGTCCCGACTCCGCCACGCCGCTGCGCGACATCGCCAACCTGAAGATGTACGTGGCCTCCAACGCGCCTGCGGATTCGGCGAAGATCCTGATGGGCGAGGCGCTCACGTTCCTCGACGCCTACATCGAGCGGATGCCGCAGGTCTACAAGGCCCGCGCCGACAAGGCCTATGCCCTGACCTATCTCGGCCGGCTCGACGAGGCCCAGGGACTCTACGACGAATTGCTCGCGACGCACGCCGACGATCCCGAACTGCTCAGCGACGTGGTCGGGTTCGCTCGCCAGCGCCAGGATTACCGCCGGGCCGCCGACCTGAACGTGAAGATCGCGGAGATCTACAGCCAGGACACCAACGCGGACAACGACGAGAAGGTGGTCCCGCTGCTGACCGACGCCGGCAACTGGTATGCGTCCACCAACGTGAAGGCGTATCCGGAGGCGCTGGCCGCCCTCGACCGCGCCAGCGAGCTGGAACCCAGCAACTCGGAGCTGCTCTTCTACCGCTTGCGCACGTTCTTCTTCTACGGCCAGGACCTCGAGATCGCGGCGTCGAAGGCGCCCGAGTCCGAGCAGCCGGCCCTGATCGCCCAGTCGAAGCAGATGTTCCAGCGCGGCGTCGACGTCGGCAACGCCCTGGTCTCCGCCGCCACGAACCATGCCGAGGGGTTCCGTTACCTCGGGCTTTGCCAGGGCCGTCTCGGCGACAGCGCCGCGGCCGAGCAGAATCTGAGAACCGCCGAGCAGCTGTCGTCCGGCGGCGGTTCCTAAGCCATGGGATCGGCGCCGGACCGCGGTTCGGCGCCGATCTGGTATGAGGTTTGCAGTTCGCGCCCGGGTCGAACTCACGTATAATTCTCGTCAACCCTGCTGACATTCTGGACGCACGCCCCCCGACCGCCGCCGGTGCCTTGGTGGTCGGACCATTCGCGGGCGGAGCTTGCGATCCCGTAACCTGAGGAGCGTAGATGGATATCAAGGAACTGCAGGAGATGAACATCCACGAGCTCGTCGAAGTGGCTCGCGGCATGAACATCGAAGCGGTCAGCACCCTGCGCAAGAGTGAGCTGATCTTCAAGATCCTCGAGGGTCAGACCGAGAAGAACGGCTTCATCTACGCCGAGGGTGTGCTGCAGGTCCTCGCCGAGGGGTACGGGTTCCTCCGGTCGGCCAAGTACAACTACCTGCCCGGCCCCGACGACATCTACCTGTCCCCGTCGCAGATCAAGAAGTTCGACCTCAAGACCGGCGACACCATCAGCGGCCAGGTGCGTCCGCCCAAGGAGAACGAGCGGTACTTCGCGCTCCTGAAGGTCGAGTCCGTGAACTTCATGGACCCCGAGGAGGCCAAGAAGGTCACCCTCTTCGACAACCTCACGCCGCTGTATCCCCAGGAACAGATCAATCTCGAGCACAAGAGCACCGACCTCACGACCCGCCTGATCAACCTCCTGTCGCCGATCGGCAAGGGTCAGCGCGGCCTCATCGTCTCGCCGCCGCGAGCAGGCAAGACCGTGATCCTGCAGAAGATAGCCAACGCCATCACCGACAACCACCCGGAGATCCACCTCATCGTCCTGCTGATCGACGAGCGCCCCGAGGAGGTCACGGACATGGCCCGCTCGGTGAAGGGCGAGGTCATCTCCTCGACCTTCGACGAACCGGCCGAGCGGCACGTCCAGGTGGCGAACATGGTGCTGGCGAAGAGCCGGCGGCTGGTGGAGAGCGGCAAGGACGTCGTCATCCTGCTGGATTCGATCACTCGCCTGGCGCGGGCGCACAACGCGGTCGTGCCCCATTCGGGCAAGATCCTTTCCGGCGGCGTCGACTCCAACGCCCTGCAGAAGCCCAAGCGCTTCTTCGGCGCG
>JADHED010001012.1_pt1 | contig 26582 bp, 21 predicted proteins | sample 8952041 | NCBI WGS metagenome assembly JADHED01 (sample SAMN16124423, study PRJNA663239) | bioreactor sludge metagenome | isolation source: sludge (control) | place: India:Bengaluru | collected 2018-09-08
GCCGGCCCTCGTCGGGGCACGGAGGGGGGTTCGAGTCCGTCAACGGGAAGAGTACACCGAAGACGGGCGCTGTCAACCGGAATCCGGATTCCGCTTATCGCGAATCATTGGCGACAGGATTCCTGACAAGACCGGAGGGCCGGCGGGACGGGGGTTTGGCGAAGTGGACGACGGTCTCTGAGTGATGGTCTCCGCTCCGTCCGGGCGCAGCGGCTGGTGTGCCCGGAACCGGCCGCACGGGAGAAGGTCCAGGCAGCCAACGCGAGGGTGGCGCCGGTGCGGAGCGGCACTTCGAGAGGCGGGCGGGCCCCGCGGGGCACTGGCCGGGGGGGACTCACCGGATGGGGGCGGACTCGGCGGCGGCAGCGGGAGGCAGACGCGGACGGCACGGCAGCCCCGCCGCCCGGCTCAGCGGGCGGCGAGGCGGTCCACGTGGCGGGCGATCCGGTCCCCGGGAAGGGCGCCCGGCAGAAACGCGATGGTGACGGTCGTCCGCAGCACGGCGGGTCCTCCGGGGCTACTTGTTGTGGGCGAAGTACTCGCGCACGAGCGCCTCGCCGAGTTCGGCGCGGCGGTCGTAGAGCCGCTTCAGCGGGCGCTTCGCGTGCCGGCCGAGCGCGTAGTGCGTGATGATCGGCAGCGCGATCGTCGTGTCCGTGTAGCAGACGACGGCGTCCGGCAGGCGGTTGGGATCGACCTTGCCCCACGACACGGCCTCGTGCGGGGTGGCGCCCGACAGGCCGCCCGTGTCCGGGCGGGCGTCGGTGACCTGGAAGAAGTAGTCCTGCCCCACTTCCTTGATCCGCAGCACCTCCTGGATCTGCGGCTCGGTCTGCAGCATGAAGTTCTTCGGGCTGCCGCCGCCCATGAGCATGACCCCGCTCTTGCCCCCGCTACGCTTGGCGCCGAGGACGAACGACGTCGTCTCGTTCACGTCGATCGAGGGGTTGACGCGCAGTTTGTTGCCCTTGAGTTCCACGCCGGCGACGTTCATGCCGATCGTGGAGTCGCCGGGGCTCGAGGTGTAGAGCGGCACGCCGGCCCGGTAGGCCGCGGCCATGAGCGACACGTCCTTCAGCTTGTTCTTCCGCTCCCACTCCGCCGCGTAGCGGCCGATGAGGTGGTGCAGTTCCGCGGTGCCCATCTCCTTCTGGAACTCGGGCTGCACGAGGATCGAGCGGAGGATCTCGTCCGTCGCCATGAGGCAGTCGGTGTAGCCGAGGAGGACGTCGTAGATCCGGACCACGTCGTTGCGGCGGAGGTCCGAATCGTCCACCAGGTGGCTGCCCACGTGGAGCGGGAAGTTGAAGGCGTAGTGGAGGTCGTGGTAGAGGTTCGCGCCCGTCGCCACGATCCAGTCCACGAAGCCCGCCTTGACGAGGGGGATGAGGCAGGAACAGCCGAGGCCCGCGGGCGTCAGCGCCCCCGCGAGGCTCATGCCCACCGTCACGTCCGCCTCCAGCATCTTCTCCGTGAAGAGCTGGCAGCCCTCGCGCAGGCGCGCGCCGTTGTAGGCGAGGAAGGTCTCGTCGAGGAGGTCGGCGAGCTTCTCCCGCCCGGTGATCCCCTTCGGCAGGATCCGCTTGCCGCCGAGGTAGCGGGACTTGTTCGGGCACTCCTTCTTCTTCATCCAGTCGGGGACCTCGGAGAGGTCCTTGCGCACCCGGTGGTCTCTCTTCATGTCGGCGTCTCCCTCTCTCGGCGTCCCGTGCCGCCGGCTAGTTCGTCATGATGACCTTCGCCGGCGGCACGCCGTTGAAGGCCGTCGCGCTGGCGGAGGAGTAGGCCCCGATGTTCTCGACGTACACGATGTCGTCGAGCTCCAGCTCGGGCAGATCCTCGCCGCGCGTGATGATGTCGAAACTGTCGCAGGTCGGCCCCGCCAGCGTGGAGAGCTGCGTCCGGCCGCCCCTCAGCACCTTGAACTGGTACTTGCAGTGGTCGAAGACCATGCCCGACAGGTCGGCGTAGAGCCCGTCGTTCAGGTAGTACCAGTGCTTGTTCTCGCGGATGCTCTTCCCGACGACCTGCATGAGCAGCGTGACCGCGGGCCCGACCATGAACCGCCCCGGCTCGGCGATGAACCGGATGTTCGGGGCGAAGAGACGGTCGATCTCCTTCGTGATGCGGGCCGCCCCCGCTTCGAACGGGTCCGCCTCGTGGTCGTAGTGCGGGATCGGGAAGCCGCCGCCGATGTCCACCATGGACAGCGGGAGCTGCTTCAGGGTCGCGTCGCGGACCACGATCGCCGCCAGCTCGAGCGCCTCGAGGTAGTTCTCCACGTGCAGGCACTGGCTGCCCACGTGGAAGGAGACGCCCACGGGCTTCAGGCCGAGCCGCTTCGCCTTGATGAGGAGCCCCATCGCGTCGGAGGGGTCGGCGCCGAACTTCAGGCTCAACTCCACGATGGAGCCGACGTTGGGGACCTTGATGCGGACGAGCACCGAGGCGCCCGGCGCGCGCTCGGCGATCTTGTCGAGCTCGTACTCGCTGTCGAATGTCATCAGCTTCACGCCCGCCTTCACGGCGCCGGTGATCGACGCCACGGGCTTGATCGTGTTGGCATAGATCAGGCGGTCGGGCTTCGCCCCCGCGGCGATCACGGCCTGGATCTCCGGCAGGCTCGCCACGTCGAAGCCGCAGCCCTCCGCCACCATGGCCTTCACGATCTCGGGGTGCGGGTTGGCCTTCACCGCGTAGAACGGCTCCACGCGGGGCAGCGCCTCGCGGAAGCGCCGCACCTGCCGCTTCAGGACCGCGCGGCTCACGACCATCAGGGGAGTGCCGTGCTTCTTCGCCAGCTCCTTGAGTCGCCGCTGGCCGGCCGTCATCTGCTTGCCCACTCGTGTTCCCTCCATGAACGGGGCGCCATGATATGCGCCCACCCCCCGGCCCGCAAGGCACCACAGGGCGGGGGCCGGTTCAGGGCAGCATCCCCCGGAAACCGCGGCCGAACAGTATTCGGAGGGCCCAGCCCGCGCGGCCTCCGGAGGCGACCGTGACCGGGAGGAGCGGCCCCTCCTCGACGCGGCTGAACGCCCGCCGCAGGCGCTCCTCGTCGGCCTCGTCCAGCGCGAACCCCTCGTCGGCGTCCACCTTCAGGGCGACGACGGCGTCCCGGCCCGGGAGGTCCGGCCGGGCGGCGAGCCAGAGCCCGAACTGGTTCGCCCGCTTCGCCCGGTAGACGAACGTGCGGTCCGGGCCGTCGGCGTAGAACGCGAGCAGGGCCGCGAGGTGGAAGTCGTCGGTCACCGTCATCGGGTACCGGGCCGGGCCCTCCCGGGCGACGAGGGACTTCAGGTCGCGGCCCAGCGCCCGCCAGTCCACGAGCGCCTCCTTCAGGCGCGCCGCCGACGCCTTCCCCGAGAGCAACGGCAAGCGGGCGCCGTCGGGCAGGAGGCGGACGACCTCGGGGGCGACGAGGAGCAGGACGACGAAGGCGCCCGCCACCGGCGCGGTCAGGCGCGCGAGGCGCGGCGTGAGCACCTCCCCCCGCTCAATCTTCCGCGCGGCGAGGACGATGAGCGGCACGAACCCCGCCGCCGGCCAGTGGAGCCCGATGGAGGTCAGCGGACAGAGCAGCGCGAAGAACAGGAGGATCGGCGCCCCGGCGAGGAGGAGGTAGAGGGTCTCCGGATCGCGCCGGTGGCGGCGGAAAGCCCGCCACGCGGCGAGGAGCACCGCGGCGTAGAGCAGCGGCGAAAGCGAGGCGAGGGGGCCGGCCAGGTAGACGAGGACGTTCTTCGCCGAGAACCCCGGCGCGCCGAGGCCGGACCGCTGGGTCTGGAAGCCGTAGGTCACGAAGCCGTTTGCGGCATTCCACAGGAGGTTCGGGGACCAGACGAGGAGCGCCGCCGCCAGCGCCGCCCACGGGCCCGGCGTCCGCAGCAGGCGGCGGTGCTCCGGCACGAAGAGGAGGAAGCCGTAGAGCGGCGGCAGCAGGGCCAGCGCGTGGAACTTCGAGAGGAGCGCCCCGCCCGCCGCGGCGCCGGCGAGAAGCCACGGGAGGAGGGCCGTCCCCCGCCGGACGGCGCGGAGGAACAGCACCCACGTCAGCGCCATGAACAGCAGGAGCCCCGTGTCGGGCAGGAGGACCACGCCCCCGGCGAAGAAGATCGGCGCGAGCGCGAACAGGACCGCCGCCCGCCACGCGGTCCGGCCGCCGGGCCACAGGTCCCGCGCGAGGCGATGCACGAGGAGGATCGTCAGGGCGGAGAGCAGGACCGGCCCCGTCCGGGCGGCCAGCGTGCTGGCGGGGACCGCACCGAGGAACGCGGCGCCGATCCACGCGACCATCGGCGGGTGGTCGAAGTAGCCGAAGGCGGGGTGCTGCGCCCACACCCGGTAGTAGGCCTCGCTCGCCACCATGGGGAAGCGGACGGCGGCGATGAGGTGGAGCGCGGTGACCGCGGACAACAGGATCGCGAGGCGGACGGCGTCGCTCTCTCGTTCGTGCATCCCCGCGGCCCCCGGTGCGCATCCGGCCGCGCCGATGATACCGGCTTTCGGGCCCCTGCGCCCGCCACGTTCAGCCGATCGCGCTTCCTACGTAAGGATATCGAACGTTCGTTCGTCTCGATCCTTCCCTCCTCCCCTCGCGCCGCTAGGATGGGCCCGGGAGGTTCCGACCCGTGGACGACCCGGACCAGACCGACTCGCGGGCCGCCCGAGGCCGCGGCGAAACGCGCGATGGCGCGGCGGCGTCGCCCCCGGCCGGCGACCTCCGGCAGCTCCTGGCGCGGTCGCGCCTCGCGCTGCTGCCTCTTCTCATCGCCCTGGTCGTCGGCCCGGCCATCGGCTTCCGACTCTACCGGTCCGCGGCCGACCGGGACCACTCGCAGATCCTCTCCCACTTCGACGCGTTCGTGTCGGACCAGGCGTTCGCCCTGCAGTCCCAGCTGGTCGGCCTCTGCGAGGTCCTCCACGCGATCCGCGCGTTCCACGAGTGCTCGGAGACCGTATCCCACGGGGAGTTCACGGACTTCGCCGCGAGCATGCGTGTCTGGCACCCCACGATCCGGACGATCGGTTGGATCGCCCGGGTGCCCGCCGGCCGGCGCGCCGAGCACGAGGCCGCGATGCGCCGCTCGGGGACCCCCGACTTCCGCATCACCGAACTCGATGGGTCGGGACGTCCGGTCCCCGCGCGGGAACGCGACGAGTACTACCCGGTCTGCTTCGTGGAGCCGGCGAACGGCAACGAGCAGATCGTCGGCCTGGATCTCGGGTCGGAGGCCCTGCAGAGAGCGACGCTGGACCGGGCCGCCGGCACCGGGGACGTCGTGCTCACGGCGCCGCTTTGTCGCGGGCCGGACCCGGCCGCCGTCCTCGCCATCATCGCGGTCCCCGCCGGCCCGGAGAATGGCGCGAAGGAGGGTGGTTTCGCGGTGGTCCGCGTGAATGCACGGGACCTGGTGTGGCACGCCCTCCGGGGCCCTCCACCGGATGCGCCGCTGCCGATGGAGCACCGGCTGGAGGACCCGACGGACGGCGCGCCCGCCCTCCTGCTGCACCAGTCGGCGGATGCGCCGGCGGGCGAACCGTGGCCCGTCACGAAGAGGATCCCGGCGCCCGGTCGGACCTGGCTGCTCCACGCCCGCCCCACCTCCGCCTTCCTCTCCCGCTACCGGAGCCTGTACCCGGCCGGGCTGGGGATCGCGGTGGCGGTCGGCTGGAACCTCCTGTTCGGGTTCCTGTTCCTCCAGTTGCGGCGATCCCACGTCCTCTCCCTCCGCCGCGTCGCGAGGATCGTCCAGAGCGTGTTCGGCCGGATGTCCGAAGGAGTCGTGATCGCCGATCGGGAGGGGCGGCACATGTTCTTCAACGACGCCGCCCGCCGGATCGTCGGCCGGCAGGAGCTGAAGATCCCGCCCGCCGAGTGGCCGGCCGCCTACGGCTGCTACCTGCCGGATCGGGTGACCCCCTGCCCCGCCGAGCGGCTGCCGCTCGTCCGGGCGATGCGGGGGGAGACGACCACCAACGAGCTCCTGTTCCTCCGGCACGAGGGGCTTCCGGACGGGGCATGGCTCAGCGTCAGCGGGGCTCCCCTCGTGGACCCGACAGGGCGACTCGCCGGCGGGGTCGTCGTCATGCGCGACATCACGAGCCGCCGCAAGGCGGAGGAGTCCCTCGACCGGCTGTCCAACGCGGTGGAACAGACGGCCGACGTCGTGTTCATCACCGACCGGGACGGGCGGATCGAATATGCCAACCCGGCGTTCGAAACGGTCTTCGGTTTCACCCGCGCCGAGGCGCTGGGCCAGACCCCCCGGATCCTCAAGTCCGGGTGCCATGACGATGGCTTCTACCGGCACCTCTGGCAGACAGTGCTGGCCGGGAAGGTCTACCGGTCAGCGGCCGTGAACCGGCGCAAGGACGGGCAGCTCGTCCACACCGAGCAGACGATCACCCCCATCCTGGATCCGCGAGGGGAGGTGACCCACTTCGTCTCCGTGCTCCGGGACATGACGGAGGCGAGGCGGCTGAGAGAGCACGAAGCGGAATTGAGGCTGGCGGCCATCGTGCAGCGTGGCCTCTACCCGACCCGGGCCCCGAAGATCGCCGGCCTCGACGTCGCGGGCTCGGTACTGCCCGCGAATGCGACGAGCGGCGACTACTACGACCTGGTCCGCATGGGGGATGGATCGCTCATCCTGGCCGTGGGGGACGTGAGCGGACACGGTCTCGGACCGGCGCTGCTGATGGCGGAGACACGCGCCTTCCTGCGCTCCCTCGTCCACGTGTACCCGGAACCGTCCGCCGTCCTCGGCCGGCTCAACCACAGCCTCGCCGGAGACATGGAGCCGGGGCGCTTCGTGACGCTCCTCGTCGCGAGGATCGATGTGTCGCGGCGCCAGATGGTCTACGGGAACGCGGGGCACCTGCCCGGGCTCATCCTCGACCGGTCCGGCGAGGTCCGCGAGACCCTGGGCGTCACCGGCCCGGCGCTCGGCCTGTCGCCGGATTCGGAGTACGGATCGCCGCCGCCCATCGCCCTGCGCCCGGAAGACATCGTGGTGCTCCTCACGGACGGCGTGACCGAGACCCGGGCGCCCGACGGCGCCACGTTCGGGGAGCACGGCCCGCTGTCCGTCGTTCGCCGGCACCGACACGAGACCGCGCGGTCCATCGTCGGGCGTGTCAACGAGGCCGTCCTCGACTTCGCGCAGGGCGAACCGCACCTGGACGACTGCACCCTCGTCGTCTGCAAGGTGACCCCCGCGGCCCCGGAGAGGCCGGCCTGACCACGCCCGGGCCCCCGGGGCCCTGCGTTGCCGGTTGACTTCGCGGGAGCGCAGCACCTACGATGCCCCGGGCACACGGGTCCGCGCGGGTCCGGCGTGGACAAGGAGGGGCGGCATGGGGCGGTCGCTCGGGGTACTCGCGGTTCTGGTTCTCTGCGGGTCGTTCGCCGCCGCGCGCGCCGGGGCGACCGAGGACGCGGCCGGGACGCCACCGCCCCCGGCGGACGAAGCCGCCACCGAGCCCGTCGCGGAGCCCGCGGCGGCGCCGGCTGCCGGGCAGGAGGCGGAGCCGGCGGCCGAGCCCGCGGTCGGGCCCGAAAAGGAAGGTCCCCCCGTCGAGGATCTCGAGGAGCCCGCATGGGAGAAGCCCCTCGCGCTGTCCGTGGGCCTCGACTACGGGCTCACGAGCGACTACGTCTTCCGCGGCATCAACTACAGCGAGTACCACGGTGAGGGCCGCGAGCGGCTGAACCACGACCTCACGCCGTGGGCGGAGTACGACACGGGCGTCCTCGGGACCTTCGGCGTGTTCGCGTGGTTCTGGTTCTACGAGGGCCTCGACCGGATCTACCCCGACGCCGGCAACGACTTCGCCGAGGCGGACTACAACGCATACTGGCGCTACGAGATCGGCGACCTCGGGACCTCGGTGGAGATCGGCGGCGGCGCCTACAACTACCCCCACGAGCACGGCTCCGCGCGGCGCTCCGTGGAAGTGTGGGGCAAGGTCGTCTTCGACGACTCCTCGTGGTTCGGCACGGAGGAGGCCGTCCTCAGTCCCGCCATCGCCTACTGGCACGACGTGGACGACGTGGAAGCCGGCTGGCTGGAGATCGGCGTCGAGCACGAGTTCGGGCTCGGGGAAGCGCCGGTCCTCGGCGAGGTGGCGGTCACCCCGTCGCTCGTCCTCGGCGTGGACCACGAGTACATCCCGAAGGTCCTCGGCAAGCCGGGCCCGGACACGAAGTTCGGCACGCTCGTGCTGGGCGCCGAGGTGGCCTGCGACGTCGGCGGCGCGCTCGGCATCCCGGAGTGCTGCGGGAGCCTCTCGATCGGAGGCTTCCTGAAGTACAGCCAGGCGCTCCGCGACGACTACATCACCGACGAGCTCTACGGCGGCCTGAAGGTCTCCTGGTCGTGGTAGGCCGGGCCGGCCGGCTCGGTCAGGTCACGTCGTCCGACCTGGTCTTCATGGCGACGGCGGGCGCCGGGGGAGGCGGCGGAACCGGCGGCGGAGGATCCGCAAAATCCCCACGTGGGGAAAGAGGCGGAGGGCCGGGAGAAGGCACCGGGAGGCGGCCTCGGCGCAGCCTGAGCGGGACGCCGGGGGCGGCAAGCGCGCGGAAGGGGGACGGGACGGGGGCTCCCGTGGGGGCGACCACGCCCCGCAGGGAGGGGACCTCCCGGCGATGCGCGAAAAAACGAGCCCGCCTCGGTATTGCCGGCCGGGCTACCGGGCGATGAGGGCCGGGCGCCAGCGGCCGGGGGCGGAGAGGCGGAGGAGGAAGTGCCCGACCCCCGCCACGCCGTTCATGTAGGAGCGGTCGGCGCCCCAGAAGTCGAGCCCCGCCTTCGTGGAGAGCCCGTGCCGGCGCACGCACTCCGCGTGGTCTTCCGCGAGGCGGAGGAACCTCTCGTCGCCCAGCGCCTCGTAGGCCTCGAGGAAGATGTCGCCGTTCCCCGGCGGACCGTGGCACAGGCTCATGTCGTCGCGGTAGTGCTTGCCGGGCTTGGCCGCGGTGACCGCGGCGCGGAGCGCCCACTCGCGGTAGACCGGCTTCCCCGTGGCGGCGAAGAGGTCCAGGAACATCCGCAGCATCCCCGGCGGGCCGTGGCACCACTGGTACTTCTCCTGCACGCCCTCCGGCGAGTAGCGCGCCCACCAGCGGTATCCCTTTCCGAGCGGCATCGCGAGGTCCATGACGCCCTTCGCCGCCTGCTCCGCCACCGTGAGGTACTTCGCCTCCTTCGTCTCGCGCCCGAGGGCCGCGAGCGCCATGGCGATGCCCGCCGCCCCATGGGCCACGCCCGTGTAGTAGCGTTTCGGCCCCGAGCCCCACGGCTCCATCGCCCACCACCGGCCGCCCTCCCCCACGGGCTCCGCCCAGCGGAGGAGGAAGTCCCCGGCCCGCCGCGCCTCGGCGAGGGAGAAGGCGTCCTTCTTCACCTCGTGGAGCGCGAGCAGGAACAGGAGGTGCCCGGCGGCGCCGGCGTAGAGGTCGGTCATCCAGTAGGGCTGCCCGTTCTTCGCGTACGTCCAGTCGCCCGCGAAGTGCCGGGCAAGGCCCTCGGCCTTCCCGACCCACCCGCGGTCCTTCGTGATCCGCGCGAGCTCGAGATAGAGGAGCCCCTTCCCGGAATCCCCCGTGAAGAGCCCCGGCACCCGGTCGTCGTCCTTCGCCGTCATCGCCTCGACGTGGGCGGCGGCGCGGAGCGCGGCCTCGAGGTAGCGCTTCTCCCCCGTGGCCTCGGAGAGCCGCGCGAGGAAGATCGCCGCCCCCGCCCCGGACTGGCCGTAGGCGGACTCGGGGCCCTCCTCGCCCGTCAGGTCGAGGCCCGCTCCCGCCTCCTTCGCGCCGGCGACGAGGAAGTCCCCGGCCCCGCGGGCCAGGTCGAGGTACCCGCCCTCCGGCGGCGGGTCGAGGCGGGTGAGCGGGTCGCCGAGGAGGACAAGCGCGTCCTGCTTCGTCAGCGGCCAGAGGTGCGGGTGCGTGCGCGGGAGGTCGTCGTAGCCGGGGACCTCGGCGATCCACCCGTCCCGGCCGCCGAAGAGCCCGCCGCCCTTCGGGTCCGCGAGCCGGTCGTTGATGTGCTTGCGCATGGCCTCGCCGAGCGTCACCCCCGTGGCGAGCGCCTCGAGGGGCGTCGTGATCTCGGCCAGCGCCGCGTTCGGCATCCCGTAGTAGCCGAGGGCGCCGTTGCGGAAGAAGAGGAGCGCCGCGGGCAGGGAGTTGCCGCCGTAGTGCAGCAGGTCGCGGTTCTTGTCGTCGGCGGTGGCGCACCCGTTGGAGGAGACCACGCAGAAGGAGGCGTCGAAGTCGAGCGGGAAGATCTGCGTGTTGTAGTTCTGCTCCGGCCCGGAGAACCCCTTGTGGGCGTAGGACGACCACCCGAATCCGGCGTTGTGGTATCCGAAATCGTTGGCGAAGAACACGCGCGCCCCGGCGATGTGCACGAGGAAGTCGCGGCCCCAGGCCGACCCGGTGAACGCGCGGCAGTCGAAGTCCCCCGCCGCCCGCAGGCGCCGCGCGGTCTCCTCGGCGAAGGTCTCCGCCCCCGGCGCGTCGCGCTCCGCCGCCCACGGCCCGAAGACGAGGAGGGCGCGCCGCGCGCGGACCTTCTCCCGGTCCTCCATCTCCTCGCGGAAGACGGCCCGGGCGATGGCGGCGGAGATCTCGTCGGTGTTGCCCGTGAGGCGCCCCACGGCGCCCTCGATGGCGGCGTCGGCGTTCAGGTTGCCGTAGACGGACGAGTCGGCGTAGATCACGGCGTCGTCGGCGAAGCGGACCTTCGGGAACTCCGCGACCGGCCACGCCCCGGCGATGAAGAACGTGCACGGGATCGAGTGCCCGCCGCCGAGGAGGGCGAGGTGCGGGCGCTCGCCGAGGTCGAGGCGCGTGACGCCCTCGGCGATCTCGCGGCGCGTCCACTCCACGTCCTCCCACGCGAAACCGTACTGCCAACCCTCCTGCCCGTAGTTCACGTTGCGGAGGTGGCGCGCCTCCTCGTAGCGGGAGAGGTCCCCGCCGGAGACGAAGACGATCCCCGTCCGCCGCAGCAGCGCGTAGACCGGCGCGAGGAGCGACGAGCGGGGGTAGGTCCGCCACGCCGGGAACTCGAGGTCCGCGGGATTGGCGACGACGGCGTTCCCGAGGTAGTGGGTCTTGCAGGCCGCCGCCTCGGCCGCGGCGGGCGTCGTCCGCTCGATGGTCACGCCCGCGCACTCCGGCCGCGCGGCCAGCGCCGCGGCGAGGGCCGCCCCGCCGTCCCCGTCGGACTCGGCGATCAGCAGGACTCGCCGCGCCCCGGTGGCCCTCAGGCGCGCCCCGGTCTGCTCCGCGTCGCCCCGGTGCACGATATGGACGAGGCCGTCGAGGCCCGCGACGTGGGCCCCCACGAGCCCCGCGACGCAGGACGCCGAGAGCACGACCGGGCCTTCCCCGGCAAGGACGGGGGGCTGCTCCAGGAACGGGCGACGGCCCGCGCCGAGGCGCTCCACGACCGGCGGCGGCAGCGTCCCCGCGAGGACGATGTCCTCCGGGCGGTACGCGGCGAGGAAACGCTCCACCACCGAGAGGTCGTAGCCGCGGACCTCGAAGTACAGGCGCACGGTGCCCCGCCCGGCCCCTTCGCGGACGCGGAGAACGATCTCGTACTCGCCGCCGGGGGGTGCCTCAAGCGAGAACCCCTTGCCCACCGGGACCTCCTCGCCGTCCGGCAGGCGCCGGAGCGCGGCGGTGACGAGGTCGAGCCCCTCCGCGGTGGCGAGCGTCACCCGCTCGGTGAGCGACGGCAGGCACGCCTTCAGCCGCAGTTCCGGCGCCGATTCCTTCACGGCGGGGATCCCGTCCTCGATCGGGCCCTCGGCGCGGAAGACGAGGCGGCCTCCCCGCACGTGGCTCGCGAACTCGATGTGGTACGGCGAGAGGTCGGGCACCACGAGGAGCGGGTCGGCCCGGAGGTGGTCCTCCTCGTCGTAGTGCACCGCGCGCGGGACGGCCTCGAGGAGGCCCGCCGGATCGCCGTCGGAGCCGACCCACACGGTACGGCCGGCGAGGGCCGGGGCGGAGGCGAGGAGCAGGACGGCGAGGAGGGCGGCGGTCCGGGGCATGGGGCTCCTACTTCGCCTTCGAGAAGCGGACGACGTTGCGCGCAGAGTCCACCGTGTACGTGAGCCCGAGCGCGGCGCAGGCCCGGTCGAGGCCGGCCCGCAGCGGCTCGCGGTCGAGCTTGATCGAGACCTTCTTCTCCACCAGGGGCAGGGCGTCCTTCTCGAACTCGAACTTCACCTTCTGGCCCTCCCCGTGCTTCTCGAGGAAGTCCTCGACGAACTGGAGCACGTCCCGGAACCGCCAGTCCTCCCACTCGTACCCCCAGGGCTGCGCGAGGGCGGCCTCCGCCTGACCGCCCTCGGTGCGGAGCTTCGTCACACCGGCCCAGAGGCGCTCGGCCTCGCTCTTCGCGGGGACGACGCGGAACGAGACCCGCTGGCCCTTCTCCGTGCCCAGGGCGCCCGGCAGCCCTGCCGCGATGCGGTTGTAGACCGCCACGTGGAGCCGGACGACGCCCCGGTCCGTCTCCACCCCCCAGCGGATCTCGTCCACGACGGGCCCGCCGGTGACGTCCCCGGCGAGGGTCACGGAGGCCACGCCGAAGGGCAGGGCGTCCCCCGGGAGGTCGGCGGCCGCGAGCAGCCGGGACCCGAAGCGGTTGAACTGCTCCACGTTGTCCGATCCCGTGTACTCGCCGTAGTCGAACGGCGCAGTGACCTCCGCCTCGAAGCGGAGCGTGCCGTCCTCCACCCGGACGAGCGGGTGGACCGCCGGCGACGCGAGGCCCTCGATCCTCGGGAACGGGGCGAACGCCGGGTCGCCGTACAGCACGCGGTTCGCCGATCCGCCGCGCATGATCTTCTCTATGCCGTGGTCCGCGTCGTGCCCCTCGTCGTCGTACAGTCCGGGGCGGACCTCCCCCGCCTCGGCGAGGACGAGCTCGTCGTAGCAGGACTTCATGACGCGGCCGAGCGGCTCACCGGTGGCGAACATCCGCAGGACCTCGACGTTCGTGCGCCAGCCGTGGTTCGGCCCCACGGGCAGGATGGCGGCGGAGACGCCGGAGGCGAGGTAGGCGAGCCCGAGGCTCTTCCCCGGCGGGATGCGGTAGCGCTCCACCTTGTCCGAGACGCCGAAGGTGGACACGATGTCCCCCTCCACGAAGACGCGGTCGAGGGAGCCGCAGTGGCAGGTGCCGCTCGTCAGCACCGCCGGATAGAGATCGAGCCCCGTAAGCATCGGCGCGTCGATCCAGAACATCTCCCCGCCGGGGTTCTGCCCGACCTTCGCCGGGTCGAAGGGCCAGTGCTTGTCGCTCTCCATGTTCCGCTGATCGGCGAAGAGCCAGATCCGCTCGGGGTCGCCGCAGCCCGTCATCTGGATGAGCCCGCGGCCCCGGAGATCGCCGAGGTGCTTGCCGACGAAGGCCTTCGCCCGCCCGGGGTCCCCGTAGCCGAAGCCCAGGGCGTCGGTGACCCAGCCGGCGGCCCGGAGCCAGGACGGCCCCTGACCCGGCACGGCCCCGCCGTGCGACGTCACGTAGGAGTAGAGGAACTTCTTCGGCAGCCCCTCCTTCTCCGCCTTGATGCCGGTCTCGACGAAGCGTCGCGCCGCCTCCGCCGTCGCCCCCGTCACGTAGCCGTAGGCGAAGTCGGGGAAGTGGTCCGCGTCGAGCCGCGTGCTCATGGCGAGGAATTGCCGGATGAAGTTCGTGTCGATGGTCTCCGGCTTCGCCACGACGGCGACGAAGCGGGGCGCCCGCTCCGCGAGCGCCGCCCGCAGGGCCTCGAGGTCGGCGGGGTCGAAGTGCACGACCTCCGCTTTCCGGTGCTCCGAGAGCGCCTTCGCCGCCGCGAAGTACGGATCGTCCGGCGCCACGGCGCACGCGACGACGTACTCGCGCGGCGCCGCCTCGGGGGGCGCCGCCCCCACGGACAGCGCGAGCACGAAGAAGCCGATCACCGCTGCCGCACGGATTCTCACGGCATCACCTCCCGTTCACTCCGCCTCATCCACCGAGCCACCCCAGTCGTCGGCCTCGGCCAGCGCGCGGGCGGGCCACGCGAGGTCGAGGCGCTCGCCGCCGCGCTCCACGGTCATGCGGGCGGCCTTCCGCGCGCCCGCCGCCTCCCACAGGGCCCACATGTGCCGGCGGTTCTCGAACTCCACACCGTCCACCGCCACGATCCGGTCCCCCTCGGAGAACCCCGCGCGGGCCAGCGGGCCCTGCGGGTCCGTGACGTGCACCACGAACACCGCCGGCTTCTCCGGGCCGGGGTCGAACCGCACCGGGTTCGGCCCGGGGACGGAGACCTCCATGTTCCGCGCGTCGTCGTCGGTCCACGTGGTGAGCACGTAGCGTCCGGGGGGTAGCGCGGGGAAGACGGCCCGGCCCGCCGCGTCCGCCTCCCGGCTCGCGCTCCAGCCTTCCTGTGTGGCACCCTCGTCCCCCTCCCGTGCCGCCAGGCTGACGCCGTGGACACCGTCGGGGAGGAGGACGGTCAACTCGTAGAGCGGCGGCACGGGGATGGCGACCCGGTTCTCGCCGGACCGCAGCGCCACCGTCTGCCGGGCGACGCGCACCCAGTCGCCCTGATCCAGGGTCACGACGAAGACGTCGACCGTCACGGAGACCGGCTGGTAGGGGCCCAGGCGCACCGGACTCCCCTCCCGCAGCCGTTCCGAGGTGCCACCCTCGCCCTCCGGCGAGACGCTGACGTGGAGGTCGCCGGTCCCGGCGGCATCCTCGCCGCGGCCGGTGACTTCGACCTCCAGCCACGCCGGCTCCGCGAACCGCACGTCCGCCACGGGGGCCTCGGTGAGTTCCACCCCCACGCTCCGCGTCCCGTGCTCCGGGCTCGTGACCGCGAGCTGGCAGGAAATGCCGCTCCGCTCCCCCCGCCGGTCCAGGCCCCGGAGGGCGACGAGGAGCCGACCGTCGGAGTCGGGGCGCGGACTCGACCCCATGCTCCAGCTCCCCTTCTCGGAGGACACCTGCACCTGCACGCTGACCCCGGACACCGGCCGGCCGTCCGGGCCCTCGACCCGCAGCAGGACGCAGTCTGCCCGCGGCACCTCCGGCAGTACGAAGTCCTTCCGCACCGCCTCGGCGGTGACCGTCACCTCTGCGCGGTCGTAGACCTGGCTCCAGTCCACGACCGCCAGGAGCCAGGGCCCGGGCCGCAGGTCCGGGAGCGAGTACTCGCCGGATTCTCCGTTGCCGATCCAGCACCCGTTCTCCGCGTTGGCCATGCGCTCCGGGTCCGGCGGCGGGCCGGGGCGGCTGGGCAGCGCGACGACGCGCAGGCTGCTGCCCCCGCGCAGGGCCTCCGGGATGGTCACCGTGCCGTAGACGCCCGGGCGCGGCACGAGGCGCAGGACGACGGTGCCGGACGGCGGCCCGGCCGCGAGATCGAGGTCCAGCGGGTCGGAGGCGAGCATGTTCCCCTCGCCACCCGTCGCCAGAAGCCGCACGCGCCGGGGCGGAAGCCGCAGGACGTCGGCGGCGGCGGTCCACTGGTACGAACTCTCCCCGAAGGGCGGTCCCCGGTCGTACTGGACGGTCGCCTCCGCCGGCGCCGTGCCGTCTGGCCTGAGGACGGAGATCCGCACCTCGAGCACCGGCCGCCCGATGATGGTGACCGTCGAACCCGGGCGGGCGCACCCGGATTCGTACTGCACCCGGAACTCGTACCCCGCCGCGGCGGCTCCGACGGCGTGCTCGCGGTCGGCGACGTCCTCCAACGCGAAGGTCCCATCGGCGCCCGAAGTCGCCTGCGTGCGGAGCGAGCGCAGCCGTGCGCGGTGCGCGGCGAGCAGGCGCACCTCCTCCTCGAGGCTCGCGGCGGGCGGGATCTCCGGCTCGTCCTCCCACGCGGTGGCGGTCACGAGGACGCCGGGCAGGGGGGCGCCGTCCTCCCGCCGCACCGTCCCGCGGATGACGCCCGCCCCCCGGGGCACCGCGGGCACGGCGACCCCCGCGGGCAGGGGCGGCGCGGGCGCGGGCTCCGCGGGCCGCTCCGGCGCGGCTCCCGGCGTCGCCGGCGCCCCGGAAGGCTGGGTCGGCACGGCGGGCTCCCCCGCCCGGTAGCCCAGCGCAAATCCAACGCCCCCGCCGGCGGCGAACGCGGCGAGGAGGAGCAGGAGGTTGCGGCGCACGGATGCCTCCGGGAAGCCGCCGGGGGCCCGCGGCGGCCATACGCCCATTGTCGCCGCTTAAGGCACAATGGGAAGCCGAATGGGACGGGCACCGACACTCTGCGGGCTGGCGGTGGTCCTCGCGGCCCTCGCGCTCACCACCGCCGTCCGCCTCCGCCTCGCCGACACGCCGCTGGAGCGGGACGAGGGGGAGTACGCCTGCGTGGGCGCCCTCGTGCTCCGCGGGACCCCGCCCTACTCTCTCGCCGCCAACATGAAGTTCCCCGGGACGTACTACGCCTACGCCGGCGTCCTGGCCGTCTTCGGCGAGACCCCGCGGGGCATCCGATACGGCCTCGCCATCGCGAGCGCGGCCTCCGCGCTGCTCGTCTTCGCACTCGGCCGGCGCCTCCTCGGCCCCCTCGGGGGCGCCGTGGCGGGGGCGGCCTTCGCCCTCCTCGCCGTCGATCGCAACGTCCTCGGCACCTTCGCCCACGCTACGCACTTCGTGCTGCCGCCGGCGCTCGGGGGCCTGCTGCTCCTCCTCCCCCGCGAGGGGCCGCCGCGCCGCCTCGCGTGCGTCGCGGGCGGCGCGCTGCTCGGGGTCGCGGTGCTCATGAAGCAGCACGCCGCGGTGTTCCCGCTCCTCGGCGCGGCGGTCGCCCTCTTCGCCCGGCCGCGGAGCGCCGGCCGCGCCGCCCTCGTCGCCGCGGGCGCCGCCCTGCCCCTCGCCGCCATGGCCGCGCTCCTCGCCGCCGCCGGCGTGTGGGGCGACTTCCGGTTCTGGACGGTCACCTACGCGTTCGAGTACGTCTCGCTCGTGCCCCTCTACGAGGCGTGGACGGCGCTGCGGGACGGGTTCGCCGCCGTCCTCCCCGCCGCCCTGCCGTTCTGGGTCGGCGCGGCGGCCGGCCTCGCGGCCCTCCCGTTCCTCCGCCTCCCCGCGGGCGCACGGTGGCTCCTCGCCGCGCTGCCCGTCGCCTCCTTCGCCGCGGTGGCGCCGGGCTTCTACTTCCGGGAGCACTACTTCGTCCTGCTCCTGCCCGCGGTGGCGCTGCTTCTCGGCGCGGCGGCGGTCGCGGTGGCGCGCCTCGCCGGCCGCCTCGTCCCGGCGCCGGCGGCGGCGGCCGCGGCGCTCCTCGGCTTCGCCCTCCTCGCGGGCGCTTTCGTCCACGGGGAGCGGCACTACCTCTTGTCCATGTCGCCCCGCGCGCTCATCCGCGACCGCTACGGGCCGAACCCCTTCATCGAGATGGTGGAGGTCGGCCGGTACCTCCGCGAGCGGACGGACCCCGGCGACTGGCTTGCCGTGCTGGGCTCGGAGCCGGAGGTGTACTTCTACGCCGACTGCCGCCCCGCCCCCAACTGGCTCCACGCCTACCCGCTCATGGAGGCGCAGCCGTATGCGCGCCGGTTGCGGGACGACTCGATGGATTGCATCGAGCACTTGAGGCCGAAGTACATCGTCTTCGTCCGGATCCCGCTGTCCTGGGGCACGCGGGAGGATTCGGACACGACGATCCTCCGCTGGGCGGCCGAGTACACGCGGCGGCACTACGTCCTCGTGGGCATCGCCGAGATCCGCTCGCCCGACCTCACGGTCTACGCCTGGGACGACGAGGTGGCGAAGCACCGCACGAGGTCCGGCCTCGTCGTCCACGTCTTCCGCCGCCGGGACTGAGCGGCGGAGTCGCGGTCGGGTTGCGCGGCGAGGTGGAGTCGTCACGCGGCGCGGCGCCCGCGAGGCGGCGGCACCCCCTTGACACGCCGCGCATCCCGAGTCAGCATCTGCACCTGAGACTCACGGACCACGGAGAGGGTCCGGGTCCCCGGGAAGAGGTGGGCACCCGCCCAACGCTCGCAGCAGGGGGGGCCGTCCGCAGCGCGCTGCGACGGCGTCGGCCCACGAAGGCGGAGCGGCCACCACCCGTCCCGGTGCCGGCGGAGGCCGGCAGGGAGGGATGAGTGGACGGTCCCGCCAAGACCGACCGCGCCACGGAACGCAGGGCGCGCGGTATGGGCTACCTGCCCGCCCCCCGGATCCCGAGGGTCGCTCTCGGCCTGTTGCGTGCCGTGGAGTGCTCGCGGAACGGGGATCACTCCCTTATCGAGGTCTGGATGAGGCGCCCGGCGGCCGCACTCCAGCAGGCGCTGGAGCACCAGAGGTGGGCGCCGTGGTTCGCGGAGGAGTGCACGACGGCGATCATCGAACGGCTGATCCTGCAGGGCACGCCACCCGTACCGGTGGAGTGCGAGGCCTCCTGGCTCTCGGCCTGCCTGCACCGCATGTACCTCGACGAGATCCGCCGTGTGAGACGGCGCCGCACGGAGTCACTGACCGGGGACGAACCGATCACGGCCGACATCGCGGACCCCGGGGTCTTCCAGTCCCTGACCCGCGCCGCGAAGCGTCTGCCGCCGCCCTACCGGCAGATCTGCCACCTGCAGTACATCCGCGGCGCGACGAGGCAGGAAGTGCTCGCCTACCTGCGCTCGTGGAGACCGGTCTCCCCGGAGCAGGCGCGCTGGCTGCTCCGGGAGGCGCATCGCATGTTGCGACTCATCCTCAACGGAGAAGACCCGAAAGCCCGATGGCCTCGACGCTACAAGTGCACCCCGTGGATCCTCACCCCTCCCCCCCCGGTTGCACGTCTTCATCTACATAGATCCTGACGTGGCCGGGCAATGCAGGGGATGTGGTCCGAAGGGCAACAGGGCGACGAAACGCCCGGAGATTCCGGAACGGGGCAGCCCCGGCTCCGGAGAAGGGGGGAGAACGTGAGATTGCCGAGCTGGATCATCGCCGTGGCGATTCTCTCGACGGCGGCTCTGGCGGGCTGGAACCCGATCCGCGGTGAGAGCCTCGGGGGAACGCTGGACGCGAGCTGCCGGCAGATCGCCGGTCAATTCGGGATCCTTACGGACTGGTCGCACGACGTCGTGGACGACGAGATCCGGTCCGAGAGCGGGGAGACCGGCGCGTACTGGAACGGCGAAGAGTACCTCCTGTGCTCACCGCTCCCCTCCCTGATGTCCACCAACAATCTGGCCCGGCATCGCTACGAGTACAGCACCAGCATCAAGCGGCGCATCAATGTCCACCTCACGACCGCGACGGATGCCTCGGGGGCGGCGACCCCCGCGCAGGTGGGAGACCCGTCCTGGTGGTGGGTGCCAACCGTCCTGATCCACGACACGATGCCGAGGATCTACTACTGGGACGACAGCGAGGGGATCCTCGTCGACTTCCCGATCCAGACCGTCGGGTCGCCGTACCGTCACGTGTTCGTACAGGGAACCGGCGGCTCCTACACGCCGCCGCCCGGAGGCACGCTGACCGCCGGGGTGCAGACCATGCCGGGCGGCTATGCTGGCGGAACCTTCGACGTCACGACCGGCCCGGTCACCGGATCGACGAGGGACGTGGCCTTCGTGGACTATGAGATCTTCACGTCCGTCAACCGGGAATCCGATAATGCGAATGTGTATGAGTGGCGTGTGTGGCTGGCCTCCACGCTGATCTCGAAGCGCATGTAGACAGGTGAGGGGGCCGGAACCCGTCCCCGCGGGCGGAGAGCCGTGGAGGGATGCGCGATGCTGCGAGGCGTGGATCGGCAGCGGCGGCCGTGGACGGCGATCCTCGCGGCGGCCTTGGCCCTGGCCTCGCTGGCCGCCGTCCGCTCCTGCGTCCCCGGTGAAGACGCGACCTCCGACCTCGCGGGCGACAGCGCCGTCGCGGAGACCGCGCACCGGGGCCAGAGCCTACCGGGAGGAGCCCGCGATCCCAGTCAATCGTCTCTCCCCCCGCCCCGCGGGGACTCGATGGAGGACGTGGCCATCGAGGGCATCGTGCTCCTTCCCGACGGCTCCCTCGCCTCGGCAGGGGTCGTCGTGTCCCTCTTTGCCGAGGAAGCCACGTCCGTCGAAGCGAAGACCGTCACCGACGGGAGCGGCCGCTTCAGAGTCGTCGTCCGCGGCCACCACGACCAGCGGCTCTTGCTCGTGCGGGCCTGGGATCCGGTCACCCGGTGCGTATCCGGGGTGCATCGCGCGGAACTGGCACCGGGCCTGACGCCGGAGTGGGTGGTCGTAGAGCTGCGAGCCAGTTCGGTCCTGCTCGGCCGGGTGGTGGACGAGAGCGGGCGGCCCGTGCCCGGCGCGATCGCGAGGATCGCCACGGATGCGCTGAGAACGGTACACGGGGCGGACTGCCTCGAGGACACCGTGGAGGTGGAGACCGACGCGGAGGGGAAGTTCAGCGCACGGCTCCGCACGGCTCCCGCTGGACGCGCGGCGGCCAGGCTGCCGGCGGGCCACCTGGGGCCGATCCGCCGCTTTGAGTTGGAGGCGGCCGCGCCGACGGAGATCGGTGACCTGGTGATCGCCGACTCGCGGGTCGCGGAGTGGGTGCTGCGATTCTCCGACGGCCAAGGGGCTCCGTGCGCGGATGCGCTCGTGCGGATGGGTCGCGAGGACCTCTGGTACGAGAAGGACAACGAGTCCTTCGACCCGTCCTCCCGGGTCATCCACGCCGACAAGGAGGGCTCCGTTCTCCTGCGGATTCCCTGCCGCGACGCGCCGCTCGTCGTCGGAGGTGGTGGTTTCGCCTGGCAGACCGTGTCGCTCTCCCTCGACTGCTCGGCCCCGGGGAGACGCGAAGCGGACGTGCGCCTCGACCACCGGCCAGTGGTCCTGGTCCGGATCCTGGGTGAGGCGGCTCCGGCCCTGCTCGCCGCCGGCGCCACCCTCAAGACCGCTCCGCTCTCGGGGGTCCCAGACTGGTTGACCCTCGCCGTCGAGACCGTCGACGTGCTGACCGGCAGGCCGCTCCCGGCGGTGCGCGACGGGGACAGAGCAGTGCCGGCCGCCAACGCCCTCGAACGGCTCGGGCACCTGATGCAGCCGGAGAGAGTGGGGGAGGACGCGTTCCGGCTGGTGCTGCCGGCCGCTGGCACCTACCAGTTCCGGCTCCTGCTGGAGGGACGAGAGGTCGCCCGCTCGGAGGCGGTGATAGCGGCGGTCCCGGGTGAGCAGTCGGCGGACCTCTCGCTCCCGCGAGGCCGGCTGATCACCTTGGACCGGTCGGCGCTGTTGCGGTGGGCACGGGATGAGTGCCGGGGGAGCTGGCTCTCCCGGTATGCCGCGTGGCCCCGCGAAACCCGGGTGGTGACCCGCCCGGACGGGGTCTTCCGGTCCGCGCGCAGCGTCGCCGGAGCCGTCGACCTGCTCGAGGATGCCGGCGCGGGAGCCTCCACCGTCGTGCGTATGTGGCTGGCCGACTCCACGGAGGCCGTCTGCTTCGGTTTCATCGAGGATGGCGACGGCCCCGACGTGGTGGTGGCGGGCCTCACGGTCGTCAAGGCTCCGGCGGGCGGCGACGGCGAGTCCACGTCGATGCCCGTTCCGATCCCCCGGCTGGATTCCGTCGAAGTCCAGCGAGTGCGTTTCATGGTGAGGCAGGGCGGGGCACCGCTCCGGCAGGCGGGCATCCCGATCTTCGTCTCGAGGGTCCGCGATGACGGCACGGAGGACGAGACACCCCGCGGATGCGCGACGTTTCACACGCTGCCGAGCGGCGAGGTCGTGGGACTCCTCTTCGCCGGACAGTACGTCTGCGACTTCAGTCTGCCGGCGGTCGCCGACAGCTCCGGCCAGGCACCCACGGAGTTCGCCGTGGAGACGTCCGGGGAAGAGCACATGGTCGCGCTGGAGTTGAGGAACGCGCGGTGAGTGGGATCCGGATCCGCCGCCCGGCACCGGCGGCGATCTTCGTCCTCTCGCTGGCGCTGGCCGCGGGTGCGCGGGTCGCCGTGGTCCTCTCCAGAACGGGAGCGTGGTTCTCCCTGGAGACCGTCGATGCGGGCCTGCGGACCGCGACACACGAGGTCCACGCGGTCGTCGTGAACGTGTTCGGCCGGGGCGTGTTCGACCGGATCTCGATCCGGGGGATCGAAGGGGACGTGGAGGTGCTGGGGACCTCCTGCATCGAACGTGTCAGCGCTCCCGGCCGCATCTCCTTCGTGGTCTCGATGCCGCGAAGATCGCGCGCCCGGATCGCGGTGGAGGGCGAACGCGAGTCGACCGTGGCGAAGAGAGAGGCGCTCCTGACCGCCGGCCCGGGCAACTGATGAGGGCGCACCGGATTGCAGACGTCATCCGCTCGGGGAGCCTCCAGGCAACGGCACTGCTCTTCGTCGCCGGAGTGTGCGCGAACCTGATCGACCCCCGACCGGCGTTCGAAGTCGCGCAGACCGTCATGTCGGAGGCCTGGCTGGCGGGAACGATCGTGGCCGCGGCGACGGCCGGCGAGACGGCGTTCGCGGCATTGGTGTTCTGCGGACTGCTGCCCCCGAGGGCTGCGGCCCCAGTGGCGATCGTCGCGGTGGGCGCCCTGGAAGCCTGGCTCCTCGCGGCGCAGCGCATCGTCGGAGGGGAACACGAGTGCGGGTGCCACACCGCTCTCTTCCGGCACAGCATACGTGGATCACTCAGGATGAACTCGGTCGTGCTGGCCGCGCTGGTCCTCACCACGGTCGCCTGCGTCCTCTCGCGGAAAGATCCGCGTTCGACACCCCGGAGCACAGTTCGAGCCGGCTGAGCGAGGCGGTCAAGAGTTCCCCCACGAGCCACGCAGGGACGCGGCGCGGGCAGCGCAAGGAGCGAGGAGGAGGTGACCTGACGGAGTCGGTCACCAGCGAGATACGGAGGCGGGCTGTTCATTTTCGCGCCCGCCCCGTAACCTCCCGGCACGGCACCTGGGGCCGCCGTGGCCAGACCGGACGGGACGGCCTGAGCGTGAGGGACTGCCCCTGATCGGCGTGGCCGGGCCGCGACGTCCGAGGCTCTCCCCCGGCGCGCCGACTGGTGGCGCCGGGCCGGAAACGCAATCCTCCGGTGATGGAAGTCGGGGCGCGAGGGCCGAGGATGTCGCGGTTCTGCCTGTCTCTCATCGCCGTCACGGTGCTGGCCGGCGCGGCGCTGCGGGTCGCCGGGATGGGCACGCGCGCGTTCCACCACGACGAACCCGCCACCATCCTCTTCGCCACCGGCGCGATGGACGACAACACCGCGATCCGGGCCGCCTTCCTCGTCCCGGCGATCACGCGGGGAGGCATCGCCCTCTTCGGCCCCACCGAGTTCGGGGTCCGCCTGCCGTTCGTCCTCGCCGGCGTGATCTCGCTGGCCCTCGTCGCGAGCGTGGGCTGGCGGCTCGGCGGTCCGCCGGCCGGGTTCTTCGCCGCGGCGCTGCAGGCGGCCCTGGCGGCCGCCGCGCCGGCGCCGTTCCGCTTCCTCGGGTGGCTCCTCCCCCTCGTGCTCCCCGCCGCGGCGCTCCCCGCCGTGGAGGTCGCGAGGCGGTTCGCGGCCGGCTCCCGTGCCGCCGTCCTCGCGGTCGCCGTCGCGCTCGTCGCCGTCCACGGGCCCCAGGTGGCCGCCTACGCGAAGAACGACGGCTACTCCCGCGGCGCAGCCGAGTGCCTCGAGTACGTCCGCGGCCGGTGGCGTCCCGGCGACCTGCTGGTCGTCTCCGGCAGGGACCGCTGGCTGGCCGCCGTGTACGCCCCGGGACTGGCCGCCGACACCCGCACCGCGGGCACCCTCACCGAGGCGGACATCGAGGGCCGGGAGCGGGTCTGGCTCGTGCACTGCACGATCGCCACCCCGGGCATGGAGGCTGCACCCCGCAGATTCCCCGCGGCCCGCGTCGAGTACGTGGTCGCCGGCGCCACGCCGCTCGAGCCTTTCGCGATGATGGTCCTCGTCGCGGACGGGCCCCCCTGACGCCGCTGCCGGGCGACCCCGGCTGGAAATGGGGCAAGGGCATGTACCAGTGGAAGGGCGCCGGCGGCGCGCTGAAACTGGACCTCGTGAAGCGGACTTCCGCCATCACGGTGGCGAGGACCGACTTCCCCTCCGTCCCCGCGAACCCCACTCTCGTGCAGTTCGACCTCGGCGGGCTGGTCCTGACGAGCGAAGCGCCGTGGACGGAGAACGCGAAGAAACCTGGTAACGTCTCGCTGCCGTAAGGCTTGCCCCGCTACTCCTCCTCGTCGTCGCCGAGTCCCTCGTCTCCGAGAGACTCCAGCGCGTCCGTGGCGGCGTCGGCGATCTCGTCGTCGGCGTCTTGCGAATAAGGGAGGAGAAGGTCCGCCAGATCCGCATCGTCCAGGTTCCCGGCGGCCTCGATGGCGGCCAGCAGAAGGTCGCGGTCCGCGTCGCCACCCTCGAGGATGCGCGTGACCGGCGCAACGGCTTCCGGGAGCTGCTTGTAGCCCGCCGCCCGGACTGCCTCCCGCAGGATCCCGGGATCCGACGAGCGGAGGCCCTCCCGGATCTCGCGGCCGAACCCCGCCACGAAGCCCATGGCGGAGAGCGCCGTCTCCTTCCACTCGGCGCCCTTGCTCTCCCACGCTCGGCGGATCGCGGCGAAATGCCACTCCTCCGGCGCGTGGGCAGAGGCCTCGAGCACCGCGCGGCGGACGACCGCCGGAACCCCCGAGTCCTCGTGGACGCTCCGGAGGACCGTCTGGACCCGCCGGATGCCGGCCTCGTCGAGGGGACCCGCATCGTCGTAGAGATCGATTCCGTCCCGGCACTCCGCGAGCACCGGGCCCAGCGCCCGGGCCGCGTTCGCGCGCGTCTCCTCCGGAGCACGGACATCCTGGAGCACGCAGGTCAGCGCATCGACCAGATCCACCGACATGACCGGAATGACGGCGGCGAGGTCCACGGCGAGGGCACGCTCCTCCGGGGTCGACGAACCGTCCCGCAGCGCCGCCAGCAGGGACTCCCCGGCGTCCTCCGGCCACTCGTACTCCGGCCTGTTCCGCAGCACCGCGAGCCTGCGCATATGGCCGACCATGCCATCCTCCCTGTCCGCCCATGCCCGGGAATCCGCGCCGCCCGGCAGGGACCCGGGCATGATACCCGCCGGAGGGCCGGAGATGATCTGCGAGCACCTGCGGGCGCTGGAGCAGGCGCTGATCGGGAGCGGGGCGAAGGAGACGGACCGCGGGCGCGTGTGGACGCGGAACTGCCGGGAGTTCGTGTACTACGACGTGGTGCTGGACGTGGAGGCGCTCGCGGCGCGGTTCGCCTTCGCCCCGTGCGTCCGCGTCAGCGAGAATACGGACCCGAAGTCGGGCCTCGAGCGGGGGTTCTGGTGCTCGGCGTGCCACGACGGGGTCATGGGACGGCTCTCCGGGGCCCCCGTGTTCCGGTGAATCCGATCGGCGGGAAGGAAGGAGCGACGAGATGACGAGAACCGTCGGATGCGCGGTCGCGTTGTGCCTGGTGGCGGGACTGGGCTGCCAGATGGACACGAGCGGGCTCAGCCGCGTCCCGGGGGTGGGCGCGGACCTCGCGGGCGCCGCGGCCAGCGTGCCGTACGAGATCGAGATCGAGGCGATCCCGGCCGGCGAGGCGCCCTTCGACACGTGGTTCTCGAAGGTCGACGACACGCCGCAAGGCGCCGCGGCCGGCTTCATCGCCGCCGCCATCCTGCTCTCGCAGGACGCCGCCCTCGGACAGCGCTGCCTCCTGAAGACGGTGGCCTCCGACTACCTGTCGGGCGGCGGCCCGAACCACTCGCTGAAGTACGGAATCGGGCGGTTCGAGGAGCGGGCGGGCATCGCCCGGTCCTATGTCCGCAACACCGTTCCCCCGGACTACGCGCTGCCAGACCCGCCGTTCACGATGACGTTCTACGCCGACGCCGCGGGCACGGATCCCGGCCCCGGACGGCGCAAGATCTTCGTCGACTGCACGGGCGCGGACAGCCGCCGCCCCATCACGCTCCTCGAGACTGCCGGCGGCTGGCGCGTGGCCGAGGCCTCGAGCCTCTGGGTCGGCGTCCGCAAGTAGTCACTCGGCGAAGAGCCGGTCCGGGTCGAACCGGAAGCCCGGCAGGACGGTCGAGACGGCGGCGGCCCCCTCGGTGAGGCCGCCGGCCGTCCGGAGGCCCACGGCCCGGGTCGCGGGGTCCACGAGCCACACCTCGAGCACCCCCGCCCGGAGGAGCAGCGCGGCTTTCACCAGGCGGTCGCGCCGAGAGGTCTCCGGAGACAGGACCTCCACGACGAGCGGCGGCACGGGGGTGTCCCGATCGACCTCCCGCACCCGCGCGGTCTCCGGGAGCAGCAGCACGTCGGGCTGTAGCACATTGTGCCGGTCCACGCGCACGTCCACGGGCGCCACGAGCACCATCCGCCCCGGCGCCGCCGCGGCGAGGGCGTCGCGCACCCGCAGCACGAGGACCTGGTGCCAGGGGACGGGCGCCGGATCGCGGACGAGGCCGCCGCGGATCAACTGGGCCGGGTCGCCCGGGGGCAGCCGGTCGTAGTCGCGCACGGTCAGCCTCGTCGTCACGGAGTCCATTCTAGCCCGCCCTTCTCACCGCCTCGCGCGGTTCTGGCCGGGTCTCACGGCCGAT
>JADHED010001013.1_pt1 | contig 26561 bp, 21 predicted proteins | sample 8952041 | NCBI WGS metagenome assembly JADHED01 (sample SAMN16124423, study PRJNA663239) | bioreactor sludge metagenome | isolation source: sludge (control) | place: India:Bengaluru | collected 2018-09-08
ATTTCGACAATCATGTGTACCATCCCTGGCTGGCGGACGAGGGGATAACGCTGCCTGAACCGCTAAGCAATGCGACGGTGGTCGAAAGTACGGTGGGTACCATGCATGTGAAAACAGGCATTGGCATCCACGACAGTTCTGCCTCACTGGTACCTTATTTCAAGGGGAGTTCCGGCGAATTCATCCTGATTTCCACCGGTACCTGGTGCATTTTTATGAATCCGTTCAATCCCGAACCACTTACCGCCGACCAGTTGCGGAAAGACTGCCTTTGCTATATGAGCATCAACCAGCAGCAGGTAAAGTCCTCGCGCTTATTTCTGGGACATATCCATGATGTGAACCTTGAACGGCTTTGCCGGCATTTTGGGGCGCCAACCGATCAATATAAGAAGGTCATCCCCGACCGGCAGCATTGTCATAACCTGTTGGCGTCACGCAAGCAGGTGTTTTTCCAATACGGTGTTCCGGAAAATTACATCGATGAAATGGCTGATTTAAAGGTATTTTCCACCTTTGAAGAAGCCTACCACCAGTTGATGTTCGATCTGGTTCATCTCGGTATGGAATCGCTCCGGCTCATTCTTCCCCAAAAAGACCTTTCGAAAGCGGTTTATGTGTCTGGAGGCTTTGCCCGGAATCCGCTGTTTACCGGTTTTCTGGCCTCCCTGCTTCCTGAAAAGGAAGTCTACACCTCCGAAATCGACAACGCCACCGCCCTGGGCGCAGCCATGGTGGTCTATGAAGCAGCCTTTGGAAAGGCGGTACCGGATATGGATTTGAATGTGAGGAAGATAGAAGAATTTTAATAAATAGTTTTGCAGTCTTGCAGTAGTGCAGTTGTGCAGTTTAAACTGCTCAAAGTGACTGCACGACTTCATGACTGCACGACTGCATGACTAGTTTTATGGATAACATTCTTGACACCAATCTGATGCATCCCCGCGACCAGATCACCATGATCATCAGCCGCATTTACAAAAGGGGGATGACGACCACCTCGGGTGGCAATATTTCAGTGATTGATGATAATGGCGATATCTGGGTCACACCTGCAGCGGTGGACAAGGGCAGCCTGCGGCCGTCCGACATTGTCTGTGTAAAGCAAGACGGGACCATTGTTGGCCGGCACAAGCCATCTTCAGAGTATCCATTTCACAAGGCTATCTATGCCATGCGGCCCGATATCCGTGCCGTGATCCATGCCCATCCGCCGGCGCTGGTTTCATTCAGCATTGTTCATGAAATCCCGGATACCAATATCATCAGTCAGGCAAAGTTTAGCTGTGGTCCCATCGGCTATGCGCCTTATGAGCTTCCCGGCAGTGATAAGTTGGGGGAGAAAATAGCAGCAGAATTTGCCAAGGGATACAAGGCCATTATTATGGAAAACCACGGTACCGTGCTGGGAGGAACCGATCTGGTGGATGCCTTCCAGCGGTTTGAAACCCTTGAATTTTGTGCCCGTACGATCCTTTTCGGAAAGACAATCGGAACACCCTGGTACCTGACCGATGCTGAAATTGAAGATTTTGAAGCCGGCATGCCCGAAGAACTTCCGGAAATGGAAGTTGTGGATTACCCTTCCGACGAGCGGGAAAAGCGGACGGAGATCTGCAGGATTGTGCACCGGGCCTGTGACCAGGGGCTGATGATCTGTTCATACGGTACGGTTTCGGTGCGGTGGAGGGGTGACGACTTCCTGATCACCCCCACCAATGTGCCACGGTGGGACCTGCAGATCGGCGATGTGGTGCAGATCAAAGACGGCAAGAGGGAACCGGGAAAGCTTCCCAGCCGCGCCACCTGGCTCCACCAGGAAATTTACAGGCGTAATCCCAACATCAATTCCATCATCCTGACCCAGCCACCTTACCTGATGGCATTCGGAGTAACCCGGACCCTGCTGGATGTACGCACCATTCCCGAAAGCTGGATCTTCCTCCAGGACATCCCTTCCCTGCCTTTCGGCATTCACAAGCCGGGACAGTATGACATTCCCGGCATCCTGGCCAAGGGAACCCCGGCCATTCTCATTCAGAATGATGCCGTGCTGGTTACAGGTGACAAACTGCTGCAGACCTTTGACCGCCTGGAAGTAGCCGAATTCAGTGCCAAGTCGCTTGTGCTCGCAAAGCCGATCGGCGAGCTGAAACCGATCAATGACAAGCAGGTGGAGGAGTTGAGGAGGGTGTTTTTACGGGGTCGGACCTAAGCAATTAAAATTTCAATAAAGCAATAAAAAATATGTATTAATTACATATTTTTACAATAAATATTACATCATGCCCTTTGAGTTTGATGCGCAAAAGAGTATTTCGAATAAACATAAACATGGGATCGATTTCATTGAGGCTCAAAAACTATGGAATGATCCGGAAAGGGTGGAAATTCCCGCGAAAAATCTGGATGAAATCCGGTACATGATTATCGGAAGAATTGGAAAAGATTTATGGGCAGGGATATTTACTTTAAGAAACAAAAACATCAGAATTATCTCCGTACGAAAAGCCAGGGACTATGAAAAAGAAATATATGAAAGCATCTGAGTTTGATACGCTGTTTGAATCAGAAGAGGGAGTTGCAGCTTATCTGGATAAATCCGGCATCAAACGTCCCGGATTGGAACAACGGCGTATTACCGTCGATTTTCCCGCCTGGATGGTACATCAGCTGGATAAGGAAGCCAGCCGGCTGGGTATTACCCGGCAGTCCATTATCAAAATGTGGATCTCGGAAAGAATTGATGCAAGGGCGGTTTGATTAACAATTTACTGTACAAGGGCGTATTTGTTATTAAACGTATAGGTCAACCCTACATTCCACAGAAAATCGTATTCCGATGGAATGTCGGAATTCAGGGTTTTGTTCAGCAGTGCCGAAACAGACAACGGGAAGTTCTTTTTTGTAAGGGAAATGGTGGCGTTTAAAAAGTACCCATCATGATCGTCCATCTTCAGGTAATACACTTCAGGTCCCAACCGGGCCATCACACCCCCTGCAACAGGTATGTTTGAAATGCCAGGTCTCACGGCAATCATGTAGGTGTTTTGTGTGATGAACTTTTCAATACCCCGGGTGTAAAACAAATACATACTGACATTCAGGTAATTGTTGAACTTATAGTTCGGTGTGATGGCAGCGGCAACATACCGGGTAGTGCGGATGATTTCGCGTGAAGAAACGGAAATTGTATCGGTATAGGTATCAATGTCCTTGAATGACAGGGAATGGTTGGCGCTGAAATTCAGACTAAACTTGTTGCTGATCGTAGGATTATACCGCCACCAGAAAACCATGGCCCAGGGTTTTCCTTTCAGTGAAAAGCGAAACTGGGGCTCGAAGGTCAGTTTCCTGCCTACTTTCAAATCAAAGATCACCGCAGGCTTACCCAGGGTCAGGTTGGGAATGGTGGAAATCCCTTTATTCTGGATGGTAACCGCGCCTCCGAAATTGTTGATTTTGGCTGGGGAAACATCTGGGGTTTGGGCGGACAATATCCGGCTGAGACTGATTAAAGCCCCAAAGCAGACCAGCTTTATATCCATTTTCCGGTTTACGTTATATGTTATCATCTACTTCATCATAAAAATCATCAGAAAGTGTTTCAGATAACTCAGATGCCATTGGGTTGAAGTTTATCACCGTTTTTTATTGCCTTTTCAATTACGTCCAGTCTGGCCTTCGTGGGATCAGCTATACCCACTGGTTGACCATCGCGTTGGAATTCGAGGATCTGGTTTGTTTTGGCATTATTTAATGGCCATTTCGGCAAGCCGGTTCCATTAGGATCCCCGGTCTTAGCGAAGTTTACCCAATAGGCATTCATCAATTTGGCAACCTCTTCATCCTTGGCTGATGGAGTGGGAGGCGGCCCGAAACCTCCTCCTTCCCCCAGGTTGTCGAATGCAAATGAAATATCGGTCCCGTGTCCGGGTCCGTAGGTTGCGCGTTCTGTCATGTAGGAAGGCACATAGTCAAAAAGGAAAATGTAGGCCGGTTCCTTTATTGCATCAAACGCTCTTGCAGTGAACCGTGCGGGCTCAGCCCATACCTTATCCGTGTTAAATCTGGCCTGCACTTCAGCGAAAGTTTTGGAACCATCCGGATCATAGGCTGCTTTTGCCTCACTTTCCAGATTGCCAAACAGGGAGAACAATTGTTCCTTTGTTGCACTGCCATTAACAAAAGGTCCACCAATTTCAGCACTATTATTTCCCAGAATAACAGGAACGTGCGCCTGTCGGCCTGCCTTGTATGCGCTCTCGGCAGTTTCTGTAACAAATTTACCATCGAGAATCGGACCAGAATAAATACGCGGACCACCCTGTCCGTCCGTTTCCCCTCCACTGACAACCTGTTCAACAGGCAGGGCCCGTAACCTTGCCAGTGCGGCGGCATCTGTACCTTCAATCCCATGCTTGCGGGCAAAGGTTATTCCTATTGTTTCCGCGGATACGGGGTAATACGGATTGGCATTTTCTTTATTGATAGGCCTTCCGGTAAGCACACCATCCCGTCCGCCGCTGGAATGAGCGATTGCCTTTTGGAAGAGACCCCGTGCCGCCGGTATGGTAAGAAGGGAATGAATGGAAACACCCCCTGCAGAGAAACCGAAAATGGTCACATTTTTCGGATCGCCTCCGAATGCGGCAATGTTCTGTTGAACCCATTTAAGTGCAGCGATCTGGTCCATGAAGGCATAACTTCCCTTAGCTTCCTCCGGATGCTCAGCACTCAGTGCTGGAAATGCAAAATGACCGAGGCGTCCCAGGCGATAATTCATTGAAACCAATATTACGCCTTGTTTGGCAAACTGATTTCCGGAGACGTTGCCGTTGCCACCCGTAAAACCTCCGCCATGGATCCATACCATAACCGGGAGTTTTGCTCCTTTGGCCGTCCCTGCTGGTTTCCAGATGTTCAGATACAGACAGTCCTCCGATGAGCCTTCCGAAATGGTTCCGGGCTTGCCACCCCAGCCCGACTGCGCACAACTGGGACCGAATTCCTTTGCATCACGAATACCTTGCCACGGTTTCACGGGTTGGGGAGGACGCCAGCGAAATTCGCCCACCGGAGGTGCGGCAAAGGGTATACCCTTGAAGACGTCCACATCACCTTCCGTTACTCCGCGCAGATCGCCGGAGACAGTGTTGACCACCGGGGCGTTTCCGGTTTCATCCTTGGGGGCATTTTGCTGTGCCGATAACGCACAACTAAAGACAAGGGCCACAAATAGCAGTATGTTTTTCATATGAATCATTTTATGTTCAGGCATGAATAATCAAACATTATAAATTGTTAAGCGGGTCACTCATTTGTCAAGCCCCTTGGCTTTCAGCCAGGAAGACATAAGATCCGCGATTTCCAGATTGTTCAAATCCGAAAACGGGAAATGGGTATTTCCTTTTATACCGATTTCAGGCAAATGCACTACGGTTACATCCCCGCCGTGTTTATTGACCACATCCCTCCATTTTCTTGCCATTTCAAGGCGTACCCGCCATCCGTCCTGCCCCGGGTTCGGATTGGGCTCTGAAGGGATGAAATCCCCATAATAAATAACAATGGGAATTTTCGTGAGCTTCATAAATTGTTCCATGGGTATCCCTACTGGCTGTAGGGTTCCACCGGCGCTTACCAGGGGCTGGGGTACTTCACCTTCGGGGAAAACAAATCCGCTTCCCGGCTCATAGGAGACTATGGCCTTCACATTCTGATTCTTAATGGCTGTGAGCCAACCCATGCCGCCGGAGTGGGAATGGGTCACCAGAATAGCCGGTCCGATTTTGTTAAAAAGGGCAGAAACGGCGTCCGTATTGACGTTGTAATCAATGGGGCCAATACTTGGGGTCATCGACCGGAAATACTGGTTCAGGGTAGCCGAATCACGGGCGAATTGAACGCCATCAAAGTATTTCGGCCAGATGCCTACCCTAAAAGTCCCAAACCAACCCTGTTCATCCGGTGTGGGTTCAATGGTGGCAGCTACCGTACTGCGGCCGGCATCTCCCCTTCTGGGCTGATCAATCAGATAAACCGGAAAGTTCCTGCGGAGAAAAATATTCTGAAATCCTTCCCGCCCATCCGGGGTGGTTTCCCAGGTTTTGGAAAACTGTCCGATACCATGCCACAGCACAAGGGGATAGGCATGGGCATGAACCGGTATCTGGTAAAAAATATAGGCATGATCTCCATGGAAGGTCTGGCCTGTTGGTGTCTGATTATAAGGGTCAAACGTACCGGGATTTGTTAACACCTTACCCCCCACCGCGAAACTGCCCTGTTCCTGAATCATCAGGGGCTGTTGTGGTTGTTTTTTTTGGGCGTGGGAATCGATATTCGTAAGGACGAAGGCCGGAAATACCAGTGTGAAGTATTGGATCCATTTGATTCCCGTTGTCCTATATTTTTCAGCAGGGTTTATTATACTTTTCTCCATGGCAAATGATTTTAAGCGTTACCAATCCTTGAACTTCAAGGATATATTTCACGCCACAAATTTCGAACGAAAAATCGGGTGGGGTTGTACACAAAACACAGTTTCTTGTACCCTGATTCCTGATATTGCCAGGTCAGGAAAATAATGAAGAATAATATGATATAACTTTGTCGGGACAAAAGTGAAGTGTTTATGGATGAGATCATCAAACTGGAAACGGTAACCAAGTTCAATAACCTGCGGGGAATTGAAACACTGCATCCGCTGGTCAGCGTTTTTGACTTTTCCAACATGAAGCTAATCCCCGAGGCCAGGGCGAACTATGATTTTTACTGTATTTTTTTAAAGGATGCTGTATGTGGTGATCTGAAATATGGCTGCCGGAACTATGATTACCAGGAAGGAACCTTGGTATTCATCGCACCAAACCAGGTTGTCGGCATTGGCAGCAAACCCGACAGTCCGCGGCCCAAAGGATGGGGCCTAATTTTTCATCCCGATCTGATCCTGGGTACTTCACTTGGAAAGACAATAAAACAATATACCTTTTTCTCCTACGAGGCGAATGAAGCGCTGCATATTTCTCTAAAGGAAAGACAAATTATCATGGATTGCCTTCTTAAAATCGAAAATGAATTAAAGCAGTCTATTGACAAGCACAGTAAAATATTAATATCCAGCAATATTGAGCTGTTACTCAACTATTGCATGCGGTTTTATGACCGCCAGTTCATTACCCGCAGTCAGGTAAACAAGGATGTCTTGATGCGATTTGAGGTGCTGATGGACAAATATTTTCAATCAGACCTTACCCAATCCCTGGGTTTGCCCACTGTTAAATATTGTGCCGATCAGTTGCATTTATCCCCAAATTATTTTGGTGATCTGATTAAAAAGGAGACCGGAAAAACTGCCCTTGACCACATCCAAATGAAGCTCATTGAAATTGCCAAGGAAAGGGTTTTCGACAAAAGCAAAACCATCAGCGAGGTAGCCTTTGAATTGGGGTTTAAACATTCTCAGCATTTCAGCCGGATGTTTAAGAATGGAACAGGCCTGACTCCCAATGAGTTTCGTTTTTCGGGGTCGGACCATAGTAATTAGTTAATATACAGTGAGATGACCTCCAAAAAAGCCCCTAAAACGGCCTTACATGTTCGATTTTGAGGCTTTTTTAACATTGGATACTTCTCCTGAAAAGCAACCGGCAAATCATAGCAACATAAATCATCCATTCCAAACAAATCGCTATTCCGGCTCGCAACAATTTCTTATATTCAGGAAAAATTCTACCTGTAATCGTACATTGATATGAGATATCTATCCATTGTATCCGCCCTGTTCTTCCTGCTTCCGGTATCGGCTCAAATGCCCTCCCTGCAAAGAACCGGCAAGGTCACCCACCTGATGGTTGAAGGCAAACCCTTTCTGATGATCGGCGGGGAACTGCACAATTCCACCAGTTCCAGTATCGACTATATGGAAAAGCTGGATATCTGGGGCACCATCGAAAAGGCCCATTACAATACGGTGATTGCTTCTGCATCGTGGGAACTGGTGGAACCGGAAGAAGGCAGGTTCAATTTTAAGCAGGTGGACTACCTGATCAAGAATGCCCGTGAGCGGAACCTGAAACTGGTGCTGATCTGGTTTGCAAGCTGGAAGAACGGAGCATCGACCTATGTGCCGGGATGGGTGAAACGCAATCCGAAGACATACAGGTATGTGCAAAACAGCAAAGGTGAAACACTGAATGTGATCTCTCCCGTACTGAATGAAACAGCCATGAAGTCTGATGCCAACGCTTTTGCCCGGCTGATGCAGCACATCCGGGAAACCGATCCCGACCATACGGTGATCATGATGCAGGTTGAGAACGAAGTAGGGGTGCTCACTTCAGTGCGCGACTTTTCCCCGGAGGCCCAGAAATCCTGGAAAAGCGATGTCCCTGCCGATCTGATTGCCTATTTGCAGTCCCACAAGGGTAAACTTTTTCCGGAACTTGAAAAAGTCTGGGCTGCCAACGGATACAAAACAAAGGGCAACTGGGAAACCATCTTTGGGGTGAGCACAACGAATACCGACAACTGGCAGGCATATCCCTTCTATTCAGAAGAGCTTTTTATGGCCTACCATTATGCTAAATATATTGGAACTGTGGCGGCTATGGGTAAAAAGGAAAAAACCCTTCCGATGTACTGTAATGCCTGGCTGAAACAACCTTCCGGAGGATACCCAGGTAAGTTTCCCTCCGGCGGTCCCCTGCCCGAGGTGCTGGATGTATGGCGGGCCGCTGCGCCTTCGGTGGATTTTCTGGCCCCCGATATCTATACCGACGAATTCGACTATACCCTGAAGCAATTCTCACTGGGGAATAATCCTTTTCTCATTCTGGAAAGTACTTTTGAAATCTCCAAGGAACTGTATGCGATCGGTGAATACGATGTGCTCGGGTTTTGTCCCTTCGGCATCGATGTGAATGGAGGAGATTTCAGTATGGCCGCTACGGACGACAATACCCTGGATAACCTCTACCAGGGGAATGCCCTGTTGAAGCAAATGGATCAGCTGATCCTGGCCCAATATGGTTCTGAAAACCTGAGGGGTATTTATGTGGATGAGGTGAATCCAAAGATGCAGCTTGAGCTTGGGGACTACCTTCTCGATTTCAGTCTGGCCACATCGGGAACCGGAACTACTCAAAATGACGGCACCGGTGCGGGATTCCGGAAATCGCGCAAAAACGGCGGTGCGCTGATTCTGCGTGCGGGGCCGGAATCTCTGTATATTGTGGGCAAGGACATACGCATTGCCTACAAGCTGAAAGATCCAAAGACCGGACAATATGCCGCCACCGAATCCGTCGAGGAAGGAACCTTTGTGAACAACCAATGGGTACCGGGCCGGCGCATCAACGGTGACGAAACGTATTTTGTCAGTTTTAGTGATGTAAAGGCGGTTAAGGTGGTGCTTTACAAGGCACCTTTTGAGAACCGGATGCTGTTCTGATTTGAGCTGTCATAACAGGATCTTCAATCCATCCTGCGGCCTACAGACAGGTCATTCCTACGGAACTCAAAGGTACTGCGTTGTTGACGTTTTAACTACAGACAGGTCGTTCCTACGGAACTCAACGCTTCTGTATTGTTAGACGCATAGCGTCGACCTGTTTGAAGCAAATGGTACCCCCACCGAACCAAAGTCCCGTATGGGACGGCCTGTTCGCTATACTATTACTTGCATATAATCCAATTTAATACTCAAAAGTACTTTTCAGGAAATTTTGTTTGTAATCATAATTTCCTAATTTTGATGGAAATTTTAAAGTTGTTTAAAATTTCCTGTATGGATGATGTAAAAAGTGAAATATTAAAAGTGTCTCTGAAATACTTTTTTCAGCATGGCATACGCAAAGCTTCAAATAACCAGTTGGTTGCACTTTTAGGTATATCCACAAAAACACTTTATAAGCATTTTAAAAACAAAGAGGATTTACTGGGTCAGGCACTTGAAAACTTTTATGCCCGGCAATATGCTTCCGCCAAAAAGCTGAATAAAAAGCTAAGTGCGGTGATCATCTTGTACAACTTATGTAAGCATGGATTTTACAGTGAATTCAAAGTCAATAACCTGTTTTATCATGACCTCAACTACTACTATCCTGACCTCGCAAAAAGGATAGAAGAAAGCAACAGCAAGAAGTTCGGAAAACAATTTATCCAGGTCATATTTAGGGGAATCGTAGAAGGGGATATTCAAAAAGAAATACATCCCAGGGCACTCCTTCAGTCTTTATCTGTCCTTTATATTTCAATCGTCAGAAAGGGAGAATTTGACAGGCTCGAAATATCAGGCAAGAGTCTGTTCTTCAGTGCACTGCTTCCCTATATCAGGGGAATTTGCACTGAGAAAGGCTTGCAAATATTGGAAGGATACCTGGAGGAGGTTGTTCCTTCTGAAATCCCTAATGATCCCGGAATCAATGGATAAGCATCTTCATAAACTTTTATCTATGAAAAACTTAGTGTGTTATTCTTTCTTTTTTGCCCTGATACTGTCAACCGGTGTCATGGCACAAAATACGGTTGTAAAAGAGACACTTGTTTATGCTGTCAAAGACGGTAAAGAACTGCATATGGATAAATATGTGGACAACAATGCAGCTGTTAAAGGCAAGCGCCCGGCCCTGATTTATGTTCACGGCGGCGGCTTTTCCATGGGAAGCCGTGTGAATGCATTGCAGATTCTGTACTGTAAACATTTTGCAGCACAAGGTTTTGTGTCTTTCTGTATTGACTATCGGTTGGGAGTAAAGCAAGGTGTGCAACCCACCCAGGAAGTCGTCATGAATGCCGTTACCATGGCCTGCGAGGATTTGAATGATGCCACTGCATTTATACTTTCCAAGTCAGCGGAATGGAATATTGATCCGGGGAAAATCATTATTTCAGGCGGAAGTGCGGGGGCAATAACTTGTTTGACTGCTGAATATGATCTTTGTTCCGCCCGTAAATATGCCGCCCATCTTCCAGCGGATTTCAATTATGCTGGGATCGTTTCCCATGCCGGCTGTGTGGTGGTTCATGAGGATACACTCACCTGGAAGAAAGCCGCTTGTCCTGTATTATTCATGCATGGCTCCAAAGATCAGGCGGTTCCGTTTTATAACTATGCTCTGGAGGGGAACCTATACGCGGGCTCAAATTATTTGCACAATCAATTCACCCGGTTGAACTATCCGCATTGGCTGTATGAAGAGGTTGGTGCCGATCATATCATCGCGTTAAAACCCCTGCAATATAATTTCTCTGAAATAGACGCCTTTATCGATAAACTGGTAATAAATAGCCAACATTCTATTATACACACAAAATGGACTGATGAAAAACCGGATTCCATGGGGGATATGCAAAAGGTTGTACCTTTATATATCATGGGATGGGATAAGACCGATGAAGAGGTGAATGCAACCGACAAGAATTAATAAAAATGAATCTGGCAATATAGCTCCGATATGCTCCGTGGCTTTGATTTTAGGCTATCAGCATACGGAAAGTATCCGTATTTTAGCTGGATTCGAACCCATTTCCAACGGCAAAACCGGGTACCGGATGCTAAAAAATTCTATACCATGACAAGATTCCTCCTCCTCTATTCCTTCCTGTTTCTGACCTGCTACCTGCAAGCCCAGGACTATGGTTCTTTTTTCCTGGTAAAGGACACCAAACTGCTTACCCCGGTATATGAAAATGCTGTACCGGTTTGTAATTGTGAAGATCTGATAAACCTGAAACTGGAAAACACGGTTATCGAATCAGCGGTGGTGAATACGGTGGATAATTCTTGCAGGGTTACTGCCGTGGTAAACCATCCCCCTGCAAAAGACCGTGTCACGGTGTATCTTGCCCTGCCTATAAAAAACTGGAACGGTCGGTTTTACGGCCTTGGCGGCGGCGGATTTATGTCAGGCATCCCCCAGTTTGTAGGAGTTCCCATTCCCCAGGGATTTGCCGCGAGCGTCACCGATGCCGGCCACGTGGGCGGAAGCGGCAGCTTTGCCCTGGATACCGTAGAACACCGGTTGCGGTGGCAGGAAATCCGCGACTTTGCCTACCAGGGCATTCACGACATGACGGTAACGGGAAAAGAATTGGTTAAAGCTTTCTACGGGAAGCCTGCCGGATATTCCTATTTCATTGGAGGGTCTACCGGTGGAAGGCAGGGAATGATGGAAGTCCAGCGGTTTCCGGAAGATTACAATGGCGTCATGTCCTACTTCCCGGCCATCAACTGGAGCCAACTCCTTGTAGCCGGCCTCTGGCCGCAGGCGGTGATGAACAATGAAAACAACTGGGTATCTAAAACTAAGCTGGAAGCGGTTACAAAAGCCGCCATCGACGCCTGTGATGCGGAAGACCAGGAAGTGGACGGAGTCATTGCCGATCCGGTCCGGTGCACCTGGGATCCATCCCAATTCGTGGGAACCGCTGTAGGCAACGAGGTATTTACGGAAGCGGATGCCCGAGTGGTGCGCAGGATTTGGGAAGGCGCGCGTACCCATGACGGAAAGTTCCTGTGGTATGGGATGACCCGGGGAACCAGGCTGACCGATCTCACCGGAACCGGCGGAACCCCGCTCCGGGGCGTTCCCTTCGAGATCTCCCATGAATGGATCAAATATTTTCTGCTGCTCAACCCTAAATACAATATCAATGCATTGACCTGGGCTGAATTCGAACAGTTATTCAACCAATCGGTGGATCAGTATGCCCAGGTTATCGGCACGGCAAATCCGGACCTTTCGGCTTTTAAAAACCACGGAGGCAAGGTGATGATCATCCATGGACTGGCGGACCAGCTGGTGGCTCCGCAGGGAACTATTGAATACTACAAAAAGGTGCAAACTTTAATGGGAGGCCCCGAAACCACCGCCACCTTTGCCCGCCTCTTCCTCGTCCCCGGTACCGATCATGCCTTGACCGGGGCGGGTGCATCACCAACGGGACAAATTGACGACCTTATCCGGTGGGTGGAACAGGGCAAGGCTCCGGAAGCCATCAATACCATGCAGAAAGATAAAACAGGGAAGATCATCCGCACCGGCAGGATCTCCATGTATGGGAAATAGGACATAGCATTTCCTGAAGTATAACCTGATCAACTTCAAACCTGATATGAAAGCGATATCAAAGACACTCCTCCTGGCCTTCCTGCTACTTCAGGGGCCCGGTTACATCCTTGCACAAAACCCGCCTTCCCTGATCGGGCAAGACGTTGGGAAGGGGTTTGTGACACGGGATTCGGTATTTGAATATCCCTATATCGATATCGATGAATGGCGTGACCTTCCCGTCAGGCACCATTATATCCATGGCGGATTTACAGGAACCGGTACACGGTTTTCGTTTTATTTCCCTCCCAAAGAGCAATACAAAGGCCGGTTCTTTCAATATGTAACCCCTTTCCCCGACAATGAGAACCTTTCGCAGGGCGCCACAGGCGAGAGCGACAAGATCGGATTCTCCATTTCGAGCGGTGCCTACTTCGTTGAGACCAACGGAGGAGGACCCACTGATTTTACAAAACCCCAGCTGAGCGATCCTACAATCGGGGCCTATCGCGCCAATGCCGCCTCAGCAGAGTTCTCCAGGGTGGTTGCCCGGCAACTTTACGGGGGTGGGCGACCCTATGGATATATTTTTGGCGGAAGCGGAGGTGCCTACCGTACGGTCGGAGCCATGGAAAACACCGATGGGGTGTGGGACGGTGCTGTCCCTTATGTACTGGGCTCTCCCATGGCTATTCCAAATTGCTTCACGGTACGAATGCATGCCATGCGCGTGTTGGACGGAAAGTTTCCGCAGATTGTAGATGCCCTGGAACCGGGAGGAAGCGGCGATATGTATGCCGGATTGAATGAGGAACAAAAAGCTGCACTGAAGGAAGTTACCCAGATGGGATTTCCTCCGAAGTCATGGTACGGATTCAAGGAGATGGGCATCCATGGATTCCTGGTACTGTACAATGGGGTGGTAATGGCGGATCGCAAGTATTTTACGGAAGATTTCTGGAATAAGCCCGGCTACCTTGGTCATGACAATCCCGCCACTTTCGCCCATGCACGGATTCAACAGGTAAGCACAATAAAGGCCTCCCTTGGCTATGAAGAAGCTGTGAAACTGGGGTTGTGCGAACCCCTTTCAGCCGAAGACAGAGGGAGTGCGGATAATGCTTGGAAAAACACGGGAGATAAAGGGAATAAACCCGAGGCGTTTCAACTGGATGCAGTGATGGCGGATGTCCAGTTCCTGGGCGGTGACCTGATCATCAAATCCGGAGCTGCCAAAGGGGCTACCCTTCAGCTCACCAAACTGCAGGGCGACAAGGTAGCCCTTGCTCCCACCAATCCACTGAACATCCTGGCTCAGATACAGACCGGGGATACGGTACAGGTAGACAATTCCAACTTCCTTGCCGTGCAGACCTACCACCGCCACCAGGTGCCGGGGAAGGATTATTATGTGTGGGATCAGTTCCGGGATGCAACCGGAAAACCCCTGTACCCGCAGCGCCCGATGTTGCTGGGACCGCTGTTCACCATGGGCGCAGCCGGTTCAGTGCCCACAGGCAAATTTCACGGCAAAATGATTCTGCTGGGTTCGTTGTGGGACCGGGAAGCCTATCCCTGGCAGTGCGACTGGTACCGGCAGCGGGTGATTGAAAACCTGGGAGACAAAACGGATGAGCACTTCAGGCTGTGGTACACCGACCATGCCATCCACGGAGATAATTCCAGCCAGCTCGATGATCCCACCCATGCCGTCAGTTATCTGGGCGTGCTGCAACAAGCACTGCGCGACCTGAGTGCATGGGTTGAAAAGGGTATTGCCCCGGCTGCTACCACCCATTATTCCATCGATAACGGACAAGTCGTTATTCCTTCTTCAGCACAGGAACGGGCAGGTATTCAGCCGGTGGTAATCGTAACAGCCAACGGTGCCAAACGGGCGGATATCCAACAGGGTAAATCTGTGGACTTCAAGGCGGTTGTCGATATTCCGGCAGGAATGGGTAAACTGGTCAGTGCCGCCTGGGATTTTGATGGATCCGGCACCTTCAATGATGTCGTCAACTTGGCTGATACCCGGCCTGCAAAGGACGGAAGTCACATTGAAATTGCGGTATCACATCGTTTCTCAAAGCCGGGAACCTATTTCCCAACGTTGCGGGTGGCCTCCCAACGAACCGGAAATGCGGATACGCCATTTGCCCGCATTCAGAATCTGGACAGGGTCAGGGTGGTGGTTGAGTAAATCAGCAAAAGAAAGCCAATAGGGCAAAAATGAACCTGTAAGATGTTTTTCCCGACCCCGGAGGAATAATTTCACTATGGGCGGGGAAATGGAATCCCTGAGATTTCAAAACATCTGTCAAGTAACTTCTCCTGAAGCGTTACATTTTCAGCATCCGCATGAACCCGGCTTTCTTTCCGATGAAAGAAATACCGTCCACTAACTTTTACATGTTCATCCTCGCTCGAAGCCAGCCATACCTGGGTCTCATACCCTTTTTGAAGATCATCAGGGGCTCCTGCTCCGCCCATTTTTGTCGGCACCCAGCCCGGATTCACAGCGTTGGAATACACATCGGGCCACAGGCGTGCGATTACCATGGAAAGCATGGTGACATAAAGTTTTGAATCTTCATAGGGTACCCTGCTGGCATCCATTTCGGCCTCATGCAATTTGAAATGTCCCTGCATATGCAAGCCGGAACTCAGGAAGATCAGCCGCCTGGGTTTAAGGATCCGGCAGGTCAGTATATAGGGTGCCAGGGTATTGACACTAAAAATGTGTTCCGGAGCCGTCCGGTATACGCCGGCATTATGGATTACAGCATCAAATGGGCCCAGCGCATTCACCTGATCCGCCAGCAACAGGGTTTCATCAAGCCGTGCGAGATCTCCTGTTACAACGTGCGTTGCTCCGGGTACCTTTTGCATTGTCTCTTGTCCACGTTGCTGATTGCGGGCATGCAATACAACCTGGTGACCTTGTTCAACCAGGCGCTTGGCAGCCAACAGGCCTAATCCGTCAGCCGATCCGGTTATGAATATTCGTGCCATTCCTCTATTGTTTAATAAAATTATTAAGCGGGATGATTCATTTAGGATTTTTTTGTGATTCAAAATCTGTCCTTCAAGGAGCCGGCAAATGTTGAACCCACTCGCGACAGGCAGCTATGGCTCTCCTGCAGCTTCCTCAACCGGGTCAACAGGCACAGTTGTTTTTCTGATAAGGATAAGCCATACCGAAACTACAATAAGTACTGTGGCAATCAGGATTGCCCAGGTCAGTGCTTCGCCGCCTAAGGCCCATCCGACAAGCATGGCCACGATAGGATTGACGAAGGTGTGCGTGGAAATGCGGGTGGCGCTCGTGACGGTCAGGAGCCAGGTATAGGCCGAGAAAGTGATGATGGAGCCGAAGGTCAAAAGGTAGGCCAGACCCAACCATGACCTGAACATGACCTGTGAAAATGCAAATCCCGACCATTCGCCCAGCAGGAAACTCGCGAGGATCAAAAACATGCCTCCGACAATCAGCTGTAAACCGCCTGTAATCATTGGCGAACGGGGTAACCTGGCCACCCTGGCATATACAGCACCGCTGGCCCATGAACTGGCAGCGAAAAGAATTCCGAATGAACCCAGGAGGTTGGCGTTTTCGAAGTCGAAACCTTTCGGGACCACCAATACCGTTATTCCAGCCACGCCAATGAGCATTCCCAGCAAAGTACGCCGGCTTATTTTTCCTTCGCGGGTCGCCAATGGTTCCAGCAAGGCTATGACAATGGGTTCAGCGGCAACCAACAGGGCCGCAACTCCCGATGGTACGGTTTTTTGACACCAGGCGAGCACACCATGCCCCACTAAAAAGAAGAGAATGCCGATTAATACAATGGAAGGAAGTTCATGCCGGGTCACGTTGGCATCTCCCCGCAAGCGTCCCCAGGTGTACAACACCAAACCTGCCGACAAGGAGCGCATTCCCATCATCATGAAGGGGGGTATGGTTTCAACCGCTACCTTAATGGCCAGGTAAGTCGTTCCCCAAACCACATATATGGCAAGAAATGCGGCATGTAGCGTGAGCTTGTTTTGGGTCCCGCCGGTCATCTGGGCAGTTGTCATGATGATGTGTTGGCATCAAATATAGCAAGGAACTGCCAGAATGGTTGGAAATACAAGTAACGAAGAAATGAAAAAAACGAATGAATTATCCGGCATCCGGTATTTCCGGCTCCACCAACCGCATCAGTTTATGCAATGACTCCTGCCAGCCCAGATAGCACATTTCTACGGGAATGACCTCCGGAATGCCTTCCTGCACCACATGCAACTCAGTGCCGCACATTACTCTGGTGAGCCGAACCGTGGTGATCATGGTTCCGGGCAGATTCGGATCGTCAAACTGGTCGTCGTATTTGAGAAGCTGGTTGGGAATGATTTCAAGGAACCGGCCTCCGAATGAATGCCCGTTTCCTGTAGAAAAATTTGTAAATGACATGTGATAGGTGCCGCCTTCCCTGAAATCCATTTGATGGATCGTGCATAAAAATCCATAGGGTGGGATCCATGTCGCATAGGCATTGGGGTCAGTAAAGGCCCGGTATACTTTTTCGGGACTGGCTTTCAGTACCCGGTGCAACGTTACGGTATTTCCTGCCATAGCTTTGGATGTTGATTCGGTGAATGATCTGGTTTCAGATGTAAACAGATGGGACCGGGGAATGTTTAGGGACGAGGGACGAGGGACGAGAGGGGCCGCCGGTGGTCATGGCGAGCGGAGTCGAGCCACGAGCCACGAGCTACAGGCCTCTGTAATCGGTATTCAGTGATCAGTACAGATGCCTGATGATGTTGTTATTTGTTAGATCCCGTGGCCATTTGATAGGCCAGCACGGCATCGGGAAAGGGAGAAAGGGTTTCGTGCAAGAGGTTGTATGTGCCATACGTGGACAACTCGTTGGCTACTTTTTTTATGAAGGCCAGGGTTGCCCGCATCACGCTGGAACCCAGACTCACCCGGGCCACACCCAAATCCTGCAATTCGGAGATAGAGAGCGGCAATCCTCCACCCATGGCAGGATTTACGAGGATATTGACCGGAGCCTGGATCTCTTTCACCAGGGTGGCGATGGTTTCCCTGTCCTGCACCGGCTGTACAAAGATGCAATCTGCCCCTGCTTCGCTGTATTTGTTCCCACGCCGGATGGATTCCGACAGTTTTTCCTGCGTCGAACCTGATGAAACATAAAAGGAATCGGTTCTTGCATTGATTACCAGATGAAATCCCAGGGTATCCGACAATGCCCGAATGGCGGATATCCGCTCGCAACATTCTTTTTCATCGGTAAGCACGGGATGTAAATCTACACTGTCTTCAATATTGATGCCCACAATGCCGGTATCAATGAATTTTCTTACCGAATCAAGGATCTCGTTCAGGTTCTTTCCATAGCCGGCTTCTATATCCACGGTTACCGGAACAGTTACCGCTTGCGCAATTCCGGTGATTGCATGGAGCATTTCGAATAGCCGGATTACCTGGCAGTCGGGATACCCCAGCGAGGCAGCGATTCCCATGCTTGTAGTGGCAACCGCTTTGTATCCGCAGGCTTCGACCAGCCTGGAAGTTCCCGTATCCCATGAGTTCAGCAATACAAGAATTTCTTCATCATGGTGGTACTTCAGGAGCAATGCTGCTTTTTCTTTTTGAATTGTCGGGACCATGGTTTTGTTTTTTGGTGCTTGTATATAACAATCCACAGTGAAGAAAAGCATAAAAAAACCACCGGTAACCAACCGGTGGCTTTGCACCCCTAACCTTAAAAACTACGAAATCTGACAAGTAAGAGTCAGTGTGACCAAAACTTCTACTTGTTGTACACTATATAGACAACCAAAACAGTTCGGAGGATGACAGGAAACCTGAAAAAAATCACACATATATTCGGGGTATTTAAAACCGGACATTATTACACAATACATGGACAACGATTCTGAAGATATCATATGGAGGGTATTTGGTTCTTTGTAATAGCTGGAAAAATCTACGAATGAACCGGTTCAGGCGACGAAAACGGAATCCGGAAAACGATCCTTGAACGGGAAAACCAGATTTAGTCGTACCTTAAAGCGTCATGTTGGCGACTTCCTATTCGGTTGGATATGTCGATGTTATAGCCTTATAATCAGCAATATAAAACATTATCTTATGACTGGAAAATCGGTTTCTTTTGCAGCAATCCTGGCGGGAATACTTGTTTCACAATCAGTATTTGCCCAGAAGGTTGTCAGACTTTACGACGGCAAAGCCCCTGGCACTGAAAGCTGGACCCAGAAGGAAATCCAGTGGGAAAGCGCCCCGTTCTCCGGTAAAATGATCCGGAATGTGACGGATCCGACCCTGGAGGTATACCAGCCTGCGACGCCGGTTGCCAACGGAACGGCCGTGGTGGTTTGTCCCGGAGGCGGATATATCTGGCTGTCATATTCCAGCGAGGGCACCGAAATGGCCCAATGGCTGGCACAGAAAGGCATCACAGCCTTCGTGCTCAAATACAGGCTGAATCCGACCCCGGAAGACCCTGCCGAATTCCAGAAATTCACCATGGAGTTTTTCAAGAAACTCATGGCTGTCATGAATCCCGATCCCAAAGCCCCCGTGTCGACCGCATCCCCCGTGTCGTTCGACCCGGCCGGGGAGGATGGGGTGGCGGCAGTGCAATATGTGCGGCAACATGCCAGTGAATACGGCATCGATCCGAAAAAGGTCGGTATCATGGGCTTTTCGGCCGGTGCAGGGGTTACGGTGTATACCATCCTGCATTCCTCCCCTGAAAATCAGCCCAATTTTGCCGCACCGATATACGGGGGATGGTTGGGTGAGGCAAAAGTCCCTGAATCCGCACCTCCCCTGTTCATCCTGGCAGCAGCGGACGATGGCATTTCAAACGGACTGCCCGATCTCTACAAAGCCTGGCGACAAGCCGGAAAATCCGCCGAACTTCATATGTATTCCAAAGGGGGGCATGGATTCGGCATGGCGAAGAAAGGATTGCCGGTGGATGGGTGGATTGAAAGGTTGTGGGAGTGGTGTCGGGGTTTTGAAGAGGGTGACTGGTGACCGGTGACTGGTGACTGGACCCACCCCAGCCTGAACCCCAGTCTGAAGGCTGGGGAAAGTGACCGTACAAATTTGAATTAGCTGTTTTTGATTTTTAAATCACGCCAATAAATGATACTCATGTTATGAAAAATACTGTTAAAAATTTTGTTTTGACGGTTTTGACCGCAATGATAGCCGGGTATGCGGCTATTGCACAGGACACGCAAAAATTTGGACTCACAGGGAAACTGAATGCCGATCCGAACAACGCGCACCGTTCCAAAAAATCGGTGGCGCTTACCATCCGCGATGGGGGCACCGGACCGTTTAAGGCCATACTCACCGCCGACACCTCGCTCATGACGCACACCATTTTCAGGCCGGCTGATCTTTCTGTTTTTGGCGGGGGAAACCGGTTGCCGATCGTTGCCTATGGAAACGGGGGCTGTGTGAACAGCCCGGATGAAGTACTCGAAGTGCTCTCCGAGGTGGCTTCCCACGGTTTCCTGGTGGTTGCCATCGGTCCCGTCAGAAATGCCGTATTCGGACCTCCGGAGGGATTCTCCATGACCGACTCCAAACTGCTGTTGGATGCCATCGACTGGGCAATTACCCAGAATGGCCTGCCTGGCAGTCCCTATTACGGAAAACTCGCCATTGATAAAATTGCCGTAATGGGCCAGTCATGCGGTGGCCTGCAGGCACTCACGGTTTCATCCGATCCGCGGATTACCACCACGGTCTGCCTGAACAGCGGCGTGCTCAACCAACCGATGAACCTGCCTCCAAACCTGGCCAATCCGCCCCAGAACGGAAGCGCACCCCGGGTTGCTTTTCCTTCCGTTACCAAATCCGACCTGGTGAAAATTCATGCCCCCGTACTTTACCTGCTTGGAGGGGAATACGATATGGCCACACCCAATGGGACGGATGATTTCAACCGCATTGAGAAGGTACCCGTGGTAGCTGCCACCTACGATTTCACCGATCAGGTGAAAGCCACCGGCAACAAAGGGCTGGGCCATTACCCGGCCACATACCGCGAACCCCACGGGGGTGACTTTGCGGTGGCCGCCGTAGCCTGGCTGAAATGGCAGCTGAAGGGCGATCAGGAAGCGGCGAAGATGTACCGGGGAAATCCCTGTGGACTAGAGAAGAACGTGAAGTGGAAGGTGATGAGGAAGAATGTGGAGTAGGGACGATTAGGGACGAGGGACAAGGGACAAGGGACGAGGGACAAGGTGCTAGTGAAAACTAAAAGTGAAAAACTAAAGTCAATTACTGGAAATGAAAAAAAATCTGCTGACACTGTTCTTTACGCTCTGTGCTGCGGGAGTTTCTGCACAGCAGGTTATTCCATTATATACCGATAAAAGCGGAAATAGTGCGGAGAAAATCACCTATACCGACGCAGGAGCGATTCAGACGATCACCGATGTTACCCATCCGTCCATTACCGTTTACCTGCCTGATCCCGCACAAGCAACCGGCACAGCGGTGATCCTCTGTCCCGGTGGTGCCATGCGCATGCTGAGCTGGAACAACGACGTGGTAAAGATGGCGAAATGGCTGAATGAAAAGGGGATCGCGGCGATCGGACTGAAATACCGGCTGGTGCCGGGAGGCATGCCCAAACCCGATCCGAAGGTGGCCGGGGGAGGAATGCCCCCCATGGCGTTCATGCGGAATGTCACCGAATTCGGCCTGTTTGAGAAGGCCAATTCCAATCCTTCCACAGACACAGGCTCATTGGGATACATATACCAGGCCGCGGCCGATGCGCAGGAGGCATTGCGGCTGGTACGCAACCACGCGGCAGCATGGCATGTTGATCCTGAAAAAGTGGGATTCCTGGGATTTTCAGCCGGCGGCGGGGTTGCCCTAGCCGCAGTTATCCGGAACACCAATCCGGCTTCGATGCCTTCCTTTCTTGCCACTGCCTACGGTCCCTCCCTGATTGACGTGATCATCCCTCCCGGAGCGCCTCCGGCTTTCATCTGCACGAATGCCGACCACATGAACGTGGCAGCCGGTTGCCTGGCCCTCTTCCTGGAATGGAAGAAAGCCGGTGTGCCTGCAGAACTGCACATTTTTGAGAAAGGGAAATCCGGTTTCAGCCTCGACAAAAGCGGCACTTCCTCAGACCTTTGGAATGACGCGTTTTTTTCCTGGTTGAAAGGGGAAGGTTTTTAATGATTGGGCTTGCAACCAGTTAAATACCTGACCGGGAACGAGAGTCCCGGCTACTGTTGCTCCAATGGCTATATATAATGTCATGCAGGGGCCAGGAGGTCAGGTACCCTATGCGGTAGACCCCTAGTTCGTGACCTGAAACCGAAATATTCATCGAAATTGCCGGTACTCATTTGCCCTTCAATGGTAATGGCCATATTGGTATCACAGTCATGGCGAAAAAAATCCTAATAATGCCAAAAACAGCTTGAAAATCGACATATAAGGCCTAAAAACAGGCATTAAAATGACGTATACATTTAATATACAATATTATATTTAGGTCCGACCCCGAAAATCTCCGACCCCGAAAATAACCCCAAAATTAAACTAAACCTGCCGGTCAACTTTGTATTTCAATAAAACCACATCATGCTCCAGCCGTTTTATTTCCTCTAGTTTCAACAGGGTTGCATGGTGTTTCCTGTCATTCCCGGGTATTTCAAATACCGAGGAGGTCACGGTCCTGCCGTCCGCCAGCGGTACAAGCAATTGGTAGAAGGCATCAATCAGGCCTTCATTGAGAAAACTGCCGTTGATTTTTCCACCTCCTTCGAGCATCAGGGTTTCTATGCCAAACAGGGAACGGAGTTTCCCAAGGGCTATATGCAGGTCAATAACGGAATTTCCTGCAAAAATGTAGGAAACACCAATATGCTGTAAATGGGCCAGGTATTCGTCCCTGACGGATTCTGTAAGTACTGTGATCACGTGCTCTCCTAGCATTTCAGGACTATTCCAGCCAAGTTTGCCCTGGCCGTCAATCACCACGGCGTAGGAAGCGGCATGGGGCTGTGCCACAAAATCTTCCCGGTTAATTGGGTGATCAGCCTTTCGGAATACGGGTTTCGCAAAATGCGTGAAATCCTTTTCCATTGTGGTTCTGCCGACGATCCATGATTTGTTTCCGATGGCATCATGGGTCTCTTCAAAACATTTCACAATGGAGCGTACTTCAGCTGAATCACCCCACTTTTCACCGAGGATCTTCCCATCAACAGATGTCATCATCAGACAGATTATATACGGACGGTTGTTCATCATGGTTGAAATTACGGATTTGCGGGTGGCGATAGTGTCTGGTGCCATTTCCAGGTGACAAAGGTACATAAACTCCATGGTTGAATATTTGGTGCCAGGGAATTAATCCATGGTTCGTCCGGGTTATAAAAACTCTACCAATCAGCATTTTTTTGCGACGTATATGGCGCTGATGAGAGTCCCGGCAGGATGAAGATACGCATATATTGTTGTACCTTAAAACCAAATCCTGTCAACTGAAATGCCGGGAGAAATTTTGTTTAAATCATTTAAATTCAACAATAAACATGAAAAAATTATCCATTCTTGCCGTTATTTTGTTTGCCGGTACAGGCTTGTTCGCCCAGTTCGGTCCCCCACGTTTGGTTTCGCCCGAAATCAAGGCTGACTCCATCACCTTTCGTTTCCGTGCTCCCAAAGCAATCAAAGTGGAGCTGAACGGGGATTTCCTGCCTAAAAAACCCATGAAGACCAATTTCGGCACCTTCGACGCACCTGCCCCCGTTGAAATGAAGGAAGTGAAAGATGGTGTTTGGGAATATACGGTGCACAATGTAGCTCCCGATTTCTATTCCTATACCTTCACGGTCGACAACATCCGCATGCTTGATCCCTCAAACCTGCAAATGGTGCGCGACGGGCAGAATGTGACCAACATCGTGATCATGCCGGGTGAGAAAAGCAACCTGTACCTGGAAGCTAAAGAAAAGAAGGGAACCCTGTCCAAGGTATGGTATCCGTCTCCGGCATTTGGCGCCAACCGCAGGATGTATGTATATACTCCCTACGGCTATGAAACGTCAGGTAAAAAGTACCCGGTCTTCTACCTCCAGCATGGCGGTGGCGGAGACGAAGATGCATGGACCTCGCTGGGCCGTGCCTGCCAGATCCTCGACAACCTGATTGCCCAGGGCAAGGCGGTACCGATGATTGTGGTAATGCCCAATGCGAGTCCCAACCAGCTTGCCTCGCCCGATGTGCTCGATCCGTTGCCGTCACCCTCACCGATGCAACAGGACCGAACTTCCGAGGCATTCCATTCCGGCGGTGCCTATGTGAAAGGTCTGGTGGAGGATATTATTCCGTATGTGGAATCACATTACCGCGTGATAAAAAGCAAGGAAGCCCGCGCCCTGGCCGGTTTATCTATGGGCGGCATCTATACGCTGTACACAACAGCAAAATACCCCAACCTGTTTGACTATATCGGCGTGCTGAGCATGGGCTTTACCCCCGACCGCGATCCCATCAAGGAACTCACTCCTGTAAAAACAGCCGGTTACAAGCTCTATTTTGTGGGTTGCGGGGAAAGCGATTTCGCCTACGACAATACCAAGCGGCTGCTGAAGGGCCTGGATGACCTGGGCATGAAGTATACCAATTTCGACAAAGTCGGCGGCCATACCTGGGACACCTGGAGGGTGTGTCTGAAGGAATTGGCGCCGGTGTTGTTTAAGTAATGTGCCAATTTGCCAATGTGCCAATTTGCCAATGAAAACTGCACATCTGCACGACTGCATGACTACATGACTGCATGACTGCATGACTGCACGACTGCACGACTTTTATAATTCTGTCCAACATCTTATTGTTAACCAACTGAAAATGAAAATTCTAAAACTCCGTATTTGGGGTTTGATCATCCTTGGAGGTATTACGGTACTCGCGGCCCGGGCTTCCGTCACGGTCGAAAATCTTACCACCGAATACACCCAAACCCCGATGGGGATTGATGTGTCACATCCCCGCTTCGGCTGGCAGATGGTGGCACCTGGCGAGCGGGGCGTCATGCAGTCCGCCTATCAGGTCATTGTAAAAGATCCGGCAGGCACTGTTTGCTGGGATTCAAAAAAGGTAACCAGCGGCAATGCAGTGGGTATCCTCTATGCCGGAACCCCGCTGAAGCCTGCTACCCGCTATACCTGGTCGGTCACCGTTTTTGACGGAAAAGGCAATACTTCGGAAGCCGGATCCTGGTTTGAAACGGGACTGATGAATCCATCCCTTTCTGCATGGGACGGGGCACAATGGATCGGTGGCGGTCCGGAGGATCTGGTGCTCTATTCCCATTACCTGATCATTTACAATGTACGTTACAAGATGTTGATCGAGGCGGGGAGTTCAAAGGCTGCTTTCGTGTTCGGCGCCAATGACAGCCGGCTGATGGATAAAAACAAGAATATCTGGCAGGTGGAGCTCGGCCGGAACGGCAGTTATTTCAAACTGGAACTTGACATCAGCGGGGTTGACGGTACCGAAAATGGAAGGGCAAAACTGAATGTGTACCGGGCTGGGTACAAGGACACCGATGACCCCGGAAAACCCTTTAAAAGCTGGGATATCTTCACCTCCGTGATCAACAAGGACAACAAGAACAGCGCGCACACCATTGCCTTTTCGGGCGTATTTGGAGAAATTACCCTTTCAATCGACGGCATCAGCAAGTTCAGCGAAGTCAAGGAACCTGAAGGAGGTTTTCGTTTTCCGGGAATGGGTGAACGGGGAATTTCAATCAACCTGAACCCGGTGGGCCAGGGTGGTAACTATATTCCTTTCGGCATGCTTTGCGACATTGGCTTTGCTGTCGATCCCGGTCAAGAGGCGCGCTTTTCAGATCTGACGGTAACAAACAACCGGTATCCGAATGCCGTGCTTTTTCAGGAAAATCTTTCGAATGGCAACTACAGCGGAATTTTCAGCCGGATTGCAGCCGATGGCCAATCGGGATTGAAAGTTGAAAAGGACACCTACGTGGTTTCGGGTGGTACAAATGGGGTATTTGTGGTGGCTGATCCCAGCCGCAATGCGACACCCATGCTCCGTACCGAATTCGTCATAGAAGCAAAAAAGATAAAGGCAGCCCGGTTGTATGTGACTTCCCGGGGTATCTATGAAGTGTACCTGAACGGAAAGCGGGTAGGGGACGATTATTTTAATCCCGGCCTCACCCAGTACAACATCACCCATTTGTACCAGACCTATGATGTTACAGATCAGCTTAAGTCAGGTAACAACGCCCTTGGAGCCATGATTGGAGAGGGCTGGTGGAGCGGACTGCTCAGCTTCGGATCGATCTGGAACCATTTTGGCGACCGTCAGTCACTGCTCGCCAAGCTTGTGATTACCTATGACGATGGAACCACCAGCCTGGTAACAACCAATGACAAAGA
>JADHED010001014.1_pt1 | contig 26549 bp, 20 predicted proteins | sample 8952041 | NCBI WGS metagenome assembly JADHED01 (sample SAMN16124423, study PRJNA663239) | bioreactor sludge metagenome | isolation source: sludge (control) | place: India:Bengaluru | collected 2018-09-08
CATGAAAAATGGCCCTCGTGAGGGCCATTCAGTGCCAAATAGGCAGGAAGCGCCAGTGCAATATGCGCTGTTAGCTATTATTTTGAGAGCGTTTTGAACACTTCACGCGCAGCAGCCACGGTGGCTGCCACGTCGTCGGCGGTGTGGGCGGCGCTCACGAAGCCCGCTTCATACAAGGCCGGTGCAATGTAGATGCCCCGGTCCAGCAGACCGTGGAACAGCTGGTTGAAGCGCGCGCTGTCGGTCTTGAGCACCTGGGCGTAGTTTTGCGGTAGCTCGGGCAGCAGGAAGAAGCCGAACATGCCGCCCTCGCAATCGGCGCTGAAGGGCACGCCCTCTGCGGCAGCAGCGGCAGACAAGCCATCGACCAGCGAACGGGTACGGGCCGAGAGCGCATCGAAGAAGCCGGGCTTCTTGATCTCGCGCAGCGTGGCCAGGCCGCAGGCGGTGGCCACGGGGTTGCCCGAGAGCGTGCCCGCCTGGTAGACCGCGCCCAGCGGCGCCAGGTGTTCCATGATGGCGCGCGGCCCGCCAAAGGCCGCCAGCGGCATGCCACCGCCGATCACCTTGCCCAGCACGGTGAGATCGGGTCGGAAGCCGGGGATGCTCTTGGCGTACACGCTTTGCGCGCTGCCCAGGGCCACGCGGAAGCCCGTCATCACTTCATCCAGCACCAGCAGCGCGCCGTACTCAGTGCACAGCTCGCGGCAGCGCTTCATGAACGGCACGCTGGCGCGCACCAGGTTCATGTTGCCCGCAATGGGTTCGATCATCACGCAGGCCAGCTCCTTGCCGTGCAGGGTAAAGGCTTCTTCGAGCTGCGGGATGTTGTTGTATTCGAGCACGATGGTGTGCTGCACAACTTCGGGCGGCACACCGGCGCTGGTGGCATTGCCAAATGTAGCCAGGCCCGAGCCAGCCTTGACCAGCAGCGAGTCGGCATGGCCGTGGTAGCAGCCCTCAAACTTGATGAACTTGCTGCGACCCGTGGCGCCGCGCGCAAGGCGAATGGCGCTCATGCCCGCTTCGGTACCCGAGCTGACCAGGCGGATCATCTCCATCGAAGGGACCAGGCTCAGGATCTCTTCGGCCAGCTCCACTTCGCGCTCGGTGGGTGCGCCAAAACTGAAGCCTTCGAGCGCGGCCTTCTGCACGGCCTCCAGCACCGCCGGGTGGCCGTGGCCCAGGATCATCGGGCCCCAGGAGCCGATGTAGTCGATGAAACGCTGGTCGTTGGCGTCCCAGAAGTAGGCGCCTTGTGCGCGTTTCACAAACCGGGGCGTTCCGCCCACCGCCTTAAAGGCCCGCACTGGCGAATTCACGCCGCCGGGGATCAGCGCCTTGGCGCGTTCGAACAGGGGGATATTGAGATCAGTGCTTGGTGTCATGGGGTGGCATCACAAAACCCTCCAGGGCCTGTGTTTCGTCAATCGTGGGTTCTTCTTCGTCGCCGTCGGTCTCTTCGTCCTCGGGCTGCGCCCAGAACATGCGGTCGGGCACGATGTGCCCCATGCCGGGGCGAAAGCCTGCATCCAGGCAGCGGTCCAAGTAGCCCAGCGCTTCGCTGGTGGCTTCGCCCAGATCGTTGCCGGCTGCCACCAGGGCCGTCAGCGCTGCCGACAGGGTGTCGCCTGCGCCGGAGAAGGTGGCATCGAACAGCTCGAACTTGCCGCTGCCCAGCACGGTCTGGGGCGAGGCCAGTACGTTCTCGACAAACTGCTCGGGCAGCGGGATGCCGGTGACCAATGTGTAAGGCACGCCCATCTCGGAGGCGGCACGGGCAATGTCACGGGCGGTGGGGCTGCGCTCGCCCGTCCAGTCCGGCAGCAGCCAGCGCCACAGGGTGCTGTGGTTTCCAACCAACACCGAGGTCTGGGGCAGCAGCAGCTCGCGGAAGGCGTCGAGGTACTCGTCAATCAGCTCGTCGCGCCACCAGGACAGGTTGGGCATGTAGGCGATCACGGGGACTTCGTCGTAGTCGGTCGTGATCTCGGCAATGGTGCTGATGTTCTCGGGGCTGCCCACAAAGCCGACCTTAATCGCCTGCACGGGCAGGTCTTCCAGCACCGCGCGCGCCTGCTCGGACACCGCCTCGTCGTCGAAGCTGAAGTGGTCAAAAATCTGAGCCGTGTCGCGGGCATAGGCCCCGGTGACCACGGCAATCGGGTGTCCGCCAACGGAGGCGATGGTGGTGATGTCGGCGGTCAGTCCGCCCGCTCCACTGGGGTCGCTGGCGTTGAAGACCAGCACACAGGCCGGGCTCGCTTCCTCCGTGTCATCGTCGTCAATATCTGGGATTTCAGAGGGGGGGAGTGAGGCTTTGGTGGTCATGGACCAGATCCTGCTGGAGGGGTGGCACGGAAGCTGCAGGCCGCGGAAATCGCTAGATACAATCGTTGCATTCTATGTGAAGGCCCTTTAAGCTGTGACCGACTTTAAAACTTGGATGTGTTTGATTTGCGGCTGGATTTATGACGAAGCGGCGGGGTCTCCCGAGCACGGCATTGCACCCGGCACGCCTTGGGATCAGGTCCCGATGAACTGGACCTGCCCAGAATGTGGCGCCCGCAAGGAAGATTTCGAGATGGTCCAGATCTGAGGCGCTCCAGCACCATTCGCTGCTGCGTTGTTAATTTTCTCCATCGGGAGCAGTGACAATTGACTACAACAGGCGCATCTTTCAAAGTGCTCGTGGTGGATGACAGCAACACCATCCGTCGAAGCGCCGAGATTTTTCTCAAGCAGGGGGGGCACGAAGTCTTGTTGGCCGACGACGGCTTTGATGCTTTGGCCAAGGTCAACGATTACCAGCCTCAGCTGATTTTCTGCGACATCCTCATGCCCAAGCTCGACGGGTACCAGACCTGCGCCATCATCAAGCGCAATGCCCGTTTTGCGGATACCCCGGTGGTCATGCTGTCCTCCAAGGACGGTGTGTTCGACAAGGCGCGCGGGCGCATGGTCGGCTGCCAGGAATATCTCACCAAGCCGTTTACCAAAGACCAGCTGTTGCAGGCCGTGCAGCAGTTTGGCAATTCCCAACAAGGAGCCCTCTAATGCCCATTCAGAAAGTATTGGTCGTCGACGACTCGAAGACCGAGTTGATGTTTTTGACGGACCTGCTTCAGAAAAAAGGCATGCAAGTTCGTACTGCAGAAAATGCCGAAGAGGCATTTCGCCGTCTGGCCGAAGAAAAGCCCGACCTCATCCTGATGGATGTGGTGATGCCCGGCCAAAACGGCTTCCAGCTCACGCGTGCCATCACCCGCGACCCTCTTTACGCTGATGTGCCGATCATCATGTGCACCAGCAAGAATCAGGAAACCGACCGTGTCTGGGGCATGCGCCAAGGTGCGCGCGGCTACATCACCAAGCCGGTGGACCCCGCAGAGCTGCAGGCCAAAATCGACGGTCTGAACTGAGGCAGCGGCGCGCTCATGGCAAACCGCGAAGCCCTACGGGAGCTCCAGACCCGTCTTGCCAGCCGCTTGCAGGCTGCAAGATCCGAAGGTACGTCCGTGTCCTCCTGGCTGGCTGTAGAGTCCGCCGGGAATTTCTATTTGCTGCCCCTGGGGCAGTCCGGGGAGATCTTCCCCTGGGTGTCGGTGCAGGCCGTGCCTTATACCCAGAGCTGGTTTCTGGGCGTGGCCAACCTGCGCGGTGGCTTGGTGGGGGTGGTTGACCTGGCGGGTTTGCTCGGTTCTGCCGTACCGCGCACCGAGCAAGCCTTGTCCGAGGCCAGCCTACTCGCGTTCAACGCCGCGCTCGACGTCAATGCCGCCCTGCTGGTAGACCGCTTGGCCGGGCTGCGCGGCACGGATGCGTTTGTGTCGTCCGAACCGTCGGCCGAGGATTCGCCCAGCTTCTTCGGCACCACCTATATCGATTCCAGTGGCACACGCTGGCAGGAGCTGAACTTGCAGATCCTGTCCCAACATCCCGCTTTCCTGAGCATCAGTGCTTGAGTTTTTCTGTAAGGCTGCACCATGTCCGTCGTCAATCAATTTGGAAAACTGTTCAACCGGAAACCCGCCACGCCTGATACCGGCGCAGCCACCGGCGCGACCGACGATGGGCAGGACCTCCTGGCCACGGGAGCCCTGGATGGCTCGCAACTGCGCGACTCCTACCAGGCCGAAGCCATGAACAGCGTCCAGGGCAATCCCGACGGCTACACGCCCGAACTGACCGCGCCCGAAGCGGAAGAAGACATCATCAGCCTGCCCTTGCTGGGCCGCTCGACCGCCACGGGCCATCAGCGCCGACTGCTGGCCTTGCTGGCCGTAGGGGTGGTGGTGCTGGCACTGATCGCCGGTTGGGTGCTGCAGCAGGCCGACCGTTCCGCGCAACAATTGGCGGCTACCGGCCAGTCGCTGATGCAGTCGCAACGTCTCGCCAAGTCGGTGTCGCAGGCGCTGGTGGGTAGTCCGCAGGCCTTCCCGGACGTGGTGGAAAGCTCGGGCGTGTTGGCCCGCAACGTGCGCGCTCTGAATGCGGGTGACAACGAGCTGGGTGTGCAGTCGCTGGGCGAACCCTTCAAGCCCGATCTGGACGCCGTCAACCCCCTGATGGAGCGCGCAGAGCGCAATGCCAGCGTGGTGATGGGCCAGCAAAAGATCCTGACGCAGGTGGGTGACGCTCTGCGCACCATCAACCGCCAGTCGTCGGACCTGCTGGAAATCGCTGAAACGGTGTCGTCGCTCAAGCTGCAGCAAAACGCTCCTGCGGCCGAAATCTCTGCCGCAGGTCAGCTGGTGATGTTGACCCAGCGTATCGGCAAGTCTGCCAACGAGTTCCAGACCATGGAAGGCGTGAGCCCCGAGGCCGTGTTCCTGCTGGGCAAGGACTTGAACTCCTTCAAGGAAATTGCACAAGGCCTGCTGGAAGGCAGCCCCGAGTTGCGCCTGTCGGCCACCAAGGACGCGCAGACCCGCGAGCAATTGGAAGCGCTGATCAAACTGTACGAACAGACCCGTACCCAGGCCAGCGCCATTCTGGGCAACCTGCAAGGTCTGGTGTCTGCCCGTGAAGCACAGTCCGCCATCATTGCCGACAGCGAACCCCTGCGCCGCCAGCTGGAAGGCCTGCAGAGCAAGCTGTCCGCTCAGACCGGTCTGGGCGCAGGCCAGTTCGCTGCTCTGGCGCTGGCAGGCTTGTTCGTGCTGCTGTGCGGTATCGGTATTTCGCGCGTTCAGCTGCTGGACAGCCGTGGCCGTCAGGTAGCTGCTGAAAACCAGCAACGCGACGCCAAGCGCCAGGAGCAGGAAGCCAAGCGCGTGAACGACGCCAACCAGGCCGCCATTTTGCGTTTGATGAACGAACTGCAGTCGGTTGCTGAAGGTGATTTGACGCAAGAAGCCACGGTGACGGAAGACATCACCGGCGCTATTGCTGACTCGGTGAACTACACGGTGGAAGAGTTGCGCCTGCTGGTGGGCAGCGTGCAGAACACCGCGACCCGCGTGGCGCAGACGACCGCCCAGGTGGACAACACCTCGACCGAACTGCTGGCGGCATCGACCGAGCAGCTGCGCGAAATTCGCGAAACCGGCCGTTCCGTTCTGGACATGGCGACCCGAATCAACGAGGTGTCCACACAGGCGCAAGAGTCCGCTACGGTGGCCCGTCAGTCGCTCCAAGCTGCGGACTCGGGTCTGCAGGCCGTGCAGAATGCCATCGGCGGTATGAATTCCATCCGCGACCAGATCCAGGACACTTCCAAGCGGATCAAGCGCCTGGGTGAATCCTCGCAGGAGATCGGTGAAATCACCGAGCTGATTTCTGACATTACCGAGCAGACGAACGTGCTGGCTCTGAACGCCGCCATCCAGGCCGCATCTGCGGGTGAAGCCGGTCGCGGCTTCTCGGTGGTGGCGGAAGAAGTGCAGCGCCTTGCTGAACGTTCCGCAGACGCTACGCGTCAGATCTCAGCGCTGGTGAAAGCCATTCAGACCGACACCCAGGACGCCGTGGCCGCTATGGAGCGCTCCACGCAGGGTGTGGTGGAAGGGGCTCGGCTGTCCGACAGCGCCGGTACCGCACTGACCGAAATCGACCGCGTGTCGCGCCGTCTGGCTGAACTGATTGAGCAGATTTCGTCTTCGACTTCCCGGGAAGCTGTTCTGGCCAACGAAGTGGCCGACAACATCCAGCACATTTTTGCGGTGACCGAACAGACGGGTGAAGGTACCCGCACCACTGCGCAACAGGTGCGCGAGCTCTCGCACATGGCCGAAGAACTGCGCCAATCGGTGGCACGGTTCAAGATCGCCTGACGCAGCAGTTACTCTTCAACCAGCTGGCTCATTGCAGCCGGGGACGAATCCATGTCATCTATTGATGTCAACAATGCACCGGCCGCCGACGGGACCCAGGGAGATCAGGACCTGGGTCCTTTGGCTTGGGTGCTTGACGAGCTGCGCAAATCGCTGGACGGTGCTGTCAAGGCGATGCGGCGCTTTGTGCGTGATGCCGAGGTAGCACGCGAGTCCGATCTGGCGGCGCTGGACGCTGGCCCCCTGCGCATTGCGCGCCAGCAGTTGCACCAGGCCTGCGGCGCGCTGGAAATGGTGGGCATGGGTCCTCCGGCGCTGGTGTTGCGGTCCATGGAATCTGCGGTGCAGAAGTTTGTGCAGCGCCCCGAGACCTGCAGCGATGACGCTGCCGCCGTCATCGAGCGTGCCAGTTTTGCGCTGATCGAATACCTGGAAACGGTGCTGGCCGGCAAAGCCGTGTCGCCTGTGGCGCTGTTTCCGCAATACCGTGATGCGCAGGCCCTGGCGGGTGCTGATCGTGTTCACCCGGCGGATCTGTGGCCGGTGGAACGCCGTTTCCGCGAGCCTGAAGGCGCGGTGTCGCTGCCTCCCTTGCCTTATGGCCCCGAGGCGCGTGCGCGGCTGGATGCTGCGGTGCTGCGCATCGTCAAGTCGGGTGATCTGAAGGCCGCCCTCAGCTTGCGCGACACCTGCCTGGGCTTTGTGGCTGCCCAGACGGACCGGCAGGCGCGCGCGTTCTGGAAAATCTGCGCGGGCTTCTTCGACGCCTTTGGCTCAGGGCTCTTGCCGCCGGATGTATATGTGAAGCGCGTGGCGTCCCGTGTGCTCATGCAGTACGCCACCCTGGCCAAGGGCGATCCGACGATCGCCGACCGGCTGGTGCAGGACCTGCTGTTCTTCTGCTCGCAGGCCAAGGTGGCCGATCTGGCAGAGGACGCAGCGCCCTCATTGCGTGCTGTCCGTCAGGCCTTTGCGCTGGACCGCTTCACGCCGGTGGACTACGAGACTGCCCGCTTCGGACGTTTTGACCCGGCGGTGCTGACGCAGGCGCGCAAGCGCATTGCTTCGGCCACGGAAACCTGGTCCGCCCTGGCGGGCGGTGACCGCAACAAACTCAAGCCAGCCGCAGACCAGTTCAGTCTGGTGTGCGATTCGCTGCGCAAGCTCCATCCGGGCAGTGAGAACCTGGCGCAGGCGCTGACGCGTGCCCTGGATTCGACCACCCGATCGGGGGAGCCTCCATCGCCCTCGTTGGCCATGGAAGTGGCTACCTCGGTGCTCTACTTGCAAGCGGCCTTTGAAGAGCTGGACACCGCGGACGAACAGATGGAAGCCCGCGCCAGCCGTCTCGCAGAGCGTCTGGACGCGGTCACGGCAGGTGCCGAGCCCGAACCGCTCGAACAGTGGATGGAAGAGTTGTACCGCCGGGTCAGCGACAACCAGACCATGGGCAGCGTGGTCGATGAACTCCGCGTGACCCTGGGCGAGGCCGAGAAGGCCATGGACCAGTTTTTCCGGAACCCCAAGGACACCGCTGTGCTGGCGACCGTGCCAGGGCATCTCGCGCAGATGCGTGGCGTGCTGTCGGTGCTGGGGTTGGACCAGGCGTCGCTGGCCGTGGTTCGCATGCGCGACACGGTGGAGCGTCTGCTGATCAACGAGGTGCCCGAAGAGGAACGCCAGGGCGCATTTGAAAAGCTGGGCAACAGCCTGGGCGCCTTGGGCTTCCTGATCGACATGCTGAGCTACCAGCGCACCATGGCGCGCAAGCTTTTCGTCTACGACGAAGATCTGGGCGAGCTGCGCATCCTCATGGGCAAGACCCGTGCGCGCGCCTCCGATGCGGTGGAAGAAGCACCCGCCAAGCTGGAAGAGCGTTCAGCCACCGCGGTGCCCGACGTGATTCCCCGGTTCCCGGTGCAGGAGCCTGCCAGCGAGCCCACGGACTTTGCGCCGTTCCCTGACTTTGAATCGGCCCCTGCGGCCGATGCTGGCGTGGCGGCTGAGCCCGCCGGCCTGGCACCGGACATTTCTTTTGACGTTCCGGCCCCTGCCGTGGTGGCCCCTGCGCCAGCCGAGGCGGCGTCTCCGGTGCCCGCCGCAGTGCCCGATGTGGAAGACGAACTGCTCGACGTGTTCCTCGAAGAGGCGCGCGAAGTGGTGGTGAACGGTCTGGCTGCCATCGAGCAGCTGCGGGGAGAACCCGGTGACCTGAGCGAGCAGACCACCCTGCGCCGCGCGTTCCATACGCTCAAGGGCAGTTCGCGCATGGTGGGGCTGAACGGCTTTGGCGAAGCCGCTTGGTCGATGGAACAGGTGCTCAACGTCTGGCTCGCCGAACAAAAGCCCATGCAGCCGAGCCTGCTGCAGCTGTCGACTGACGCCCTGCATGCCTTCAGCAGCTGGGCCGATGACATCGCTGCAGGCCGGGCGACGGGCTGGGACCCCGAGTCTTTCCGTCGATCTGCCGACGCCATGCGTCTGGACGGCACACTGGTGCCGCTGGCCATGGCCTCTGGTGGCGCTGCCGCCCTGGAGCCTGTTCTGGCCTCGGCAGTGACAGACGTTGCAGAGGAGCCCGCACCGGAACCGACCATGGCGGCGATGGCCCTTCCTGCCGAGACGCTCGAAGACGAACTGGCGGAGCCGGACTTCCAGGCCACCGAGATCTCGGACCATGCGCCCGAACAGCCTGCCGAAGTCGCCAGCGCTGCGCCAGAGGTGGCCGAGGAGATCGACTTCTCCGTGTTCAGCGCAGCACTCAACGAGTCCGCTTCCGAACCCGCCCCGGCGGTGGATCCGTCCAGCGCAGACTTCGTGCTCGACCTGGAGCTGCCCGATCTGGAACCCGTGTCGGCCGAGACGCCGGCGCCAGCAATGGCTCACGCAGAGTCGGTCGACGCGCCTCTGGAAGTCCCCGCAGACGTTTTGGGCGACGAATTCCTGTTGCCTGAAGACTTGGCGCTCGATGCGGCTGAACCGGCAACCGGGGTGGCCACGGACGCCAGCATTCCTTCGGACGGGTTGGAAGCACTGGATGTGGCAGAGCTGGAGAAGCTGCTGGAGGCCGAGTCGGCCGAGGCTGCTGCACTGCAGGCACCTGCCCCCGAGGATGTGGCCGAGGTAAGTCCCGAAGCCTTGCCAGACGGCCTCGCTGAGGCAGAGTCCGCGCAAGACGTGGCGAATCTGCTCGATGCCCTGCCGCAGGAAGAAGGCGGCAGCGACGATGCCGTCAAGGTCATCGACACGCTGCGCATCGGCATCCCGCTGTACAACGTGTACCTGAATGAGGCCGATGAATGGTCTCGTCGCCTCGTGACCTGCCTGCAGGAATGGGCGCTGGAGCTGCATGAGCCGCTGCCTGACACGGCCGTTGCCTTGTCGCACTCGCTGGCCGGCAGTTCGGCGACGGTAGGCTTCACCGCGTTGTCCGAAATGGCACGCGTGCTGGAGCACACGCTGCAGCATGTGCAGTTGCAGTCGGGGGGCACCGAGGAACAGGCGTCCGCCTTCATGGCAGCGGCGGAAGACATCCGTCGCCTGCTGCACCAGTTTGCTGCCGGGTTCCTCAAAGAACCCAGCCCGGAAGTGCTGGCCCAGCTGCGCCAGATTCTGGAAACCGAGGTGGTCAGCACCCAGTCTCCGCCCGAAGAGGATGCGCAGGCCTACCTCGACGCAGCAGAGCAGGAAGCCTCCGAAGCTGCCGCTGCCGGATTGGCACCAGAGCCAGTGGCGCAGGCGCCCGTCGCGGATGCCGCGCCAGAGGCAGCTGCACCAGCCGTACCCGAGCCCGTGTCCACACCTGCCGTGGGCCATGTGGCCCCCGCGCTGTCTGCGGTCATCCACGACCACGATCAGCTCATTGACGATGCCATTGCGCACGCCATTGCCTCGATCCCGGACGCGGACGACGACATCGATGCGATCGACGTCATCGACCCCGACTTGTTCCCCATCTTCGAGGAAGAGGCGGCCGAGTTGTTGCCCCAGCTGGGTGGTGCGCTGCGCCAGTGGGCCTCACGCCCTGACAACCTTAGCGCTCGCAGCGAAGTGTTGCGAGCCCTGCACACGCTCAAGGGCAGTTCGCGACTGGCCGGTGCGATGCGCCTGGGCGAAATGGCCCACCGACTGGAATCTGCGATCGAGCAACTGGACGCGGAAACCGTCACATCCGACCAGATCGAGCCGCTGCAAGGCAGTTTCGACGGTCTGCAAGCCAACTTCGAGGCGCTGCGTGCCATTGGCCAGGCTCCCTCGGACGGCGTGGTGGCCCTGCCGGTGGAAGCCGTGCCTGCCGCCCGCGCTAGCTTGGCGGATGTGGCGGAGGCCTCCGTCCCGTCGGCGGCCGCACCGTCTGCCAAGCCGGTGGCGATGACGGCCCCGGCCGTGCGCCTGCCCGGGCCCTCGCAGCTGGCCCCCCTGCGGGTGGCGGCCAACCAGTCGGTGCGTGTGCGTGCTCAGCTGCTGGACCGCTTGGTCAATCAGGCGGGCGAGGTGATGATCAGCCGTTCGCGCCTCGACGCACGCCTGGGCCAGTTCCGCAACTCGCTCACCGATCTGTCGGGCAACCTGGACCGCTTGCGCCAGCAATTGCGCGACATCGAGGTGCAAGCCGAGTCGCAGATGCAGTCGCGCCTGGCGCTGTCCAAGGACTCTGCGGCAGGCTTCGATCCGCTGGAGTTCGACCGCTTCACCCGGGTGCAGGAGTTGACCCGCATGATGGCCGAGTCGGTCAACGACGTGGCCACGGTGCAGCGCAATCTGCAACGCGCCATGGAAGGCGCGGAAGACGACCTGATCGCCCAGGGCCGCCAGGCGCGTGAGCTGCAGCGCGACCTGCTGCGCACGCGCATGGTGGAGTTCGAAGGCATTGCCGAACGGCTGTACGCCGTGGTACGCCAGGCCTCCAAGGAAACCGGCAAACAGATCAAGCTGGACATCACCGGCGGCTCCATCGAAATGGACCGTGGTGTGCTGGACCGCATGACACCCGCCTTCGAGCACTTGCTGCGCAATTGCGTGGCCCACGGCATCGAAGAGCCTGAAGTGCGCACGGCGGCCGGCAAGCCGGCGTCGGGCACCATCACGGTGAACCTGCACCACGAAGGCAATGACGTGTCGGTCGAGTTCCGTGATGACGGTGCGGGTCTGAACCTGCCGCGCATCCGCGAAAAGGCCCTGTCCCAGGGCATCGTGGAGCCCGGCGTGGAGCTGAGCGATGCGGATGCGGCCAACCTGATCTTCATGCCGGGCTTCTCTACGGTCTCGGAGGTCACGGGCCTGGCAGGTCGTGGCATCGGCATGGACGTGGTGCGCGCCGAAATCAACGCGCTCGGCGGCCGTATCGAGACCACCACCGAGGCCGGTAAGGGCGCTGCATTCCGTATGGTGCTGCCGTTGACCACGGCGGTGACGCAGGTGGTGATGCTGCGCTCGGGCGATCTGGCGATCGGCGTTCCGGCCAACGTGGTCGAGATCGTCCGCCGCACCTCGGCCCCCGACCTCGCAGAGGCGTATCGCACCGGTGTGTTTGACGACGGCATGGAGAAGATCCCGTTCTTCTGGTCGGGAGCCCTGCTGCAGTCGTCCACCCGCAGCACCGAGCCAGCGGGCAAGACCCGCCCGGTGGTGATCTTCCGAAGCGCTGCCCAGCGCGTGGCCATGCACGTGGACGAAGTGTTGGGCAACCAGGAAGTCGTGGTGAAGAACCTGGGGCCGCAGTTGTCCCGTCTGCCAGGTCTGGCGGGCATGTCTGTGCTGGCCTCGGGTGCCGTGGTGCTGATCTACAACCCCGTGGCCTTGGCCACGGTGTACGGCGACCAGGTGCGCGCAGCCAGTGCCGACATGGCGCCAGCACCCGACACCCCCGCTACAGTCGGCACGGGTAAGGCCGTCGTGTCTCAGCAGTTGTCGGGACCGAGCCAGGTGCCGCTGGTACTGGTGGTGGACGATTCCATCACGGTGCGTCGTGTGACGCAGCGTCTGCTGCAGCGCGAAGGCTACCGTGTGGCCCTGGCGGCAGATGGTCTGCAGGCGCTGGAGCGTCTGCAGGAAGAACGCCCGACGGTGGTGCTGTCGGACATCGAAATGCCGCGCATGGACGGCTTCGATCTGGCGCGCAACATCCGTGCAGACGGTGCCTTGCGTGATCTGCCCATCATCATGATCACCTCGCGTATTGCCGAAAAGCACCGCGAGCATGCGATGGAGTTGGGTGTGAACCACTACCTGGGCAAGCCGTATTCGGACGAAGAGCTGCTGAGCCTGATCCAGCACTACGCCCGCATCGCCGCAGCGGCCGAGGCCTGACACCATGCCGGCCCACTCCCGACCCTGCGAGGCAGCCTGGGTCGGGAGTGCTCATTCATCACCATCGCTTGTGTCCTGTGCATGGATACGGCGGACAGAGTCTCCGTGATGGACCCGCTGGCACCATCTCCATCCCCTGATCCCCGGCTGCTGGCTTGCCTGGCGCTGGTGGCGCGCGAGCGCGCTTCGGACCTGTTTCTGATGGCCGGTGCTGCGCCCACCATCAAGCGGCAGGGCGCCTTCATCCCCATTGCGCAGCAAGTGCTCTCGGCCGCCGATGTGCGGCAGATGGCCTATTCCATCCTGCGGGAGGCCCAGCGCAAGGAGTTTGAGGCCACGATGGAATGTGACCTCTCGCTGCAGACCGCCGATGGCGAGCGCTTTCGGGTGAATGTGCACATGCAGCGCGGGCAGCTCGGCATGGTGATTCGCCATGTGATTGCGCGGATTCCCACGCTGGAAGAACTGGGTTTGCCGCCCGTGCTCCAGCGGCTGGCGTTTCTCAAAGGGGGATTGGTGTTGACGGTGGGCTCGGCAGGCTCTGGCAAAACCACCACGCTGGCCGCACTGCTGGACCATCGCAACACGCACACCGGCGGGCACATCCTCACGGTGGAGGACCCCATCGAATACCTGCACAGCCACAAAAAGTCCCTGGTTACGCAACGCGAGGTGGGGCTCGATACCTTGTCCTACGACGAGGCGCTGCGCCGCGCCATGCGCGAGGCGCCCAATGTGATCATGATTGGCGAGATCCGCGACCGGGCCACCATGCAGCACGCGCTGCACTACGCCGAATCCGGCCACCTTTGTGTGTCAACCCTGCACGCCAATAACGCGAACCAGGCCGTGCAGCGCATCGTCAACTTCTTCCCCGAGGATGCGCACCGCCAACTGCTCATGGACCTGTCGCTCAACCTGCGCGCTGTGATTGCGCAGCGGCTGGTCAAAGGGCTTGCGGGCCATCTGGTGCCCGCCACCGAGATCATGCTGCTGACGCCCTATGTGGCCGAGCTGATTCAGAAAGGGCAGATTGACGAACTCAAGACTGCCATCACCCGCAGCGGTGAGCAGGGCATGTGGAGCTTTGACAAGTCGCTGCTGGGCATGGTGGAGGCCGGTGCGATATCGCCCGAAGAAGCCATTGCCAACGCCGACAACCGCACCGATGTGCGCTTGCGGCTGCGGCTGGCCGCAGGGGCCCCGCTGGGTGGCGAGGGCATGCAGATGACGCCGGCGGAGCCCCCGTCGGACGAACCACCGCCCACGACACATCGCTGACCCAACGTGTGCCCTGGTCAACAGGGCGGGCGTTACCCCCCGGCCGTTTTGACGACGGCGTAGCGCTCCAGCGTGCGCTGCCGCGCTGCGTCATGCTCCACCACGGGCAGGGGGTAGGTGTCACCCAAGCGTACCCCCGCCTCCTGCAGCTCCAGCGGCCTAGCCAGCCAGGGGGCGTGCAACGCCTTGGCGGGGAGCGCTGCGAGCTGGGGCAGGTAGCGGCGGATGAACTTACCCTCGGGGTCGAACTTCTCGCTTTGGCTCACCGGGTTGAAGATGCGGAAATACGGCTGGGCATCGCACCCGCTGGAGCTGGCCCACTGCCAGCCGCCGTTGTTGGCGGCCAGGTCGAAGTCATTGAGGTGCGTGGCAAAGTAGGCCTCGCCGCGCCGCCAGTCGATGCCCAGGTCTTTCACCAGAAAGCTGGCCACCACCATGCGCAGGCGGTTGTGCATGTAGCCCGTCTGGTTGATCTGCGCCATGGCGGCATCCACCAGCGGGTAGCCGGTGCGGCCCTCGCACCAAGCGGCAAACAGGGCATCGGCCTCGGGGCCGGTCTCCCAGGCGATGGCGTCGTAGGCCAGCTTGAAGCTCTGGCCCACCACATGCGGATGGTGGTGCAGGATCTGGAAGTAGAAGTCCCGCCAGATCAACTCACTGAGCCAGGTCGTGGCGCCGGGGTTGCCTTCCAGCATCAGGCGGTGCGCCGTGCGCGCGAGCATGCGCGGCGAGATGGTGCCAAACCGCAGGTGCACGCTCAGGTAGCTGGGCCCTTTCACCGCCGGAAAGTTGCGCGTGTCCTCATAGCGCTCGATGCGGCCGAGAAAATCGTCGAACAGCTGTTGTGCGCCCCGGGCGCCCGTGGGCAGGCGCAGCTGGGACAGGGCCGTGGGCTCAAACCCAAGGTCCTGCAAGGTGGGCACGGGCTGGCAATAGGCCTCGGGGCGCGCTGCCAGATGGTGGGCGTGGCGCTCCACCGGATAGCTCTTGAGCTGGAACGCATCGATCTTCTTGAGCCACGCATTCTTGTACGGCGTGAAAACGCGGTACGGGTTGCCCGTCTGCGTCAGCACCTCGCTGCGCTCCAGCAGGGTGTGGTCCTTGAACGTGTGAAAGGCCTTGCCGGTGGCCGCCAGGCGCGTGCGTACCAGGCTGTCGCGGTCCAGCGCCTGGGGTTCATCGTCGTGGTTGGCAAAGACGGCCTGCACGTCCAGGGCGCTGGCCAGTGCCGGAATGGCATCGCTGGCCACCGCGTGCTGCACGATGAGGCCTCCCCTTTCACGCCCCGAAAGTGCGCGCAGGGTGTCATCCAGCTCCACCAGCGACTCGCGGATGAACTCCACCCGCCGGTCTGCGCGGGGCAAGGCGTCGAGGATGTCCTTGTCAAACACAAAGGCGCAAAACACCTGCTCGCAGCGCGTCAGCGCGTGGTACAGGGCGGCTTGGTCGTGGGCGCGCAGGTCGCGGCGGAACCAGACCAGGCCGCGGGGGTAGCGGGGCTCGGGGGAGGGGGGCATGTTCACCGTTAAAATTGCGGGATGTCTTTCGATTCTGCGCCCATCAACCTGACGCATCATTTCCTGATCGCGATGCCCGGCCTGGAAGATGAGTCTTTTGCGCGCAGCGTCGTCTATCTGTGCGAGCACAGCGAGCGCGGTGCGCTCGGCCTCATCATCAACAAGCCCACCGGTATCACCCTCAAGGGCCTGTTCGACAAGGTGGACCTGTCACTGCGCCGCGAGGACCTCACCAAAGAGCCCGTTTTCCAAGGCGGCCCGGTGCAGACCGAGCGCGGTTTTGTGTTGCACGAACCGATGCTCATGGACAAAGGGGAAACCGACGAGTCGGCCTATGCCTCCACCATGACCATCCCCGGCGGGCTGGAGATGACCACCTCCAAGGACGTGCTCGAAGCCCTGTCCACGGGCGCCGGCCCCCGCCGCGTGCTCATCACGCTGGGGTACTCGTCCTGGGGCGAGGGGCAGCTCGAATCTGAATTGGCCGAGAACGCCTGGCTCACCGTGGCGGCCGATCTGTCGGTGATCTTCGACACCCCTGTGCCTGAGCGTTACGACCGGGCCCTGTCGCTGCTGGGCCTGCAGGCCTGGATGCTGTCGCCCGAGGCGGGGCACGCATGACTGGCGCGCCCGCTCAGTCCCTTCAGCCGCCAGCCGTTCCTGCGCATTTCCAGACCTTTCTTGCTTTTGATTTCGGGCTCAAGCGCACGGGCGTGGCCTCGGGCAACCGCATGCTCAAAAGCGCCACCCCCCAGCGCACCATCCAGGCCGAGGGCGATGCCCGCTTTGCACAGGTGGCCGAGCGCATCAAGGAATGGCAGCCTGACGCTTTGGTGATCGGCGTGCCTTACCACCCCGACGGCGCAGCCCACGAAAACACCGCACGTGCGCTCAAGTTCGGGCGCCAGTTGCGTGGCCGATTTGGCCTGCAGGTGTTTGAGGTGGACGAGCGGTACAGCACCACCGAAGCCCACGCCGAGCGGTCGCTCGGCGGATCCGGTTTCGCCGGTGGCGCCAAGGATGCCGACGCGGCCTCGGCCTGCATCATCCTGGAACAGTTTTTGAGGAATCTCCCATGACCACCCCCTCCCCCGCAATGTCCGGCAGCCTGGTGCTCGACGCCGAGGCACTGTACCGCGAGCTGCTGCGCGGCGTGCGCAGCATGCTCACCCCCAGCACGCGCCTGGCGGGCATTGCCTCGGGCGGTGCCTGGCTGGCCGAGCGCCTGCAAAAAGACCTGGGCCTGGAAGGGCCCGCCGGTGTGCTCTCGTCGGTCATGCACCGCGACGACTTCGCCCAGCGCGGCCTGTCGGCCAGCGCACAGACCGCGCTGCCGTTTGATGTGAACGGCGCCGACGTGCTGGTGCTGGACGACGTGCTCTACACCGGCCGCACCATCCGTGCCGTGCTCAACGAACTGTTTGACTACGGCCGTCCCGCCAGCGTGCGCTTGGCCGTGCTGGTGGACCGGGGCGGGCGCGAGCTGCCCGTGCAGGCCGACTTTGCTGCCGCGCGCGTGGCCCTGCCAGCCGCCCAGTCGCTGGCCTTGGCGCGGGGCGACAGCGGCACCTTCCAATTCCAAGTCCAGGACAAAGACTAAAGAGGCCCGACCGTGCTGCACAAGCGCAACCCCCAACTCAACAAGAACGGCGAGCTGATCCACCTGCTGTCCATCGAGGGCCTGCCGCGCGACATCGTCACGCACATCCTCGACACGGCCGCCAACTTCGTGAGCGTGAACGACCGTGAAGTGAAGAAGGTGCCTCTGCTGCGCGGCAAAAGCGTGTTCAACCTGTTTTTCGAAAACAGCACGCGCACCCGCACCACCTTCGAGATCGCGGCCAAGCGCCTGTCGGCCGACGTGATCAACCTGGACATCGCGCGCAGCTCGGCCAGCAAGGGCGAATCGCTGCTCGACACCATCGCCAACCTGAGCGCGATGGCGGCCGATTTGTTCGTGGTGCGGCACAGCGAGTCGGGTGCGCCCTACCTGATCGCGCAGCACGTGGCGCCCCATGTGCACGTGATCAACGCCGGCGATGGCCGCCATGCCCACCCCACGCAGGGGTTGCTGGACATGTACACCATCCGCCACTACAAAAAGGACTTCAGCAACCTCACGGTGGCCATCGTGGGCGACGTGCTGCATTCGCGCGTGGCGCGCTCCGACATCCACGGCCTCACCACCCTGGGCTGCGCCGAAGTGCGCGTGGTGGGCCCGCGCACCCTGGTGCCCAGCGATATGGCGCAGATGGGCGTGCGCGTGTGCCACACGCTCGAAGAAGGCATCAAGGATGCCGACGTGGTCATCATGCTGCGCCTGCAGAACGAACGCATGAGCGGTGCGCTGCTGCCGTCCAGCCAGGAATACTTCAAGAGCTTCGGCCTCACGCAGGAGAAGCTGCAACTGGCCAAGCCCGACGCCATCGTCATGCACCCCGGCCCCATCAACCGTGGCGTGGAGATCGACTCCGCCGTGGTCGATGGCAAGCAGAGCGTGATCCTGCCGCAGGTGACTTTCGGCATCGCGGTGCGCATGGCGGTGATGTCCATCGTTGCTGGTAACGAAGCATGACGATTGGAACGAATACTCCTGTTTTCATAGCTGCTGGCGCTTATCCAGTAAGCGCTAGCAGCCAATTTGGCTTCAAATCATGAAGATACTGATCCAGAACGGCCGTGTGATCGACCCCGCCTCGGGCCTTGACCAGACCTGTGACATCGCGCTGGCGGCAGGCCGTATCGTGGGGGTCAACCGTGTGCCTCCTGACTTTGCGCCCAACCGCACCATCAACGCTGCCGGCTGCATCGTGCTGCCCGGCCTGGTGGATCTGGCCGCGCGTCTGCGCGAGCCCGGCCACGAGCACGAAGGCATGCTCGAATCCGAAATGGCTGCCGCCGTGGCCGGTGGCGTGACCAGCCTGGTCTGCCCGCCCGACACCGACCCCGTGCTCGACGAGCCCGGCCTGGTGGAGATGCTCAAGTTCCGCGCCGAGAAGCTGCACCAGTCGCGCCTGTTCCCGCTGGGCGCACTGACACGCGGTTTGGCCGGCGAGGTGCTCACCGAGATGGCCGAGCTGACCGAATCCGGCTGCGTGGGCTTTGGCCAGGCCGAGGTGCCGCTGGCCAGCACCCAGGTGCTGCAGCGCGCGCTGCAGTACGCAGCCACCTTTGGCTACACCGTGTGGCTGCGCCCGCAAGAGATGCACCTGGGCAAGGGCGTGGCCGCCAGCGGTGCGCTGGCCACGCGGTTGGGCCTGTCGGGCGTGCCCGTGGCGGCCGAGACGATTGCCCTGCACACCATTTTTGAACTGCTCAAGACCACCGGCGCGCGCGTGCACCTGTGCCGCCTCAGTAGCGCCGCCGGGGTGGAGCTGGTACGCCGCGCCAAGGCCGATGGCCTGAAAGTCACGGCCGACGTTAGCATGAACTCGCTGCACCTCACCGAGAACGACATCGGCTTCTTTGACAGCCGCGCGCGCCTGACGCCGCCGTTGCGCCAGCAGCGCGACCGCGACGCCCTGAGCGCGGCGCTGCTCGATGGCACCATCGATGCGCTGGTGTCCGACCACACCCCGGTGGATGAAGACGCCAAGACGCTGCCGTTCGCCGAGGCCGAACCCGGCGCCACGGGCCTGGAGCTGCTGCTGTCGCTGGCACTCAAGTGGTCGCAGGACAGCGGCGTGCCCTTGCAGCGCGCGCTGGCCGTGGTCACGGCAGAGCCCGCACGCGTGCTGGGCAACGCGCTGGGCACCTTGCAGGCCAGCGTCGGTCAGATCGTGGAAGGCGGCGTGGGCGACCTCTGCATCTTCGACCCGCAGGCCGCCTGGACGGTGCAGGACGACGCGCTCGCCAGCCAGGGCAAACACACGCCGTTCTCGGGCTACGAACTGCCCGGCCGCGTGCGCATGACCCTGGTCGGCGGACAGGTCGCTTTTGACCGCAGCTGAGACGGCGCGACGCTGCGATAGCGAGGCCCGGCCGTGAAGTTCCTGCGCGCCAGCTGGCGCCTCTTGCGGCTGCTGGGCCATATTGCCAAGGGCCTGTGGATTGTGGCGCTGCGCTTTCCGTCGCTGTCGCCGGACCAGCAGCACGCCCGCGTGCAGGTGTGGTCGATGGAACTGCTGGCCCATGCGGGCATCAGCCTGCGCATCCTGGGCCAGCCCCCGGCCACCGGCCCGGTGATGCTGGTGGCCAACCACATCTCGTGGCTCGACATCCCGGTGATGCACGCCGCGCGGCACTGCCGCTTTGTCTCCAAATCCGATGTGCAGGCCTGGCCGCTGATCGGCACTCTGGCCACGGCCGCTGGCACGCTCTACATCGAGCGCAGCTCGCGCCGCGACGCGCTGCGCATGGTCCGGTCCATGCAAGAGGCGCTGGAGCGCGGCGAGGTGCTCGCTGTGTTCCCTGAAGGCACCACGGGCGACGGGCGCGAGATGCTGCCCTTCCACGCCAACCTGCTGCAGGCCGCAGTGGCCGCGCAAGCCCCGGTGCAGCCTGTGGGCCTGCGCTTTGCCGACAAGGCCACCGGCGCCACCAGCTTCGCGCCCAGCTACATTGGCGACGAAACCCTGGTGGGCTCGATCTGGCGCACGCTCAGCGCCCCGCCCATCGAGGCCGTGGTGCACTACGGCCCGCCGGAGCTGGCGGGCGAACGCGACCGGCGTACCTGGACGCAGCACCTGCACGACACGGTCGACAAGCTCCGCAAAGCCTGAAAAAGCTCGCACGCTCAGGGTCCTGCGCTAGGTTCCCCAAAAGCCGTCTTTGTGCGGCAAAAGCGTGCATATTCCTCGCTTTGGGCCTTGCTGGCGATGGCGCGGGTGGTCTGCACGGTGCAATGTCCCTTATCGTCCGCGCTTTCCGTTTGCCTGTGGGTCATCGCAGGCCTTTGCACACTGCCGGGAGGGCACCATGAACCTGATTGAACGCGCCAAAAGCATTCTTCTGCAACCCAAGGAGGCCTGGGCCACCATCGACACGGAGGCTACCGACACCGCCACCCTGTTCACCAGCTACGCCATGATCCTGGCCGCCATCCCGGCGGTCTGCGGTTTCATCGGCATGTCGCTGATCGGCTTTGGAGGCTTTGGCGTCACCATCCGCGTGCCGTTTGTGTCCGGGTTGGTGAACATGGTCGTGTCGTACGGGCTGAGCCTGGTGGGCTTGCTGGTGCTCGGTTTCATCATTGATGCGCTGGCGCCCACCTTCGGCGGGCAAAAGAACGCCATCCAGGCACAGAAGGTGGCGGTGTACGCCAGCACGGCTGCCCTGCTGGGCGGCATCTTCAGCCTGCTGCCATCGTTGGCCATGCTGGGTTTGCTTGCGGCGGTCTACTCCATCTACCTGCTCTACACCGGCCTGCCGGTGCTCATGCGCAGTGCGCCCGAAAAGTCGGTGGGCTACACGGTGGTGGTCATCATTGCGGCCATCGTGATGGGTGTTGTCATCGGTGCCGTCAGCGCGCTGTTCATGCCGCGCAGCGGTGCACTGTTTGGCGGCGCCGACGCCCCTGCCATCACCATGAACACGCCCGGCGGCAAGGTCTCCATCGACACCGCAGGTCTCGAAGCCGCAGGCAAGAAGATGGAAGAAGCCGCCCGCAAGATGGAAGAGGCCCAGAAGAGCCAGGACCCGGCCGCTATCGCCGCCGCCACGGGCGATGCCGCCAAGGCTGCGGCCGGTGTGCTGGGTGGGGGGCAGGCCATCGCGGCCCAGTCGCTCAAGGCGGCCCTGCCGGAGAAGCTGGCAGGCCTGCCCCGCACGGGGTTTGATGTGCAGGACGGTGCAGCCCTGGGCTTGCCCACCAGCCAGGCCAGCGCGCAATATGGCAACGATGACAAGCAGCTGCGCCTGGAGATCGTGGATGTGGGCGGCCTCGGGCAGATGGCGGTGATGGCCATGGGCATGGTGCAGGGCGAGAAGGAAGACCCAACCAGCGCCGAGAAGACCTGGCAGGAAGGCGGCCGCACCCTGCACCAGCGCTACGACAAGGACGGCAGCCACGCCGAGTTCAAGACCATCCTGAAGAACGGCCTGGTGGTCAGTATTGAGGGCGACAAGATCGGTGTGAAAGAGCTGCGCGGCCTGATGTCGCAGGTGGACCTGAACGGCCTGGAGGGCCTGCAGCGCTAGGGCAAGTCCTGAGCGGAGGGATCTCTGCTATTGATTCAATAGCTATTCAGGCATGCTCGACTAGCGCATCCGGCCGATTTTGATCCCAACACCGCCTTAGCCACGCGGAAACGTCACCACATGGTCCACCTGGGCGCGGATACCGATCCACTCGCCCAGCGCGTGGTCATGGTGGCTCGGCACATGGGCCAGCACCGTGTGGCCGCTGGCCAGGCGCAGGGTGTACAGAAACTCCGAGCCCCGGAACGACTTGCGCACGATCTGCGCCTGCACGGGCGCATGGTCGTCGTGCACGATGTCGTCGGCGCGCAGCAGCACATCACATTCGCCACCGGGGTAGCTGCTGGGCAGGGGGCACTCGTCCAGGTCGGTCAGGTCGCCCAAGGGGGTTTTGGCCACCACGTTGTTGCCGCGCTGCACCAGCGTGGCCGGCGCAAACACGCCGTGGCCGATGAAGTCCGCCACAAACCGCGTGGCGGGGCGGTGGTACAGGGTGTACGCGTCGTCCCATTGGTGCAGTTGGCCCTCGTTCATCACGCCAATCACATCGCCGATCGCAAACGCCTCGAACTGGTCGTGGGTGACGAACAGGGCCGTGGCGCCAGCGGCTTTCAGGATGCCGCGCACCTCGTGCGCCAAGCGCTCGCGCAGGTCCACATCGAGGTTGGAGAACGGCTCGTCCAGCAGCATGAGTTGCGGGCGCGGCGCCAGCGCGCGGGCCAGTGCCACACGCTGTTGCTGACCGCCAGAGAGTTCGTGCGGGTAGCGGTGCTCGCTGCCTTCCAGCCCCACAAGCTTCAGCACCTCGGCCACGCGCGCAGCCTGCTCGGCCCGGGGCAGCTGGTGGATGCCAAACGCCACATTGCGGCCCACCGACAGGTGCGGGAACAGCGCGTAGTCCTGGAACACCATGCCGATGCGCCGCAGCTCGGGCGGCACGCTCAGGGTGGCGCTGCTGACCACGCTTTTGGTCAGGCGGATCTCGCCGCCCGTCACGGGCTCCAGCCCGGCCACGGCGCGCAGCAGGGTCGTCTTGCCGCAGCCGGAGGGGCCGATCAGCACGCCGATGTCACCCGCTTTCAGGCTGAGCGTGACGCCGTGCACGGCGGCCTGTGCGCGGCCCGCGTAGCGCACTTCGAGTTGGGAGACCTCAAGAAACATATCCACGCATTTTAGGCGGCGTGGAGTGAATGCTTAAAATTCGCATTTGCATTCCTGGGTGCTGGTGTAGTGTTGCGCGCTGGATGGCACATTGAAGACCGATGGATTTTTGGTCAGGGCAAGGCACAAACCACAGCGATACCCTAAGGTATCGCGAGGATTTGCAACGCAGCCCTGGCCGAAAAGATGCGGTTTTTAAGTGCCAGATAGCGTGCAACACTGCACCAGGGTGCCCATGCCCTTTGGCAGGTGTGCGCTTTCTTCCTTCTGCCGAGCCCACCGCCTTGCGCCGTACCCCGTTCTCTGTCTTTCGCAGCATTCCGCTGATCCTGTTTGCAGGCTTTCTGGCCTTGCCAGTGCTGGCGGTGCTGGCGTCGTGGTTGCCGTTCTCGGCCACGGGGCAGGGCGATGCGCAGGCGGGTGCCATCCTGCGCGAGATGGCATCCACCGTGCTGCCCGGCTACGTGTTGACCACGCTGTGGCTGAGCGTGCTGGTGGCGCTGGGCGCCGCCGTGGTGGGCACGCTGGCGGCTGCGGCCGTGACGCTGTTCGACTTTCCGGGCCGCCGCACCTTTGAATGGCTGCTGCTGTTGCCCCTGGCCATGCCCGCCTACGTGACGGCGTATGCGTACACTGACTTCCTGCAGTTCAGCGGCCCGCTGCAGGTGGGCCTGCGCAACACCTTCGGCCTGGAAGGCCGCCTGCTGCCCGAGGTGCGCAGCCTGGGCGGCGCGGTGTGGGTGTTCATCTTCTCGCTGTACCCCTATGTGTACCTGCTGGCGCGCACGGCGCTGGGCGAGCGCGCCGCCCACCTCATGGAGGCCGCTCGCCTGCTGGGCGCGCCGCTGCCCCGCCGCATCCGTGCCGTGGCCTTGCCGCTGGCGCGCCCGGCAGTGGCGGCGGGCGTGGCGCTGGTGCTGATGGAAACCCTGGCCGACTTCGGCGTGGCCAGCTACTTCGGCATCCAGACCTTCACCACCGGCATCTACAAGGCCTGGCTGTCGATGGACAACCGGCTGGCCGCCGCGCAGCTGGCCACCATGCTGCTGGTGGTGGTGATGGCGCTGCTGCACCTGGAGCACCGCGCGCAAAAGCGCATGCGTTTTGCCACCGGCGGCGGGCGCGCAGGCTCGGCCGAGGCACAGCCGCTGCGGCTGCGGGGCGCGCGCCGCTGGGCGGCCTGGGCCGTCTGTGCCGTGCCTGTGCTCATGGGGTTTGTGGCACCCGTGGCCTTCATGTTGCGCCCGCTGGCGGCCGACTGGTCGGTGCTGCCGTGGGAGCGCTTCATGGAATGGGCCTGGCACAGCGTGCGCTTAGGATGCATCACTGCGGCGTTGGCCGTCGCCATCGCGCTCGCCCTGGCTTTTGCGGTGCGCCGCCAGCCCGACGCCATCACGCGTGGCGTGGTGCAGCTGGCCAGCGTGGGTTATGCCGTGCCGGGCGCCGTCATCGTGGTGGGGCTGTTGTTGCCCGTGGGCTGGCTGCAGGCGGCCATGCCGCAGTGGGGTGTGGGTGCGCTGGTCACCGCCACGGCGTTTGGCATTGTGTGGGCCTACCTCGTGCGGTTCTGTGCAGTGGCCCTGCAATCCATGCAAAGCGGCTACGCGCGGATTCCGCCCAGTCTGGACGATTCCGCCCGCATGCTGGGCATGGGCAGTGCAGGCCTGCTGGCGCGCGTGCACTGGCCGCTGCTCAAGCGGTCCACCGCGGCAGCCGCGTTGCTGGTGTTTGTGGATGTTATGAAGGAGCTGCCCGCCACCATGGTGCTGCGTCCCTTCAACAGCGACACCCTGGCCGTGGTGGCCTACCAGCTGGCCCGCGACGAGCGCCTGGGCGAAGCGGCCTTGCCGTCACTGGCACTGGTGGCCGTGGGGCTGGTGCCGGTGATTTTGCTCAGCCGTACGTTGCGCAGTCGACACTGACCCCAGGACGCCTTTGCGCGCCCCTCTAGCAGGGACCTGCTTACTGAGACCCCATGCCCGGCTCGCGGGGCAAAGTCAGCGTGAAGCGCGACCCCTGGCCCTCCGAAGAGGACAGCGTGAGCGTGCCCCCCATCAGCACCGCCAACGCCCGCGATAACGCCAGCCCGAGGCCCGTGCCGCCGTGCTGGTAGCTCACCTGGTCGTTGCCTTGGCGAAATTTCTCGAAGATGGTTTCGTGCAGGTGCGCCGGGATGCCCGGGCCGGTGTCCACTACGTGGAAGCTCACGGCGTCTGGGCTGGCGTCCACCTCGATGGCGACCGAGCCTGTGTCGGTGAACTTCATGGCGTTGGACAGCAGGTTGTTGAGCACCTGCTTTAGCCGCAGTCCGTCGCACATCAACGTGTGCGGGGCGTCCGGGGCGATGCGCACATGGAGCACCAGGTTCTTGTTGGCGGCCGTGATGGCAAAGAAGTCGGCGGTGGACTGAACAATCTCCGCCACGTTTTGCTCGGTGGGGAGATGGGGCATGGCGCCGGCTTCCACCTTGGCCAGGTCCAGAATCTCGGTGAGCAGGGCGTTCAGGTGCTCGGCGGCCTTGCGGATCAGGCTGGCCTGTTCCTTGAAGCGGGGCCGGTCCAGCCGCATTTCCATCAGCTCGGCAAAGCCCCGGATGCTGGTGAGCGGTGTGCGCAACTCGTGCGAAACGGCGGCCAGAAACTCGCTTTTGGCCTGGCTGGCCGAGCGGGCTTCGGCCTCGCTGATGCGCAGGGGCGGCGTTGGTGCTCTCCAACTGGCGCACGCTGCGCACAAAGATCAGGGCTGCGCCCGCCAGTGCAACGCTGAACAGGGCCATGGTGAACAATGCGATGTTGCTGCTGGAGCGCCACTCCTGCAAGGCCTCATCGGTGCTTTTGGCCACCACCACGAGCAGTGGATAGTCGCCCACACGGCTGTAAGCGTAGATGCGCTCGGTGCCGTCGATGCCGCTGGAGCGGACGTAGTGGCCGCTCGGTCCGCGTTCTTCGGCATTGTTGTCCTGACTGCGCGGCACCACGCTTCCCATGCCCACACTCTGTCCGCCCATCACTCTCGCTCGGATGGTGCGGTCGTTTCCGATCAGTGTCACGACACCCGTTCGCGCCAGTTGAACTCCGCGATAGACGTCCTAGAAGTAACCGGGGTTCACGGAGGCAACAATCACGCCGGCTACGCCACCACCAGCGTCCTGAATCTTGCGCGACAACTGGATGGTGGCCTTGCCGGACACCTTCCCAATCACGGGCTTGCCCACAAACAGTCCACTGGGCGTATGCTGCAGACGGACCGCCTCCGACGCGGACGGATGGAGGTGCACTTGCACATGGTCACGTTCTCACAGGTCAACGTGACCCGTTTTCTCGCCGGTGGGGTCGATGTTGCTTCCAACGAATCGGCCATCGGAGCCGACCAGTGAGAGCTGGGTCAGGATCAAGGGGGCCAGCCCGGCCTCGTTGGCGAACCGCGTGAAGTCCGCCTTTTCAAAGTCGTTGGCCAGCACAGTGTCACGCATGCGGAGGGTCGCTTGGTCTACGGCCGCCGTCACCCGCACGGTCTGCTCGCCCAGGCTGAGGGCGAGATTGCTGTTCTGGCGAATCTGCGCATTCATGGCATCGCGCCGTGACACGTCCATGAGCAGGGCCACGGTACCCTAGGCCATAAGCAAGACCACGCCCGTACCCCACGCCACCATGGAACGCAAAGGCAGGCTGGATGGCCGCTTGAGGGAGGGCGCCGCAATGCTGATGGCAGAACGCTAGGGGGCGGTGGCGGCGGGCTGTTTAGGGTCCGTCATCGGCAAATGTTTCCAGGCGCCACTACAGCCATCCTAGCAGGCTGCTGAAATACTCCCCTCTGTCGCTCCCCAGCTGAAGCTCAGCCGCGACAATCGAGGCACACCACCGACAGG
>JADHED010001015.1_pt1 | contig 26544 bp, 24 predicted proteins | sample 8952041 | NCBI WGS metagenome assembly JADHED01 (sample SAMN16124423, study PRJNA663239) | bioreactor sludge metagenome | isolation source: sludge (control) | place: India:Bengaluru | collected 2018-09-08
TCTGGGGCCACTGGCGTGTTTGGTTGCAAGTGCCTCGCTCCTTCACGGGGTGGGGCCATGGGTTGGGGTGCGTGGTTGCGCGGCCCTCACTCGTACATGAGGACTGTCCGCCGCACGGCGTCGAACGCCTCGACGGCCGGTGCCCAGGCGGCCGCCATCGCCCGCGGGTCCTCGTGCGCCTCCACCTGCCGCCGCAGGAGGGAGGAGCCGGCGAGGATGTCGATGGGCACCTTCTCGTGCTCGTACTCGTAGGGCGGCGGGCGCCACGCGAAGGCCGTCGGCGCCTCCACGTGGAACTCGCGGAGCATCGCCGCCGCGGTGAGCACCGGCACGAACGCGTCACGGTCGAGCACGTGGGTCTGCACGCCGCCGCACGAGACCTGCGCGTGCTTCTGGAAGGTCGGCTCGAAGCGCACCGCGCGGAAGTGCACGCCGGGCAGCGCGTGGGCGTTCAGCCGCCGGGCCAGGGCGCGCTCGTCGGCCCACGGGGCGCCCACGAGTTCGAACGGGCGCGTCGTGCCCCGCCCCTCGGAGAGCAGCGTGCCCTCGAACAGCACCGCCCCGGGGTAGACGATGGCCGTGTCGAGCGTGGGCATGTTGGGCGAGGGCATCACCCAGGGCAAGCCCGTCTGGTCGAACCACGCGCCCCGCGCCCAGCCGCCCATCGCGACGATCTCCAGCGTGGCGCCCAGGCCGAAGTGCTCGTTGAAGAGGCGGGCGAGCTCGCCAATCGTGAGGCCGTGCCGCAGGGGGATGGGGAACAGGCCCACGAACGACTCGAAGCCCGGCTCGAGCATCGGCCCTTCCACGCCCAGCCCGCCGATGGGGTTCGGCCGGTCGCAGACGACCACCGGCACGCCGTGACGGGCAGCGGCGCGGAGGCAGTTGGCCATCGTGTAGACGAACGTGTAGACCCGGGTGCCGACGTCCTGCAGGTCGATGACGAGCAGGTCGAGGCCGGCCAGCATCTCGGCGGTGGGTTCGCGCACCTCGCTGTAGAGGGAGTAGACGGGCACGCGCCGCACGGCGTCCTCGGCGTGCGGCGTCTCGATCATGTTGTCCTGCAGGTCGGAATGGAAGCCGTGCTGCGGCCCGAACAGCGCCGCGAGGTGCAGGTCGCGCCGCGCGGCGAAGAGGTCGGCGGCGTGCCGCAGGTGGCGGTCCACCGACGCCGGGTTGCAGACGAGCCCCACGCGCTGGCCGCGCCAGCGATCGGAGGCGAGCAGGCGCTCGAGGCCGAGTTCGACGGGCATGACGGGGGAGTGTACACCCCCGCCACAGACGACGCGACCGCGGCCGGCCGCGGGCGGGTGGGGCCGGACGGGGGGCGCCCGCCGCGCCATGTCGACCGACCCGGGCGAGATCGGGAGGGGCGTGCCGAGGAGAGGCCTAGGCGCGGCGCTTCATCGCGCGCGCCACGCCGAGCAGGCCCGCGCCCATGAGCAGCAGCGTGGCGGGCTCGGGCACCGGGGCGGCGCGCATCGTCTCCATGACCGGCTCGTCGAGCGACGTGGAGCGGAACGCCAGCCGCTCGGGCGGCGCGCTGAGGACGTCGGGCACGTCCAACGTGACGAGGCCCGTGAGCGTGCCGAGGTTGTCGAGCCCGGCGCGCTTGAGCTCGGTCATGTTCAGGTCGTCCCAGAACTCGGTCTGGGTGGGCATGCTGTTGATGGCCAGCTTGGTGAAGTGCAGCGTGCCGCCGCGGTTGAGATCGAGCACGCGACCGAACACGTCGGTGCAGCAACTGGCGAGCGTGCTGTACTGGGACGTGCCGATGCCCTCGATCCACAGCGTGTCGGTCGCGCTGCCGCGCGGCAGCGACAGGCTGAAGGCCCGCGACTCGTTGTCGGCCCACCCGGAGAACCCGGTGGAGGGCGGGTCGATGGCGATGGGCGCCGCGACTGCCGGGGCGGCGGCGCAGAACCACCCGCAGGTGGCGGTCAGGAGGATCGCGGTGAGGCGCATGAAGACTCCCCAGCCCGTCTGGCTGGACGTGACGCAACGGTTCGGCGAGGCTGGGGAGCCGGAGGGCCGATGGCGCCGGAGACGCGCCGCCAGACCCTAACCAAATCCCGTGCCCGTGTCCACCCCTGCCGGATCGGCGGGATCCCGGACTTGGCCGGGACCCTGTGTCCGCCCCATGCAGACAAATGTCCGCATTTTAGCAGACTTTACTACTGTTGAGTCTGCCTTGCGCGAGACATCTGCCCGCTCAATCGGCATTCCCCGCCGGACTCTGCAGTCCGCCCCTACCCCGCCCGAGCAACCGGACGTCGCCGCGCCCTTCCTCTTGCCAGCGCGCCCGCTCGCCTCATACTCTCAACCCTCTGGTCCAATCCCTGGCGGGTCCGGCCCTGCGCGCCGTCCCGGCTGGCGTTGGGCCAACGACATCCCATGCCATTCGACCTCGCGCCCCTTGCTCCCCTCGACGCCCGCCGCTACGCGGAGGAAACCGCCCACCAGCTGCGCTACATGCTGGGGTTGAACATCGCCGAGTGCACCGCGTACGACCTGTTCCGCGTCATGGCCATCCCGGTGCGCCAGCGGCTCATCGACGGGCTCACCCGCACCGAACTGCGCTACCGGGCCCGCCGCGCCCGGCGGGTCTACTACCTCTCGGCCGAGTTCCTCATCGGCCGGTCGCTGGCCGACACCCTCCGCAACATGGACCTCGAGGGCGTGGCACGCGAGGCCGCCACCCTGCTCGGCCTCGACTTCGACGCCGTCGCCGACGGCGAGCCCGACGCCGCCCTCGGCAACGGCGGCCTCGGCCGCCTCGCCGCCTGCTACCTCGAGTCGATGGCCTCGCTCGGGGTGCCCGGCTTCGGCTACGGCATCAACTACGAGTTCGGCCTCTTCCGCCAGGAGATCCACGACGGCGCGCAGGTGGAGCGGCCCGACCTCTGGAACGCCAAGCGCAACCCGTGGGCGATCGAGCGGCTCAACGAGGCCATCCTCGTCCCGCTCTACGGCCGCGTCGAGGACTTCCAGGACCGCAGCGGCGGCTACAACCCCATGTGGTTCGACTGGAAGGTGATCGTCGGCGTCCCGCACGACGTGCCGGTCGTCGGCCACCGCGGGCACACCGTCAACTGGCTCCGCCTGTTCTCCGCGCGCGGCTCCAACGAGTTCGACGTGCAGATCTTCAACTCCGGCGACTACATCCGCGCCGTCGAGCAGAAGATCTCCTCGGAGACGATCTCCAAGGTCCTCTACCCGTCGGACGTCGTCGCCCAGGGCCGCGAGCTGCGCCTCATCCAGGAGTACTTCCTCGTCGCCTGCGCCATCCGCGACATCGTCGCCCGCGCCAAGCAGACGCACGGCGCCGTGCAGGCCCTGGCCGAGGCCGCCGCCGTGCAGATGAACGACACGCATCCGGCGCTCGCCGTGGCCGAGCTGATGCGCCTGCTCGTGGACGAGGAGGGGCTCGAGTGGCAGGAGGCGTGGGAGATCACGCGCAAGGTGTGCGCCTTCACCAACCACACCCTGCTGCCCGAGGCCCTCGAGAAGTGGCCCGTCTCGTTGCTGCAGCGCGTGCTGCCGCGCCACCTCCAGCTGATCTACGAGATCAACCACCGGTTCCTCGGCCAGGTGCGGGCCCGCTTCCCCGGCGACGACCGCCGCGCCGCCCGCATGTCGCTCGTCGAGGAGGGCCCCGAGCGGCACGTCCGCATGGCGCACCTCGCCATCGTCGGCAGCCACTCGGTGAACGGCGTGGCGAAGATCCACTCGCAGCTGATCCGCACCTCGCTCGTGCCCGACTTCGCCGAGATGTTCCCGGAGCGGTTCACGAACGTGACCAACGGCGTCACCCCGCGCCGCTGGCTGCTGCACGCCAACCCCGACCTCTGCCGCCTGATCTCCTCGCGCCTCGGCGAGGGCTGGACCTCGGACCTGGCGCGGCTGCGCGACTTCGAGGCCTGGGCCGACGACCCGCAGGTGCGGGAGGACGTCCTCGCGGTGAAGCTCGCCAACAAGCGCCGGCTCGCGCAGATCGTGAAGCGGGAGCTGCGCCTCACCGTCGATCCCGCCTCGATCTTCGACGTCCACGTCAAGCGGATGCACGAGTACAAGCGCCAGCTGCTGAACGCGATGCACGTGGCGCACCTCTACCTGCGCGCGGTGGAGGACGGCGTGCTCCCGCAGACGCCCCGCACCGTCCTGCTCGCCGGCAAGGCCGCGCCCGGCTACGTGATGGCGAAGCTGATCATCCGCTTCATCCACGGCCTGGCCGCCACGGTGAACGCCGACCGCCGCCTCGACGGCCTCCTCAAGGTGGTGTTCCTGCCCGACTACCGCGTCTCGCTCGCCGAGCGGATCATCCCCGCCGCCGACCTCAGCGAGCAGATCTCGACCGCCGGCACCGAGGCGTCGGGCACGGGCAACATGAAGCTCGCCATGAACGGCGCGCTCACCATCGGGACGATGGACGGCGCCAACATCGAGATCGCGGAGGAGGTGGGGGTCGAGCAGCTCTACATCTTCGGCCTCACGGTGCCGGAGGTGGAGGACCTGAAGCGCCGCGGCTACGACCCGTGGACCTGGTACCACCGCTCGTCCGACATCCAGCGCGTGCTCGAGGCGATGAAGGGCGACCGCTTCAGCCCGGGGCAGCCCGGGCTGTTCCGCCCGCTGCACGATTCGCTGCTGCACGGCGGCGACCACTACCTGCACCTGGCCGACTTCGAGTCGTACGTGGCCACGCACCAGCGCGTGGCGGCCGACTTCCGCGACCGCGCGGGGTGGGCCCGCAAGATGATCCTCACCATCGCGCGCATGGGCCGCTTCTCGAGCGACCGCGCCGTGATGGAGTACGCCCGCGACATCTGGCGCGTGGCGCCGGTGGACGGCGTCACCGACCTGGCGTGAGGCAGGCCGCGCAGGAAGCCGCCGGCGCCGGCCTGGTCCGCCGCGTCCTGCGCGCCGACCGCGGCGACGCGGGCGTCAGGCTCGATCGCGTGCTGCTGCGTCGCCTCGCGGACGTGCCGGGTCTCTCCCGCACCCGCATCCAGCGATGGATCGAGGCCGGGCAGGTCACCGTCGGTGGGCGCCGCCCGTCGCGCGTGTCGGCGCGCGTGGCCACCGGCGACGAGATCGCCGTCACGATGCCGGCGAGCCCACAGCGCCGGGCGCCCGCGCCCGAGCCCGGCCGCCTCGATGTCCTCTTCGAGGACGCCGCGGTGCTCGCCCTCGACAAGCCCGCCGGCCTCGTCGTGCACCCGGCCTATCGCCACGCGACCGGCACCCTGCTGAATGTCGTGCTCGCGCGTGCCGCGGCCGAGGGATGGACGCCGCGCCTGGTGCACCGGCTCGACAAGCAGACCTCCGGGGTCCTGTTGATCGCCAAGACGCCCGACGCGCATCGGGCGCTGGCACGCGCGTGGGCCACCGGCGCCGTGCGGAAGCACTACCTGGCGGTGACCTGGGGCGCCCCGCCCAGGCCCCGCGGTGAGATTCGCCTCGCCCTCGGGCGTGATCCGCTCGACCGGCGGCGCGTGACGGTGGTGCCCACGGGCGGACGCGACAGCCGGACGCGCTACGAGGTGGTGGCGCGATCGCGCGGGCTGCGCGCGGGCCTGTCGCTCGTGCACTGCGAGCTGCTGACGGGCCGCATGCACCAGGTGCGCGTGCACCTGGCGGCCGCCGGCTGCCCAATCGTGGGTGACCGCGTCTACGGCCCGGCCCGGGAGCCGCACCTCGCCGACGCGCGGCTCGTGGAGGCGTCGGCGGCGCTGCCGCGTCACGCGCTGCACGCCTGGCGCCTCGCCCTGGCCCTGGACGCCGGCCCGCGGCGCACCCTCGAGGCCCCCGTGCCGGCCGACGTGCGCCACGTGTTGGACGCCGCAGGCATCGACGTCGACGGCGTGCTCGCGGCCCTGCTGGCCAGGGGCCGCTGACGCCGTGCCGCTCGACCCACCGGGCCGCCGGTCAGCGACGCCGGCGCAGCGACTCGACGCTGCGCTCCGCCTGCCACAGGTGACGACGCTGATGGCACGGGATGATGCGGAACGTCGAGTACACCGAATAGCGGACCCGGGCGTCGAACGGCGACACGATCCGGATCTTCGACAGCGGCAGCCCCGGCGAGGCGACGACCCGCTCGCGCACGCGGTCCTGCAAGGAGCGGAATCGCGTCACGGTCTCTGGCAGGGACGGCGCGCCGGTGGGGTCGAACGGGGCGGACGTCCGGACGCGGACGCGGTAGGGTGGCTCGATCACCCACAGCAGCACGCGCCCGAACAGGTCCAGGGTGTAGCGGCCGTCGTCGGGCCGGCCCTCCGCGCGCGCCCGGTCCAGCGCTTCGTCGAGCAACGGCAGGAACCGCTCAGAAGTGAGGTTGAGGTGCTCGACGCACTGGGCCGGGCTCCAGCCCCCGGCGACGGCGGCGGCCGACCAGGTGTGCGGGTCCAGGCCGGCGACCAGGGCGTCCAGCCGCCGCGTGGCCGCATCGAGTTCCTCCAGCACGGCCGCCAGCGCGGGCGGCAGGGCATCCGTGGTCTGGTGCATGCCCGCATGGTGCCACGGATGGCGGCCGGCCGGGCCGCGCGGCCGGGGCGCCATTCTCGGCGTCAGGCCCCGTGAATTGCGGCGGCGCCCGCGCGGCTCGCTGCGCTGTCGACCCAGGAGAGGCGCGGTCGCTCGAGCCGCGGTAGGCTGGTGCCGTGGCTCGCCCATCGATCTTCGCCCACGCCGTCCGGGCGGTCGCCGCCCTGCTGGCCGCGACCGCCGCCGCCGCGCAACCGTCCTCCCACGAGGCGGCGCGCCCGACCGCTCCTCCGGCGTGGCAGGCCGTCGCGCCCGGCGTGGAGTACGCCGTCGTGGATGCCGCGGCGGTGGCCGGCGAGCCCGGGCCGATCGCCCTGCACGCGCTGCGGCTCGACCTCGCCGAGGTTCGCCTCGAGCTCGCCCTGGCCGGCGACCGATCGCCCGCGCTCGAACGGGTGGACGCCATCGCCGCGCGCCACGGCGCCGTCGCGGCGGTGAACGCCGGGTTCTTCCTCCCGCGTGGCCGGCCCGCCGGGCTGATGAAGTTCGACGGGCGGCTGCTCTCGCCGGGCCCGCACGCGCGCGCGGCCCTCGCGACCACGCCCGGCGGCACCATCACCATCGACCGCGTGCGGCCGGCGATGACGTCGTGGCTCGCGTGGGGAGGCGTGTGGCCGCTGGCCTGGTTCCAGACCGGCCACGGCTCGTCGCCGCTCGCCTGGCTCGCGGCCGACGATGCCATTGGCGGGGCCGGGCTGATCGTGAAGGACGGGCGCGCGATCTCGGAGTGGAGCGGAGAGGGCGTGCGCGAGGACTTCCGCACGACGCGCCACCCGCGCACGGTGGCCGGTCTCGACGCGCGCGGGCGGTTGTGGCTGCTGGCGATCGACGGGCGCCAGCCGGGCTACAGCCTCGGTGCGTCCTTCACGGCGCTGGCGCGCATCGCCGCGGACCTCGGGCTGGTGGACGCCGTGAACCTCGATGGCGGGGGCTCCACGACGATGGTGGTGCGGGGGCGCATCGTGAACCGGCCGTCGGACCTGCGGGGACCGCGGCCGGTGAGCGACGCGCTCGTCGTGCTGCCGCGCGCCACCCGCTGACGCGCGCGGGCCCGCGTCGCCGCGGCCCCGCGCTGGCACGGCTGGCGCGGGACGGCGCCTACCCGCCGGTGCGCACGTCGTAGCCGAGGCCCACCTGGTCGTCGTCGTAGTCGATGCGCAGCACGAGCGTCGTCTGCAGGAACGGGACCGTGTAGCGGCCGTCGGGGCGCTGGGAGATCTGCACCTGGCGCAGCGTCCGCACGTGCCACTCCACCACCTCGTCCCAGACGTTGGCGCCCACCTCCATGAAGTCGGGGAACTTCTGGTTCGACTTCAGGAACTGCCGCTGGTTCCGGCGGATGTGCGCGATGCCGGCGCAGCTGGGCATGCGGCACGAGAGGGCGTCGCGGTGCCAGGCGCGCAGCTCGTCGCGGATGTCGCGCAGCACCGAGGTGAGCTCGCGCTCGATGAGGGGGTCCTGCGCCGCGCCGGCGTTCGCCGACGCGGCGGGGGAGGGGGCAGGGGCGGCGGCCGCGGCGGGCGCCACGGCGGCGCCCAGGCCGGCGATGACGGTGGTGGCGACGGCGTCGCGGCGTGTGAGCATCGGTCCTCTCCCTCGAAAATACATAGATTTTGTGGAATTGTGATGTGGTAAATATCGTTTTTGTCGAGGTGTCTCGGACGCGCTAGACTGACGCGGTTTCCGGAGCCCCCATGGACCCAATGATTCTCCTCCAACTCGCGGCTGGTCTCGTCCTGCTCGTGATCGGCGCCGAGGCCCTGATCCGCGGCGCCTCGCGGATCGCCATCGTCGCCGGCATCTCCCCGCTCGTCGTGGGCCTCACCGTGGTGGCCTACGGCACGAGCGCCCCGGAGCTCGCCGTCAGCGTCGGCGCGGGGCTCGAGGGACAGCCCGATCTCGCCGTGGGCAACGTCGTCGGCAGCAACATCTTCAACGTGCTCTTCATCCTCGGCGCGTGCGCCGTCCTGGCGCCCCTCGCCGTCTCGCGCCAACTCGTGTGGCGCGACGTGCCGCTGATGGTGGGCGCGTCGGTGGTCCTCGTCGTGATGGCGCTCGACGGGCGCCTCGGCGTGGTCGACGGGGTGCTGCTCACCGCTGCCGTGGTCGTCTACACGGTGCACTCGATTCGGGAGAGCCGCAAGGAGGGACTCGCGGCCGCCGCCGCGGCCGCGGACACCCCCCCCCGGCGAGCGGGGGCGGGGCTCTGGGTGTGGTCGCTGCTGCTCGTCGCCGCGGGGCTGGGCCTGCTGGTGCTCGGCGCGCGCTGGCTCGTCGATGCCGCCGTCCTCATCGCCACGCGCCTGGGCGTCTCGGAACTGGTCGTCGGCCTCACCATCGTCGCGGCCGGCACCTCGCTCCCGGAGGTGGCCACCTCGATCGTTGCCACCATCCGCGGCCAGCGCGACATCGCCGTGGGCAACGTCGTCGGCAGCAACATCTACAACGTGCTGGCGATCGCGGGCGTGGCGAGCCTGGTGACGCCGGGCGGGCTGACCGTGTCCCCCCAGGTGATGAGCTTCGACCTGTGGGTGATGCTCGCGGTGGCCGTGGCGTGCCTGCCCATCTTCTTCACGGGGCACACGATCTCGCGGTGGGAGGGCGCGGTGTTCCTCGGCTACTACGTGGCCTACACGACCTACCTCGTGCTGTCGGCCACCGGGAGCCTGCACGCGGCCACCTTCGGCATGGCGATGACGTGGTTCGCCCTGCCGCTCACGGGGATCACGCTCGCGGTGGTGGCGTGGCGGGCCTGGCGGGTGCGGCACGGGCAGCCGGCAGTGGCGGCGTGAACCCCTGGCCGCCGCCCGGGCGCGGCGCGCGCGGCCGCGCGGTTGCGGTGGTGGGACGGCGGGCGTAGGGTAGCCGCATGCGGCCCATCGTCACGCTGCTCACCGACTTCGGCACCGCGGACGGCTACGTCGCGCAGGTCAAGGGCGTGCTGCTCTCGCACGCGCCCGACGTCACGCTGGTGGACGTCAGCCACGACGTGGCGCCGCAGGACGTCACGCACGCCCGGTTCGTCGTCGAGCACTACTGGCGCCGGTTCCCGCCGGGCACCGTGCACCTCGTGGTCGTGGACCCCGGCGTGGGCACGTCGCGCGCGGCGCTCGCCGTGCACGCCGACCACCGGTTCCTGCTCGGGCCCGACAACGGCGTGCTGTCGGCGGCGCTGCTCGTGCCGGGGGCCCGCGCCGTGGCGCTCGACGTGCCCGCCGGCGCGTCGGCGACATTCCACGGCCGCGACGTGTTCGCGCCGGCCGCCGCGGCCATCTGCATCGGCACGCCGATCGACCAGCTCGGCACGCTGGCGCCGGCGCCCACGTGCCTGTCGTGGCCCGCGCCGCAGCAGGAGGCCGATGGACGGCGGCTCGGCGAGGTGCTGGTCGTCGACCGCTTCGGGAACGCCATCACGAACCTCGGCGCGCCCGCCGGGCCCGCGCGCGTCAGGTTCGGCACGCACGCGGTGCCGGTGTGCCGCACCTACGCCGACGTCGCGCCGGGGGAGCCGCTGGCGCTGCTCGGGTCGAGCGGGCGGCTGGAGGTCGCCGTGCGCGAGGGCAGCGCGGTTGCGCGCCTGGGCCTGCGCCGCGGCACGCGCGTGGAGCTGGCGCCGGACCCGGTGGCGCCTGGCGTCACGCGGTAAGATGACAGGCTGTTCCAGCCCCTGGGCTTCATCCCGAAAGGACATCGCATGTCGATCAAGGTTGGCGAGTCGCTCCCCGAAGGCACGTTCACGCGCATGACCGAGGCCGGGCCCGCGCCGGTCACCACCAAGGAATTGTTCGCCGGCAAGAAGGTCGTGCTCTTCGCGGTGCCCGGCGCGTTCACGCCGACGTGCTCGAAGCAGCACCTGCCGGGCTACCTGGCGCAGCACGACGCGATCAAGGCCAAGGGCGTGGACACGATTGCCTGCCTGGCCGTCAACGACGTGTTCGTGATGGACGAGTGGGCGCGGGCCAACGGCGTCGGCAACCGCATCGTGATGCTGGCCGACGGCAACGGCGCCTACGCGAAGGCGCTCGGCCTGGAGTTCGACCTCAGCGGCTTCGGCATGGGCACCCGCTCGCGCCGCTTCTCGATGGTGGTCGACGATGGCGTGGTGAAGGAGCTGAACGTGGAGTCGGGCGCCGGTGTGAGCGTCTCCGGCGCCGAGGCCACCGCCTGCCAGCTCTGAGGACCGTACGGTACGGGGGTCAGGTCTTGCATTTCAACATACCGAACAACGGGTCGGTAAGTTGAACGAGCGAGGGCTGGTCCCCCGCGCCGCGTCAGCGGCTGGCGGCGCGCGCCGGGCGGCGTTCGTCCGGGATCAGGATTCGCCGCCGGCAAGGTGGCGCGACAGGGCCTGGTCCTTGCCGGCCATGTGCGACGTGAGCCAGTGGCGCATCGCGGCGATGAAGCGCAGCGTGGGCTCCACCTCGCCGGCCTCGACGTGGTGCTGCAGCTGCCTGGCCTGCGCCATCAGCTCGTCGTGCTCCTGCTCGTGGGCCTCGAGCCCGGGGTAGGCCAGCTGGCGCATCACCAACTGCTCGGACAGGAAGTGCAGGTTCGTGTGTTCGACGAGCTGGCGCAGCAGGTCGTGCACCCGCGAGGCGGGGGCGCGTTCGGCCACGGCGCGTTCGAGGTCGTCGAGCAGGTGCCGCTCCACGTCGTGCTCGGCGTGCATGCGCGCGTGGGCCTCGGCGAGGGTGCGGGCCCAGTCGGCGGTGCTCATGAGCCGCTCCTGATGCTCTCGATCTTGCGGTCGCAGTCCTCGCGGATGCGCTGGATGTCGCGGCGCAGCCCGTCCTCGGCGGCCGCGCGCGCCACCGGGTCGGCCAGCGCGGCCAGCTTCGCGCGGTGCATGATCTGGGCCTCGGCGACCTTCGCCTCGGCCACGCGGCGCGCTTCGGCGATCGCCTCGCGCTGCGCGTCGCTGAGGGCCTGCGAGGTGACGCCGGCCTCCTCGTCCTTCTTGCGCAGGCGTTCCATGGCCAGTTCGTACGCGCTCTTGGGGGCGGAATCCGGGTGCATGGCGTGTGCGGCCTCTTCCTCGACCGGGTGGCGGAATGGGTGAGCGCCGTTATACCACGCGGCCGGCGCCACGCAGGCCGGCGCGCGACCGCGGCCCGAGCGTGGGCGCCGCGCACCCGATCGTGGGGCGGCCGCCGCGCCGCGTCGAGCTGCGCGGGGAAACGGTGGGCGCGGCCCACGACGGTCTGCGCCTGGACGCCTGGCTGCGCCTCGCGCTGGAGCCGGCGGGCGCCGGGTTGACGAAGGCCCTCCTGCGCCGCGCCATCGTCGGCGGCGGGGTGCGCGTGGACGGGCGCGTGGAGCACCGCGCCGGGCGCCCGCTGCGCACGGGGCAGCGCGTGGCGGCGGTCGTCCGCGTGGACGAGTGGCGCGAGGAGTCCAGTGCGGTCGAAGGGGTGGCGTCGCTGCGCGTGCTGCACGAGGACGCCTGGATCGTGGCCTTCGACAAGCCGGCCGGGTTGCCGACGGTGCCCACGGCCGACGCGCGTCGTGCGTCGCTCGTTCGCGTGGCGGAGCGGTGGCTGGCCGAGCGCGACGGCGCGGCGGAGGTTCGCCTCGGCGTGCACCAGCGGCTCGACGCGACCACGTCCGGCGTGGTGGCGTTCACGAAGTCGCGCGAGGCCGACCGCCCGTTCGCCCGGGCCCTCGCCGAGGGCACGGTGGAGAAGACCTACGTCGCGGTCGTGCGTCGGCCGGCCGGCGGCCGGCTGCCCTCGCGCCTCGAGGGCAGCGTCGACGGCGGCGATGCGTCTCCGCGCCCGGCCATCACCGACGTCCGCATCGTCGAGGCGCTGGGCGGCGTGCTCGTCGTGGAGGCCCGGCCCCGCACCGGCCGCAAGCACCAGATCCGCATCCACCTCGCCCGCGCCGGCGCGCCGCTGCTGGGCGACGTCCGCTATGGCGGGCCCGCGCAGGTGGGCGGCGTGGCCGTGCCGCGCGTGATGCTGCACGCGCGGCGGCTCGTGCTCGCCCACCCGGTGACGGGGGCCCCGCTCGCCATCGAGGCGGCGCTGCCCCCCGACGTCACCGGCCTGCTCGCGCGCCTGCGCGGGGCCTGATCCTGCCGCGGTGCCCGCTCAGTTGGCCGTCGGCACCGCCTGCTTGCTCTGCGGCGTGCGGTACTTCTCGAACCACGCCATCAGGTAGAGCTGCTGCAGCAGCTGGCGCGACGGGCGGCGCCAGCCGTGGAACTCCTCGGGCACGCGGACGAGCAGGGTGTCGGCCTGCTTCAGCATCTTGAGCGCCCGGTAGTACTCCTCGCTCTGCGAGATGGGCGTGCGCAGGTCGGCCTCGCCGGTCATCACCATGGTCGGCGTGGTCACCTTCGCGACGTGGTGCAGCGGCGAGCGCACGGCGTACTCCATCGGGTCTTCCCACGGGTACTTGCGGAACTGCTGGTACCAGTTCGGGCCGTCGGTGGTGCCCACGAACGAGTGCCAGTTGATCACGGGGCGCATCGAGACGGCCGCGCGGAAGCGGTCGGTGTGGCCGACGATCCAGGCGGTGAGCACGCCGCCGCCTGAGCCGCCGCACACGAAGAGGTTGTCCTTGTCGATCCACCCCTTGGCGAGCGCGGCGTCCACGCCCGCCATCAGGTCGTCGTAGTCCTTGCCCGGGTAGCTGTACTGGATGCCGTTGACGAACTCCTGGCCGTAGCCGGTGGAGCCGCGGGGGTTGGTCCACAGCACCGCGTAGCCGTTGGCGGCGAAGTTCTGCCAGGCCCAGTTCCAGGCCACGCTGTACATGCTCCACGGCCCGCCGTGGATCCACAGCAGCAGCGGGTACTTCTTCGACGGGTCGAAGTTGGCGGGCTTCATCAGCCAGCCCTGGGCCTTCACGCCGTCGGGCGCCGTGAACCAGAGCTCCTCGGCATCGCTGATGGCCAGGCCGTCGAGCACGTCGCGGTTCACGTCCACGAGGACGCGGGTGTCGACCGGCTTCGCCACGTTGAAGGTGACGAGCACCCCGGGCTCCTTCACCGACGTGCGGACGGCGGTGGCCTGGCCGCCGTCGGCGATCGACACGGCCTGCAGCACGTGCGTCCCGCTCGTCACCTTGCGCGGCGTCGCGTTGGGGGCGAGGCCGACGAAGAACAGGTTGTCCTCGCCGCGCTCCTCCATCGAGTAGTAGAAGCCCGAGCCGTCGGCGGCCCAGCCCACCAGGTCGGGCGAGCTCGGCAGCCCGCCCGCCAGCACGCGCTTCGATCCGCCCGAGGCATCCATCAGGTAGAGGCTCGCCACGTGGTTGGTGAAGTTCTGCTGGTCGAATCCCGTGTAGGCGATCCACTTGCCGTCGGGGGACACCTGCGGGTTGCCGTCCGGGCCGCTGCGGTCGGTGAGGGTCTTCACGGCCAGCGTCGCCAGGTCGATCGCGTGGATCTCCGTGTCGCCGCGCAGGTACTCGGCGTCGGGCTTGCGGATGGCCGACGTGTAGAGCGTCTTGCCGTCGGCCGACCACTCGGCCGCGTTGTGGTTGTAGCTGCCGCTCGTCACCTGGCGTGCCACGCCCCCCGTCACCGCATCGACGATGAAGACGTGGCGCCACTCCTTGGCCGTCTGGCCGATGCCGTCGGCGCCCCACGAGAGGCGGTCGACCACGGTGGCGCCCTTCGCGAGCTGGGCCCCCTTGGGGGAGGGCGGCAGCTTGACGGGCAGGACGGGCGTGTCGTCGGGCAGGCTCATCGTGAAGGCGAGGTGCGTGCCGTCGGGCGACCAGGTGACGCCCGAGGGGTCGCGATCCACGCGGGTCAACTGCGCGGTCTCGCGCGTGTCGAGCCAGAGCACGTGCACCTGGGTGGTGCCCGAGCGGTTGGAGAGGAACGCCAGCCGCTTGCCGTCGGGGGCCCACACCGGGTTCGTGTCGCGCCAGGCGCCGTCGGTGAGCTGCCGCAGGCGCTCGCCCTTGGTGTCCACGATCCACAGGTTGCTTGCCTGCTGGTCCTTCATCGTGTCCACGTAGCCCCGCGCGAACACCACCTGCGTGCCGTCGGGCGAGATGCGCGGGTTCTGGACCGACTCCATCAGGTAGAACGTGTCCTTGGTGAGCAGCCGCGTGGCGGCCGGCGCCGCGGCCTGCGCGAAGGCGGAGGCGGAGAGGCCGGCCAGCGCGAGGGCCAGGGCGATCGAGCGGGTGCAGCGCATCGGGATCCTCCAGGGAAGGGCGGCGACAGGGTAGCACTGGCAGACCCGTTCGCCTCGTGCTGGGGCGCTCGCGCGTTCACTGGCAGGCCCTGGCGCCCGTTCGGGCTCCCGCTGCCGCTCCTGGCGGAGATTCGTCGTTCTGGCACCTGCGCGGCGCGATCGATCCAATGAATCCGGCCCTGCCCGCGATGTTGAAATTCAAGGTCTGACCCCAGCGGGGACCCCAGCGGGGATGCGTGTTCACTGGCAGGCCCCGGCGCCCGTTCGGGCTCCCGCTGCCGCTCCGGGCGAAGATTCGTCGTTCGCGCACCCGCGTGTCGCGATCGACCCAATGAACCCGGCCCTGCCCGCGATGTTGAAATTCAAGGTCTGACCCCAGCGGGGCTGCGTGTTCACTGGCAGGCCCTGGCGCCCGTTCGGGCTCCCGCTGCCGCTCCTCGCGAAGATTCGTTGTTCTGGCACCTGCGCGGCGCGATCGATCCAATGAATCCGGCCCTGCCCGCGATGTTGAAATTCAAGGTCTGACCCCCGGGGGCGGTGCGAGTACACTCTGGCGTTCGCCAAGGAGCTGCCCGATGCGTCGTTGCCTGTCCCTGCTGCTGCTCGGTCTCGCCACCGCGGTGCCCGCCGCCGCCCAGCCCGCCCACCCGCTGCACGCGAGGATCGACGCGGCCGCGGCGGCGCTCCAGCCGAAGCTCGTCGAGTGGCGCCGCGACCTCCACCAGCACCCCGAGCTCAGCATGCGCGAGTTCCGCACCGCCAAGCTCATGGCCGCGCACCTCACCCGACTGGGCCTCGAGGTGAAGACCGGCGTCTCGGGCACCGGCGTGGTCGGCATCCTGCGCGGCGGCAAGCCCGGCCCGGTGGTGGCCCTGCGCGCCGACATGGACGGCCTGCCCGTGAAGGAAGAGGTGGACCTGCCGTTCAAGTCCACCGCCGTGGGCGAGTACAACGGCCGCCAGGTGCCGGTGATGCACGCGTGCGGGCACGACATGCACATGGCCATCCTGATGGGCGCCGCCGAGGTGCTCACCGGGATGAAGGCCGACCTGGCCGGCACCGTGGTCTTCATCTTCCAGCCCGCGGAAGAAGGGGCCCCCGACGGTGAGGAGGGCGGCGCCGACGTGATGGTGGCCGAGGGCGTGCTCGACGACCCGAAGGTGGACGCCATCTTCGGCCTGCACGTCTTCCCCTACCGCGTGGGCCAGATGGTGGTGCGGCCCGAGGGCATCATGGCCGCCAGCGACACGGTGCAGATCACGGTGAAGGGCCGCCAGACGCACGGCGCCCTGCCCTGGGGCGGCGTCGATCCGATCGTCGTCGCCTCGCAGGTGGTGCTCGGCCTGCAGACGATCATCAGCCGCCAGGCCGACCTCACGAAGGCGCCGGCCGTGCTCACCCTCGGCATCTTCGACGGCGGCGTGCGCGCCAACATCATCCCCGACACGGTGAAGCTCGAGGGCACCCTGCGCACCTTCGACCCGGCGATGCAGGACGACGTCCACGAGCGCATCCGCCGCACGGCGACCCACATCGCCCAGAGCGCCGGGGCGACCGCCGAGGTGACCATCACGCGCAGCAACCCCGTCACCTGGAACGATCGCGCGCTCACCGAGCGCATGGCCCCGTCGCTGCGCCGCGTCGCGCCCGTGGGCTTCGAGGACAACACCCAGGTGACCACCACCGCCGAGGACTTCTCGCACTACCAGAAGAAGGTGCCGGGCATGTTCTTCTTCCTCGGCGTCACGCCCGAGGGCACCGACCCGGCGACGGCCGCGCGCAACCACTCGCCGCGCTTCTTCTCCGACGAGGGCGCGCTCGTGCCCGGCGTCCGGGCGATGGCGAGCCTCGCCGTCGATTTCCTGGCGGGCGGCACGGCGAAGCGCTGAGCCGGGCCTGGCCTGGGTCTGGCACCTGCGGTCACGCCCTCGGCCGCGCCTGGTGCCGGGCCGGCCGGGGCGGGGACCGGCGTCGGGCGGCGGCGTCCGGATCTCCTTGACTTCGGTCCCCCACAGGCAGAGAGTGGTCCGCAGGTAACAGACGAACGGGTCGGCCCAGCGTCGCGAGGCGGCTGGTGGCCGCCTCTCAGCGACCTGGGGCGAGAGAGGAGGCCGTGCCGTGTCCACGCATCTGCCACGCCTCAACCGTCGCGTCCTGACGGTCTTTCTCCTCGTCGCCCTGCCCATCCTCGTCGTCGGCGTTGCGCTGGTGCTGGCCTTCGGTCAGGCCCGGGTGCGTGACGCGGGCGGCCGCCATCTCGAGGACGTGGCCCGCCAGACGGCGGCCTCGGTGGACGCCTACGTCTTCCGGCGCATCCTCGACGTGTCGCTCATCGGACGCAGCCCCGAGCTGCGGCGCGAGGCCGCGCTGGCCTCCGCCCGCCCGGTGGACCAGAAGCGGATCGACCAGGTGGAACGCGACTGGATGAACCGGCAGGCGGACCTCCCGGAGAAGGCCGCCCTGCTGCGCTCGCCGGCCTCGCGCTACCTCGCGGATCTCGTCAGCCAGGACCGCATCTACCGGGAGCTGCTGCTCACGGACCGGGCCGGGCGGCTCGTGGCGGCGTCGGGGGAGACCTCCGACTTCTTCCAGGCCGACGAGGACTGGTGGAAGGCGGCGGCCGGCAACGGACGCGCGCCAGGCGCGAGCGTGAGCGACGTGCGGTGGGACGACTCCACGCGGACCCACGCGATCGAGATCGCGGTGCCGGTGTTCGAGCCCGACAGCAACGCGTTCGCCGGCTTGCTGAAGGTGGTCGTCGACAGCCGTGAGCTGCTCGCCGCCGTCGGCGGCGTGCAACTGGGCAGCACCGGCGAGGCCGCTCTCCTGCGGCGCAACGGCAGCATCGTCTTCAGCCGCACCACGAGCGACCCGAACGCCCGATTCGCGGGCGCCGAGACGCTGCGCGATCGCCTCGCGGCCGGGGGCAACGCCGAACTGCTGACGGGCGCGTCCTTCCGGGTGGTGCCGCCCGGGGATGCCGAGCCGCGGATGGTGGGCATCGCGCCCAGCCAGCTCGGTCGCAGCTACGACAACCTGCAGTGGATGGTCGCCGTCTCGCAGAGCGAGCAGGAACTGCTGCTGCCCGTGCAGCGGGTGGGCTGGTACCTCGCGGGCGTCGTCGTGCTGACGCTGGGCGTGATCCTGATCGCCGCCCTCTACTTCTCGATGCGGCTGTCCGGGTCGCCGGTGCAGGAAGACCTGCTGCTGGTGCAGCACGCGAAGGTGTCGCACGTCGGCGACGACGAGGAGGAGACGCAGGCGGACGTACCACCGCGCGACGTCCCGCCCAACGTGCGCGTGGCCGGGTGACACGGGCCCGGTCACGGTGCGCGCGGGCGCCGGCCAGGGACGGCTACGGCCGCCCCTGGCCCGGCTGGTCGTGTGCCGACGCGCGACCGGCTACCGGCGGGGCGCCGCCTTCGCCGCGGGGCGGCGGCGTGGCTTGGGGTTGCCGGCCTTCTTCAGCACCGCGATGGCGTGCTTGAGGTCGGTGCCAGCGGCAAAGCCCATCACCGCCGAGAACCGCCGACCGATCGCCTGCGTGACCAGGAAGCTCAGGTTCAGCCCCTCGTCGGCCAGGGCCTGCGCGAGGGCGTGCAGCAGGCCGGGGCGGTTGTCGCCGGTCACCAGCAGGCTCGGCGTTCGGGCCGGCTTCATGCCGGCCGCCATCGCGGCCTTCTCGATCTTGGCGCCGGTCACCGGGTAGAACTCCAGGATGCCCCGCGCGCCGTGCCCGAGCTCGTGGTACCCCATCACCACCTGCAGGTCCACACCCGCCGCCGCGAACGGCACCAGCGACGCCGCGAGTCGCCCCGGGGAATCCTCCACGTGCTGCCGCCAGATCGTGATCGCCTTCACCGTGATTGCCACGTCTCCTCCTTCTGCCACGTGAGGCCGCGTCCGCCGCGGCCGAGTCGAGAGGCTACAGCACGCCGGCCGCCGCGGCCTGCACCTCGCCGAGTTCCTTCATCAGGTCGTGATAGCGGTCCCAGGCGTCCTTTCCGGGGCGTTGATCGGCCTGGCCCAGCATGCGCTGGATGTTCGAGAACTGGTCGATCAGCATCGGCTGCGGATAGACGATCGGGGCCGTCACCAGCCGCGCCAGCACATCGTCGATGGCCTTGGTCTTCGCCGCGTCTCCCGCCGCGGCCGTGCGGGCCGCGCGCAGGCGGTCGGCCAGGCGCCGCCCCGTGACGATGGCGTCGCGCACCTTCAGCAGGAGGTCGGCCTGCTCCTCGAGGTGCTGCGGCGTGACGCCCGCCGCGGCCACCCGCGGGTCCACGAGGACCTCGAGCGGGACGCTCGCCGTGGTGATCGTGCCGCCGCGATCCACGCGCAGCCGCACCTCGTAGCGGCCGGGCGGCACCAGCGGACCGTCGCTGCCGCCGCCGGGGGCGGCCGGGTCGGTGCCCGCGTAGCGCAGGTCCCAGTGGAAGCGGTTCGAGCCGGCGCGCGCGGGGACGCGCGTCGGCAGGGCGCCGCGTCGCGGGGCGCGCATGCCCTGTCCGCCCGCCGCCCCGGCGGCCGGCGCCTCCGACGTGAACTCGCGCACGGTGCAGCCCTTCGCGTCCGCGATCATGATGCGGACGAAGCCGTCGGGCGCCGATTTCAGCCAGTAGTCGATGGCGGCGCTCGCCGGCGGGTACTCCGGCCAGCCGGGGCGCGCCGCGCTCGTCGCGTGCCGCAGGCGCATCGCCGGCCGGGGCGTGAAGAGGTGCTCGTCGGCCTCGGTCGAGAACGCGGCGCCGCCGCCGGTCGCGCCCTTCCCCGCGAGTGCCTGGGCCGCCTGCCGCAGTGGCGACACGTCGTCCATGATCCAGAAGCCGCGGCCCATCGTGGAGATCACCAGGTCCCCGCGATGCACGCGAAGATCGGTCACCGGGGTGGCCGGCAGGTTCTGCTGCAGCGGCTGCCAGCGCGCGCCGTTGTCCACCGAGACGAAGAAGCCGAACTCGGTGCCGGCATAGACCAGGCCGGGCACCGCGGGGTCCTCGCGGACGACCCGCACCGGGTGGTCGTCCGGGATGCCGTTCGTGCCGTCGGCCAGCTTCGTCCACGTCCTGCCGTAGTCGTCGGTGCGATAGACGTAGGGTCGCAGGTCGTGCTCGCGCAGGAAGCGGTAGACGGCGATGTAGGCCGAGCCCTTGCGGTGCGGCGAGTCCTCGATGGTCTGCACGCGCCCGCCCGGCGGCAGGTCCTTCGGCGTGACGTTGGTCCACGTCTTCCCGCCATCGCGCGAGACGTGCACGGGGCCGTCGTTGGCGCCCACCCACAGCACGCCCTTCTCGAGCCGCGACTCCGCCATCGCGTAGATGCTGCTGTAGACCTCCTCGCCGGTGATGTCGCGCGTGATCGGCGTGCCGGAGATCACCTGCTTGTCGGGCTCGTTGGCCGTCAGGTCGGGGCTGATCACCTCCCAGGTGAGGCCCTCGTCGGTGGTGCGGTGCACGACGTGCGACGGGTGGTAGATCACCTTCGGATCGTGGGGCGAGACGACGATCACCGACTGGCGCGGGAAGCGGTAGCGGATGTCGCGCGGGAGGTGGCCGTAGCGGTTCTGCGGGTACACCCAGTAGTGCTGCTCCTGGCCGGTGGCGAGGTCGTAGCGGCCGATCTCGCCCTTGCAGACGCCCCACACCACCTGGCCGTCGGGCCGCGGGTGGATCTGGCCGGTCTCGCAGCCCGGGCCCTGCGTCCACGCCTGCTCGGGCGCGTCGTAGCCCCACGACACCGGCGGCAGGCTCGGGACGATCACCGTGCTGTTGTCCTGCTGCGGCGCGTAGAGCCGGTAGGGCACCTGCTCGTCCACGGCCACCATGTAGAACTCGACCGTCGGCTGGTTGTAGATGGTGGACCACGTGCGCCCGCCGTCGCGCGACACGTTGGCGCCGCCGTCGTTGCACTGCAGGATGGTGTCGGGCTGGTCGGGGTTGAACCACATGCCGTGGTTGTCGCCGTGCGGCGTCTCCACGCGCGTCCACGTCCGGCCGGCGTCGCTCGACTTCCACAGCGACAGCTCGTTCACCCACACTTCCTGCTCGTTCGTCGGGTGGACGTCCACGTAGTGGAAGTAGAACGGCCGCGCGCGCAGCCGGCGCTCGTTGTTCACGAGCTGCCAGGTGGCGCCTGCGTCGGTGCTCGTGTAGAGGCCGCCCTCGTCGCCGGGCGCCTCGATCATCGCGTAGACGCGCCGCGGGTTGCTGCGCGCCACGTCGATGTCGATCTTGCCGATGAGCGTCTGCGGCAGGCCCGCCGACAGCTTCGTCCACGTCTCGCCGCCGTCGGTGGACTTGTAGATGCCGCCCTCGCTCGCCGGGCCGCCGCTGACGATGTCCCAGCCCTTCCGGAAGCCGCGGTACATGCCCGCGTACAGCTCGTCGGGGTTCGACCAGTTCATCGCGACGACGCGCGCGCCGGTCTCCGCGTTCACGAAGAGCGTCCTGCGCCAGGTCTTGCCGCCGTCGGTGGTCTTGAAGACGCCGCGCTCGGCGCCGGGCCCGAAGGGCGACCCGAGGGCCGCCGCCCACACGATGTCGGGGTTCGTGGGGTGCACGGCGAGGCTGCCGATCTGGCCGGCCTCGCGCAGGCCGATGTACTGCCAGGTCTTGCCGGCGTCGGTGGACTTGTACATCCCGCGGCCGATGATCACGTTGCTGCGGATGGCGGCGCTGCCGGTGCCGACGTAGACGACGTCGGGGCGGCTGTCGGACACCTCGATGGCGCCGATCGAGCCGGTGGCGATCTGCCCGTCGCTCACCGGCAGCCACGTGTGGCCGCAGTCGGTGGTCTTGAACACCCCGCCGCCGGTGCCGCCCTGGTAGAAGGTGCACGGCTGCGTGCGCACGCCGGCGATGGCCGTGACGCGCCCGCCACGGTGCGGGCCGACGTGGCGCCAGCGCAGGTCCTGCAAGGCACTCGGGTCGAGCCGGACGTTCGGGTCGGCGGCGGCGTCGAGGCGGGCGGCGGGGCCGGGCCCCGGCCACGGGAGGGCGAGCAGGGCCAGGGCCAACGCGAGCGGAGCCACGGCGCGGGCGGCGGGCAGCGGGCGCAGACGCATCATGTGGGGTCCTCGGGGGCGCGCCGGTTGGGGGCGGGGCGGCGCGGCAGCAGGGTCGGCTGGGTTATAGCGCAGCGACGGGGTCGTTGCAACGACAGCCCGGCGCGCGCCGGCTCACGCCGCCGGCCGCATCTCGGCTGGCCAGGGGACCGGGCTGCCCCTGACCTGGCGCCCGACCTCGGTCACCCGCGCGCCGGTCCTCCGCGGCGCAGGCCCTCGGTAAGATAGGCGGCACGCTCGACGCTGCGCCGGCGGCGAGTGTCCGGGGCCGGGCTCCAGGCGGCCGCCCGGGCCGTCGTCGTCCAGCGAGGCACCCATGCACGTTGCGTTCTCCCGCACGGAACATCGCCCGTGGCCGCTGCCGCCGGGTCGATGGACGTGGCGCCAGAGCTGGTACGACCTGCTGTTCGCGCACTGGCCCGTGCCCGCCGCCGTCCTCCAGCCACTGGTCCCCCGCGGCCTCCGCGTCCAGGAGCGCGAGGGCACGTCATGGGTGGGCGTGATCCCGTTCCGGATGTCGGGCGTGATGCGACGCCCCCTTCCGGACCTGCCCTGGGTGTCCGGTTTTCCCGAGCTGAACGTGCGTCTCTACGTGGAGCGTGACGGCAAGCCGGGCGTGTGGTTCCTGAGCCTCGACGCCGCGAACCCGGTGGCCGTGTGGGCGGCGCGGCGCTTCTTCCACCTGCCGTATCACCTCGCCCGCATCAGCATCGGACGAGGGGCCGACGGCTTCACCTTCACGGCGTCGCGTGCGGGAGAGGCCGAGCCCGTGTCGTTCCGCGGGGCGTTCCGGCCCGCGGGCGAGGTCTTCGAGGCGAGGCCCGGGTCGCTGGAAGCGTTCCTCACCGAGCGCTATTGCCTGTACGCGCAGTCGCCGGCCGGGGCGCTCTACCGGGCCGAGGTCCATCACGTTCCGTGGCCGCTCCAGCGGGCGGCGGCCGAACTGCAGCCGGCGGACCTGCTGCGGTCGCACGGGCTCCACGTGGACGGCGACCCCGTGCTGCACTTCTCGCGCGGCGTCGATGTCGTCGTGTGGCCCCTCGAGCGCGTCGCGGGACCCTGGGACTCCGCGGGTGCGCCGCGATGACCACCAGCGTGGCACCGCGACACGCACGTTGATCGGGAACGCCGACTGGCGGCATGCTCTTTGGTCAGGACCTGCTGGACTCCCGTTCGCACCTCCGTCGATGGTCACCGCCCTGTTCATCCTCGCCCTGTGCTCGATGGCCGTCATGGGCCTCTTCCTGTGGTGGCTCACGCGGCGCCATCGGCGGGCGGAGGCCGAGCGCCAGGCCCGCGACCCCGCCCCGCCGTCGGCTGGGCTGGAGTAGAATCGGCCGGTCACAGTTCCGTCGCCGCACGTCGCCGCCCTACGGCCCGCCCGCATCCTGGTGCCCGGCCGTGGCTCGCCCGTGGCCCGGCCGGCGGAAGCCCCCGAGCCGCGAGAGGAGCCTGGACATGGTTGGTTTCGGTGTTCGACGTGAGATGGTGGTCGCCGTCGTGGCAGCCTTCGCCCTCGGGGCGGTGACCCTGCACGCGCAGGCCAAGCGCCCGCCGCTGCCGCAGAAGCCGGCGCCCGGCAAGGCCGCCGCGGCCGCACCGGTGAAGATGCCGGAGATCCTCGTGGGCGGCATCCAGGTCGTCAACGCGCCCTTCGGCGACGACGATTGGTCCGCCCGGCCGTTCAACTCGCGCAATGGCACGAAGGTCGTGCTGGTGATCAAGATGCCCGAGGGCATGGGCCTCATCGAGATCGACGAGGACAAGTCGAGCCTCGACACCTTCACCGACGAGAAGACCACGCAGTACGCCGCCGAGTTCGAGTCGTTCCCCGACGTCGCCAAGGACGGCTCGGCCGGCGCCATCGAGACCCAGAGCGAGATCATCCCGGGCGCGGGCATGACCTCGCTGCTGCTCGAGGGCACGCTCGCGCTGAAGGTGGCGGTCGGCAGCAAGCCGACCAAGGTGACCGGCGTGCGCCCCGAGAACGACAAGTCCTTCAAGCTCGGCGCCACCGTCGTCACCTACAGCGACGTGACGCTGCCCGACGACCCGAAGGCCGAGGGCGCCGAGATCACCTTCAACCTCAACCTGCCGCGCACGGTGATGAACAGCATCCGGCAGGTGAAGTTCCTCGACGCGAAGGGGACCGAGATCGAAGGCGCCCGCCGCACGTCGAGCGGCTATTCGAACGACGACGCGACCATCGGCTATTCGGTGCCGGCCCAGCACCGGTCGTTCGTGATGGAGTTCGACCTGTGGCAGGGCGTGCGGGACATCACCGTGCCCTTCAAGGTGAACGCGTCGATCGCCCTGGCGCAGTGACGGCCGGCGCTCCGGCCAGGCCCGGCCGGGCGCGCGCGATGGCGCGCCTGGCGCGGTCGGTCGTGCTGGTGGTGGCCGCGGCCTGCGCCGTGGCCACGCCCGCCGCGGCGGGCGACGCCCAGCCCTCCTTCGCCGAGTGGCTCGCCGACCTGCGACGCGAGGCGCTCGCGCGCGGGCTGCGCGCCGAGGTGGTCGACCAGGCGCTCGCCGGCGTCGAACCGCTCGAGATCGTCACGCAGCGCGACCGCACCCAGGCCGAGTTCACCGTCGATTTCGATCAGTACCTGTCGCGGTGGCTGAACCGGCCCTTCGTGCGCCTGGGCCGGCAGCGCGCCGCGCCCCACCGCCGGGTGCTCGCGCGCGTGTCGGCCCGCTACGGCGTGCCGCCGGGCGTCATCCAGGCGGTGTGGGGCGTGGAGTCGAACTTTGGCCGCTTCGCCGGCGTGCGCCCGGTGATTCCCGCGCTCGCCACGCTCGCCTACGATCCACGGCGGGCCGACTTCTTCCGCGGCGAGCTCTTCGACGCGCTCGCCATCCTCGACCGGGGCGACATCGACCTCCCGCGCCTGCGCGGGTCGTGGGCGGGCGCCATGGGCCAGCCGCAGTTCATGCCGTCGAGCTACCTGAAGTACGCGGTGGACTTCGACGGCGACGGCCGACGTGACATCTGGGGCACGCCGGCCGACGTGTTCGCGTCGATCGCGAACTACCTCTCCGAGCACGGCTGGCAGAAGGGGGAGCGGTGGGGACGCGAGGTCACGGTGCCGCGCACGCTCGAGCCGGGGGACGTGCCGCTCCGCAGGGAGGGGTGCCGCGCGGTGCGCCAGATGACCGAGCCGCTGCCCCTCGCCAACTGGCGCACGCTCGGCGTGCGGCTCAGGGACGGAGGGCCGCTGCCGGCACGCGGGCCGGCAGCGTCACTCGTGCGCACCGGCGGCCGTGCGTTCCTCGTCTACCGCAACTACGAGGCGCTGCTCGCCTACAACTGCGCGCACCACTACGCGCTCGGCGTCGCGCTGCTGTCGGAGCGGCTGCCGTAGGCCGGGGCGCGAGGGCGCCCGGGGCCGCGTGCCGTCACCCGCCGAGACGCAGGACGAGCAGGACGAGCGCGATCACCAGCAGCACCGTGAAGAGGATCTTCCAGAAGCTCTTCGGGTACTCGCCCGCGATCTTGCCGGTGTAGCCGTTGGCCAGCACCTGGAAGCTCTTGCGGCCGTAGGTGTAGACGAGCAGCCACACCGGCACGAGCACGTGCTTGAAGGTCTCGCCCGAGTAGCTGGGGTCGATGCGCAGGTTGCGGTGCGTGTCGCCGGGCACGGCGGCCGCGCACAGCCCCATCAACTGCTGGTGCATCGCGTCGCGCGCCCGCTTCACCGCGTCGATCAGCACCACCTGGTAGTGCTCGACGATGAAGCCGGACAGGAAGCCGCGGTCGTAGGGCACGACCTCGCCGGTCGGGAACGGCTCGATCGCCTTCAGCAGGTCGAGGTGGATGCCCTGCGTGCCGGGCACCGGCGTGTCGTCGAAGACGTGGTCGACCACGCCCTGCGCCCACTCCCAGCGGACCTTCTGCACCTGGCGCGTCTGGGTGCGGCCGTTGTTGTCGCGGTAGGTCTCGGTGACGTAGTAGTAGTAGCCCGCCTCGGCCTGCCACGGGCAGCGTACCTGCGCGTCGAAGGTCCAGTAGGGCACGTAGACGCCCTTGAGCGTGTCCACCAGCGCGCGGGTCTTCAGCGCGTTCGGCGCGAACCAGTGGCTGGCGTACCAGCGGCGCATGGCCTCGCGCACCTGCGTGTCGGCGACGCGGAAGGGCAGCACGCCCTGCGGCCGGATTGGCGACTTGATCTCCTCGTAGTCGACGATGGCGGGCGAGCCGCAGAACTCGCAGCGCTGGCCCACGCGCTCGGCGTCGAACACCGAGACGGCCTGGCAACTGCGGCACTTCACCGTCTTCTTCGGCGCCTGCCAGCCGCGCAGGTCGTCGGGCATCTCGCGCAGGGTGGTGACGAGGTCGATCTCCTGCACGGCGCCCGTCGCCGTGTCGAGCACGTAGGGCGACTCGGTGCCGCAGAACGGGCACACCAGCTTCTGCTTGGCGGCGCTCCACTCGGCCTGCGCGCCGCAGGCCGGGCAGTTGTGTTTCTCGACGGCGGAGACTTCGGGCATGGCCGGGCCGCGCGGGGGGGCGGGGAACGGGCGGGGGCGCCCGCGGCGCCCCCGGGTGACGCGGGCCTACTGCGCCAGGTACTCGTCGATCGCCGAGCGCTTGATGCGGTAGGCGCTGCCGATCTTCTTGGCCTTGAGCTCGCCCGTCGAGATGATGCTCATCACGTCGCCCTCGCTCACGCCGAGCGCCTGCGCCGCCTCGGCGGGCGACAGGAGATCGGGGATCGCGGGACCGGCGACGGCGGCCGGAGGCGCGGGCGCGGCGGCCGGCGCGCCGGGCAGCGGGGGCGG